>PPYE01681738.1_pt1 | contig 12720 bp, 13 predicted proteins | sample 1559881 | NCBI WGS metagenome assembly PPYE01 (sample SAMN08240022, study PRJNA423297) | Human gut metagenome, whole genome shotgun sequencing project.
TGGCATCTATATGTTCTGGCTTGCTCTGTAAAGCAAAACGCCTGCGCAGCGGACGATGTGTCCGCACGCAGGCGTTTGTTTATTCTTCGCTTATCTTACTGAACACGCACAGCCAGATCGTTGGTGCAGTGGTGGCGGCGACCTGGTGACGGGCGTGGGCTGGGATCAGATGCGGTTTGCCTTTACGCAGGGCGATGAGGCTGCCGTCGTCGTAGCGGAGGACGGCGCGGCCTTTGAGCAGGATGAGCCACTCGTCTTCTGCCTGATCGTACCAGAAGCTTTCGGCTGTGGCCTGTCCCCAGCTGATGATCTGCTCGATGCGAGTGGTGGCAGATTCATAGAGCACGGTGGTGACTTCTTCCGGCATGGGTTCGCCGGGCTCAAAGAGGTTTGCTGGATCCATGAGTCATCTCTCCTTCCACAAGATCATAGAGGGTGCGGTATGCGCTGACCAGCTTGTCATCTGGCCACCAGCCGCGGTTGGCGGCGGAGGTGGAGGGCAGGGCCACTGCGCGGATGCCGGCCAGCGGTTCCAGATGGCGACGGTAGAAATCGGCTGCTTTTTTCCCGGTGGTGACAATGTGCTGGATATTGGGATAGCGCGTAAGCAGCGCTGGTACATCGTTGGGCACGGGATCGGCGATGGAGCTGTCGGCGGCACCATCGATGGCGCAACTGGCGAGCACGTCCCAAAGCGCGATGTGGTGACGCGCTGCAAAATCGCGCGCGGCTTCGGGTGATTCTGGTCGTGGCTCCTGCCAGAGCGTGGCCAGCGTTGGCCAGAAACGATTCTGCGGATGTCCGTAATACATGCCACGGGCGCGGGATTTTGGCGATGGCATCGTGCCCAAAACGAGCACGCGGCTTTCGTCATCTGCCCAAGGCAGGAGGGTGTGGTCGACGCGCTCAAGCATGGATGACCGCCATCTGGCAGGATTCCATTGCGGTCAGTGCGTTGTCGTGGCTCTCTGGCGTGACACCGGCGCAGAGCGCTGCGTCGATGTAGATCGGCACGTTTGGCAGCGCTGCTTTCAGGAGCATGGCGTTGGAGATGACGCAGATATCTGTGCAGACGCCGATGAGGGTGATCGATGTGAATGGGCGTTCGACGTGTGCGTCTTCGACGGCGCGCATGAGCTTTGTGGAGCCGAAGGTTGGTTTTTCAAAACCGGTGGCGTTCTGCATTTTCAGCGCGCGGGCAATGGTTTCATTCAAGGCCCAGCCGTCGGTGCCTTTCAGACAGTGCGCGACGGGCAGATAATGGCCTTCCTGGGTTTGGAGATAATCGTCGCCGTGGGTGTCGAGGGTATAAAAAACGATGCCGTTGTGGCGGCGGATGCGTTCTGCGACAGCGTCAACAATGGCTGCTGCTTCTTTGGTGCCGAGGGCGCCGTCGATGAAATCGTTCTGCATGTCGATGACGATGAGCAGATCGTTGGTGGTGAACATGGGCGTTTTCCTCCTTAATAAATGGGCTGGCTCTATTGTACGGTGATTTCTGCAAAATACGCAAAGAAAATGATGCAAAGGGGCTTGCAATTCTAAAAAAGAAAAGTTTATAATAGACATGAAGAAAAGTAATGGGATAAAATCATAAGGTGGATCAGGGGATCCACAAATGGAAGTAACCAAATAGAATTTCTTCTTCATCAATCCTTCTTCGTTTTATTTTCTGCTTATCATGAAACGCCACCAAAACACTCTCTCCGGATCGTTTTGGTGGCGTTTCGCATTGCTTGCAAACAGGTGCTGGCGAGCGCCTGTTTTATTTTTTGTAATCGATCTTGCGCTCGCTCTGCGCAAATTCTTCGAGAAGCTGCGCGTTGGTGATGACGAGCTCGTTGTCGTCGTTGTAGGTGATGGCACCGGCGTGGCGCAGCGCCAGGATGATCTTGTTCGCCGTGATGCGATGCATGCCGAGAAAGCGCGCGATATCTGAAACGCTGGAGCGGCGGGTGAGTACGAGCTCGCCGTTGCGCTCTTTTGCGCGCTCAAGGATAAATCCAGCGACGCGCGGTGCAGCCTGCCCTTTCTGCTTGGCGATGAAGTTGTTCATGAGCATGGTGTATTCAGCGGTAAGTCGGCGCAGGAGCTCTTTCATCACTTCGGGATGGTGGTCGAGAAAAGCGTCGAACTCGATCGCTGTGAGCTTATGGGCGGTGATGTCTGTTTGGGCGATCATTGTGTTGCCGTTCATCGGCGGGATCGTTGTGTAGAGGATGTAAGGGCCGAGCAGGGCATAGACAGTTTTGCCGGGATGGTATTCTTCAAAGAAGATTTCTTCACCGGCGATCGTTGTGACCTGGCGCATGGCATAGCCCTCGGCGAGATAGTAGACAAATTCGCCTGGATTTTCGTCATAGTCAAAAATGCTGTCGCCTTTGCGGAAATGTACGACAGGAAAGGATGTTAATTCTGCAATGGCCGATTGATCCATGGAAACCTCCTATATGATGAACGATGTTATTAACAGTTTCTTGAAACGCGGAAAGGGCGCAGGACCCGCGTTCTGCTTATCATAATAACAGAAAATATTGTTCAATGTAAGACCGAATGCGACCATTTTTGTAGCCTGGGCTACGTTCGAAAAGCCTGAAAAACCGCTAAAATATTAATGATAAGCGAAAATGGAATTTTAGCGATAAACATACGTTAATCATCGCAAAATTCCGTAAAAAATCTCACGAACAAAGGAAAGGATGAATTAAAAAGTGAGTGAAGCAAAGAAAAAACGCAGCTTGTATCCACTCCACCTTGTGATCGGCTTTGGTCTCATCGCATTATTCTGGATCATGCCACCGATCGATCCGATCACATCGCTGGGGATGCGCTGCGCAGGCGCCTTCCTGGGGATGGTTTATCTCTGGAGCGCCTGTGATACACTGTGGCCAAGTTTGGTCGGGCTGTTTATGCTGGCCATTTCTGGCTACGATGCTGCAGGTTTTAACAGCCTGTGGATGAACGCCGTTGGTAACTACACCGTACTTCTGACGCTCTTCTCCATGGTTCTCTTCGGGGGCATGGATGAGATCGGCGACACCAAGTACATTGCCAAGTGGTTCTTGACCAGAAAGATCTTCAAGGGCCGTCCTGTGACCTTCCTGGCGATCTTCTATCTCTGCGTCTTCGCCATCAGCGCTGTTTGCCAGCCAATGACCGCGCTGATCATTCTCTGGCCGATCGGCATCACCCTCATGGATACGATGGGCATCGCCAGAGACGACAAGATCTGGCGCTATTTCTTCGTCGGCATGTTCGCCGTTGCTACGCTGTCGCAGCCGCTCTTCCCATTCATGGGTGCGCAGCTCATTCCTTACGCAGCGTTCCAGAGCATGACCGCCGCCATGGGCAACCCAATGACCATCCCAATGCTGCAGTACATGATTGTCGACATCGTGATGACCGCGCTCATCATGGCAGTTTATATCGCCATTGTGAAATTTGTGCTGCGTGTTGATATGTCCAAGCTCAAAGCCATCGACCCGGAAATGGTTGAAAAGCAGATGCCGCTGCCTCCGATGACCCTGCCACAGAAGATCTACCTGCTCATGGTGCCATGCTTCCTGATCATGATGCTCGTGCCAAGCTTCTTCCCAGATTTCACCATCTGCCAGGCCATCAACTTCATCGGGCCTCTCGGCATTGCTGTGTTCTGGATCATGCTCTTCCTCATCGTGCATATCGATGGCAAGCCACTCCTCAACTTCAAGGAAGTTGCTTATCGCCAGTTTAACTGGGGCATCTTCTTTATGATCGCTGCCGCTGTTTATGGCGCCAATACCCTTTCTAATGAAGAAACCGGTATCCCAACCTTCCTTATCAATGTGTTGACGCCGCTTCTCGGTGGTCGCAGCGAAATGGTCTTCGTGGCCATCCTCTTCACCGTGGCGCTCATCGTCACCAACTTTGCCAACAACGCCGCCATGGCCGTTACGCTCATGCCAGTCGTGCTGAATTTCTCCAATCAGCTCGACATCAACCCAATGCCTGTGGCCACCGGCGTTATCCTCATGGTCTTCGTTGCCATGCTGACCCCAGCCGCATCTCCACACGCTGGCATGATGCACGGCATGAAGAAGATCTACAGCACCAAGGAAATTCTCGCCGTCGGGTTCCCAATCTGTATTCTCGCGCTGGTGCTCTACATCTTCGTTGGCTACCCACTCTGCAAGCTCCTGATGCTTTAATATCAGATCATTGCTTATCCAGCACCCGTCTCTGTAATGAGATGGGTGCTTTTTTATATTTCCGTGGGAGGATTTTTGGAGAGAGTAACAAAAAAATGAAGAATATGAAGCGATGTGGAGTCCAGACTACTAATCAATGAGATTAATTAGGTCTATAATACACCCATAAGAAACGCTGAAATGGCAATAATAAATCATACTAATTGTTATACGGTTTCAGCGATCACTCAAGGAAAAGGAAAGGATGAGAAAAATGAGTGAAGCAAAGAAAAAGCTTAATCTGTATCCGATTCATTTGGTCGTCGGCTTCGGTATCATCGCCCTCTTCTGGCTCATGCCACCGATCGGCTCGATCACCCCACTTGGGATGCGCTGCGTAGGCGCCTTCCTGGGCATGGTTTATCTGTGGAGTGCCTGTGACACTCTCTGGCCATCTCTGGTCGGTCTGTTCATGTTGGGTATCTCCGGTTATGGCGGCGAAGGCGGCTTCAATGGCCTCTGGATGAACGCCGTTGGTAACTACACCGTACTCCTGACCCTGTTCGCAATGGTTCTCTTTGGTGCCATGGACTCCGTCGGCGATACCAAGTACATTGCAAAATGGTTCCTGACCCGTAAGATCTTCAAGGGCCGTCCAGTCGTATTCTGGGCCGTATTCTATGCCTGCGTATTCGCACTGTCCGCAGTCTGCAGCCCTATCACCGCACTCATCATTCTGTGGCCTATCTCCCTCAGCCTGATGGAAACCCTCGGCGTGAAGAGAGAAGACCGTTTCTGGAAATATTTCTTCGTCGGTATGTTCGCAGCCGGCACCCTGTCTCAGCCATTGTTCCCATTCATGGGCGCTCAGCTGATCCCTTACGCAGCATTCCAGAGCATGACCGCTGCTATGGGGAACCCAATGACCATCCCAATGGGTCAGTATATGGCAGTTTGCCTGATCATGACCACTTTGATCATGACCATCTACATCATCTTCGTTAAGTTCGTTCTTCGCGTTGACCTTTCCAAGCTCGAAGCGGTCGACCCAGCGATGATCGAAAAACAGATGCCGCTGCCTCCAATGAACCTGCAGCAGAAGCTCTATCTCTACATGATCCCTATTTACCTGATCATGATCCTGTTCCCAAGCTTCTTCCCTGATAACCTTCTCGGTACTGCTCTTGGCTTCCTTGGGCCTCTCGGTATCACCGTTCTTTGGGTTTGCGTATTCCTGATCGTAAAATGGCAGGGCAAACCGCTCCTCGACTTCAAAGAAACTGCATATCGTCAGTTTAACTGGGGCATTTTCTTCATGATCGCAGCAGCCGTTTACGGCGCCAACGCCCTTTCCGACGAGGCTACCGGTGTGCCTGACTTCCTCGTCAGCAGCCTGACCCCTGTCCTCGGCGGTCGCAGTGAAATGGTATTCGTTGCCATCATGTTCACCATCGCCCTGATCCTCACCAACTTTGCGAACAACGCCGCTATGGCCGTTGTACTCATGCCAGTCGTACTGAACTTCTCCAACCAGCTTGGCATCGATCCAATGCCAGTTGCTACAGGCGTCATCCTCATGGTATTCGTTGCCATGCTGACCCCTGCCGCTTCCCCACACGCTGGTCTGATGCACGGCATGAAGCACATCTACAACACCAAGGATATCCTGCAGATCGGTTTCCCAGTCTGCATCCTGTCCCTCGTGATGTACATCTTTATCGGCTATCCACTCGCAAAGATGCTGATGCTCTAATTTCTGATCAGAAGTTTACAGCCGGTGCGAAACGTCAACGTTTCGCACCGGCTGTTTGCGCTTGTTTTGCAGCAACATGGCCCTAAAGATAAGCGCGCTGCAAAGTTTGTTCACTCTGCAGCGCGCGAAAATATTTCGGGGTTAGATGCCAAATTCTTCTTTGAGCATTGCATCGACTTTGGCCGCTGTGTAATCATTGCCAGCTTGGATGGAATCGAAGCCTTTTTGAATTTCTGTGATTAATTCTTTCTGGCTCATGTTGCCAATAGCGATGGGTTCTCTATAATTTTTTGATCATCTGGCTTTGTTTTAGCGCGTTTCATTGTTGGTGGCTTCTTTGAAATTCTGCAAAGGCTTCAGCGGCATTGCGTACACGCCCTGCTTTGGCATCGTCAAGACCCTTTTTGAAAGTCGCATCAAGCTCCTCTTCGGTCATCAGGTCCATGTTAATGGAACGTGGTGGTTGTGGTAATGTGACAGCAAAGGGGATTCCACCAGTCAACGCGATTTGATTAAGATACATATCGATTGCAGTTGACATTGGAATGCCTAATCGAGATAAAATTGCTTCGGCCTGACTTTTTACGGATGGATTAACACGGCAGTTTAATGTTGCGGTCTTTTCCACTGATAACACCTCCTGTACTGTCATTGTACAGCCGAAGAAAGTACATGTCAAACAAAACCCGCTGCCGAAACGATCGTGTTTCAGCAGCGGGTTTGCCTATTGTTTTCAAATAAAGAATTCCAGTACCAGCACGATCCCACAGCAGGCGCAGGCAACCTGGAAGAGGCTGGCGCCCTTCCAGGCGGTGATGATCCCGACAGCGAGCGCGGCAGCGCCGGCGACGGGCGAAGCGGTGGCGGTGAGGATCGCTGGGAAGGTCATGACGGCGAGCGTCACATACGGCACATAATAGAGGAAGGATTGTACAAACACATTTGTGATCGGCTTGCGGATCAAGGTCAGCGGCAGCACGCGGATGAGATAGCAGGTGATGGCGAGCACCGCGATGTAGAGATAGGTGTTGTGTTCCATATTATTCAGCCTCCTTTGCAGGAGCGCCCTGCTTCACAGGGAAGAGGAGCGCAGCGACAGCGCTGATGACGATCGTCAGAATGATCGTGCGCGTGCCGTCGGAAAGAGCAGAAACCCCTGGCAGCACGCTGAAAAGATAGCTGGCCGCAAAGCTCACAATAACCACCACACCGACCACGCGATTTTCGCGTGCAGGCGGGATGATGATCGCGAGGAACATACCGAAAAGCGCCACGCCCAGCGCGTTGGTCACGATCATCGGCAGGATATTACCGGCGATGATCCCCAGCGCCGTGCCGATGGACCAGCCTGGCGAAGCAACGACGAAGGCACCGTAGCTGTAGTATGGATTGACATAGCCTGGTCGCGCGATCGATATGCCAAAGATCTCGTCAGTGATCCCGAAACCCACCAGCAAGCGGTGGATGAACGGCGTGTCCGGCGCAAAGCGCTGGCTGAGCGCACAGCTCATGAGCATATAGCGGGCGTTGGCCACCAGTGTGATGATGAAAAGCTCGAGATAAGTACCCAGTGCTGCCATGACGGTGAGCGCCGCGTATTCGCCGGCGGACGCATTGACCAGCGCGCTCATCAACCACCCCTGAAAGGCAGATAGGCCGATGTTTCCCATCTGGATGCCCAGAGAAAAGGACACCGCAAAATAACCCAGCGCGATCGGGATACCGTCGCGCATCCCTTCGCGAAAAGCGTGGCGATTGTCCAGCGCCGCAGAGATACCGACACTGGCTGGTGAAATATGCTTGGCTGCAGACATTGAACCCCTTCTTTCGTCGTTTCTATCATTAATATAGCGATAATTTTGAAATTATTATACAAAAAAGATTGACATTAGTAAAGACAATAATTATGATGGATTTATCAGAAAAATAGATATTGGAGGACACCACCATGCTATCCAAATACGACATCTTTTGCAAAGTCGTCGAGCACAGCGGATTTACAAAAGCCGCCAATGCCATCCAGTATTCTCAGAGCGCCGTCAGTCAAACCGTCAAAAATCTTGAGCAGGAACTCGGCCTCACTCTGCTCACCCGCGGCAAGGAAGGCATTCATCTCACCGCCGATGGTGAAGCGATCTTTCCGTACATCCAGGCCATCGCCAACGCCGAAGATGCTCTCGCGCGTCGCCAGCGCGAAATGCAGGGGCTCAAGGGCAGCGTCATTCGCATCGGCACCTTCACCAGCGTCAGCCGCACACTCCTGCCAGGCTGGATGATCGCCTTCAAGCGCAGCCATCCTGGCGTGCGTTTCGTCCTCGAGCAGGGCGAGTACACCACCATCTCCGAGTGGGTCAAAAACGGCACCGTCGATTTTGGCTTTGTCAATATGGATGCCGCACCGGAAATGGAAGGCCGCCTGCTCTACGCCGACGAAATGTGCGCCGTCATGCCGCCAGATCATGTGCTCACGCGCCAGTCCGCCGTCAGCCTCGCTGATCTCTCCCGCGAAGCCCTCATCCTCCTCGACGAGGGCGAGTTCAACGTGCCGTTGCGCGCCTTTGATGCCGCCGGCATCGCGCCGCAGATCGAGTACGAGGTTTTCGACGACTACACCATCATCGCCATGATCGAGAAAAAACTCGGCATTTCCATCATGTACGAGCGTGTGCTCGCTGGATACGCCACCACCGTCGTCACCCGTCCGATCGAGGAAGATCTCAGTCGCCGCGTCGGCATCGTCTGGAACAACTGGGAGACCATGCCGATCGCCGCGCGCAGCTTTGTCGAGTTCATTCTCGAGCAGCCCTGCTGAATAATTTCAGAAAATATGTGAATCTGTAGTCCAGACTAGTAGCCTTCATCCGCCATTCTGTTATACTTTTTATAAAGTCAGTTAATGACATGAGATGCTAATGTTTGAAATAGGAATGGAGGACCAACATGGCAGAAATCAAATATACCAAAAAAGAACACATCATCCATCAGCAGAAAGCCAACGAAGAAGCTTTTCTCGCTGAACTCGCAAACGGCGATTATACCCTCGCCAACCCACTCGCAAAACTCAACCCTTACATCATCTGCCCTCTTTCCGCGATGATCCTCTTCAAGACCCCACGTCCAGAAGAAGTCACCATCATCGTCAAGGGCAAAGAACCAGCTGGTGACATCGTTCATCGTTTCCCAGCCGCTTATGACCACGTTCTCCCAGTTTACGGCCTCTATGCCGGCTACGACAACACCGTCGAGATCGTGCTCCAGGACGGCACCAAGAACAGCGTCACCATTACCACCGATCCTCTGATGGAAGGCGTGCCAGAATCCACCTCCATCGACACCACCGCAGAATACATGGGCGATAACTTCGTATTCCTCACCGCTTCCATGCGTTCCTGGCCAGTCGGCTACGACTACAAGGGCGACCTGCGCTGGTACTGCACCGAAAACCTCGCGTTCGATATTAAGCGCATCAAGAACGGCCACATCCTCGTCGGCACCGAACGTCTCGTGAAGATGCCTTACTTCACCACTGGCCTCTATGAAATGAACTTCGGCGGCAAGATCTTCAAAGAATACGTCATTCCATGCGGCGGTTATCATCACGACCAGTTCCAGATGGAAGACGGCAACATCCTTGCCCTCACCTTCGATTTCTATTCCGGCACCGTTGAAGACGTCTGCGTTCTTCTCGACAAAGACACCGGCGAAATCCTCAAGAAATGGGATTACAAGACCGTTCTCCCACAGCACGGCCCAGGCTCCGGCAGCCAGACCGAGGAAGACTGGTTCCACAACAACGCCGTTTGGTACGACAAAAAGACCAACAGCCTCACCTTCTCCGGTCGTCATGAAGACGCCGTCATCAACCTCGACTTTGAAACCGGCGAACTCAACTGGATCATCGGCGACCCAGAAAACTGGCCACAGGAATACGTCGACAAATATTTCTTCACCCCAGTCGGCGACGGCGAATTTGACTGGCAGTATGAACAGCATGCCTGCGTTGTCCTCCCAGACGGCGACATCATGCTCTTCGACAACGGCCACTATCGCGCAAAGAACCCAGACAACTACATCCCTAACTCCCAGAACTTCTCCCGTGGCGTGCGCTATCGCATCGACACCGACAAGATGACCATCGAACAGGTCTGGCAGTACGGGAAAGAACGCGGTGCAGAATTCTTCTCTCCATACATCTGCAACGTTGAATACTACGACGAAGGCCACTACATGGTACATTCCGGCGGTATCGGCTACCTCGACGGCAAACCATGCGAAGGCATGGCCGTTATGCTCGCAATGCAGCCAGAAACCAAAGACCGCGTATCCTTCGAATCCATCACCTGCGAACTCATCGACGACGAAGTCGTTTATGAACTCCACGTTCCAGCAAACTGCTACCGCGCAGAAAAGCTGCCAATCTACTTCGCAGGCGAAGCCTTCGAACAGGGCGAAGGTCAGTACCTCGGCGGCCTCATCGAAACTGAGACCACCCGCATGAAGGTCAAAGCCGACGAAACTGGCGAGATCATTCCAGAACATTACAATGCCAGCATCCTCGAAGAAGAAGACCGCATCATGGTCAACGCTATCTACACCGAAGGTGAATTCGTGCAGATCCTCCTCGTTGACGAAAATGGCGAAACCCGCCGTTATCCAGTCAACACCGTTGGTCAGGACTTCACCGCAATGTGCGTAGGTACCTTCCAGAAGGAAAACCCATGCGACATCGACACCTTCATCAACAAGACCGGCCTCGTTGGTCCACAGACCGTCAAGATCCTCTGCGAAGACAAGATCTACGAAACCGGTATTGTTATCAACAAGTGATCACCCGTTTCTCATTTTCATAATCCCTTTTCCGAAAGCGCCGCAGGCCAGCCAAACCTGCGGTGCTTTCACTTTGCGCGATGTTATCATATATGATAACAATGCAAGCGCACAAAAAATCCAGACCTCGCAGGTTTTGCGAAGTCTGGATTTTGTCGTTTATGCGTGGTTTGGGATCGCCAGGAGATGTCGCACGCGATGTTGCAAATGCTCTTCGATCGCCTGGAGGTGCGCTTCCGGCAAGTTGAGACTTGGATGACGCGTGAAGGTAAAGCCGATCATGCGACGCAGCTGTTCTTTTTGGCGACGTCCCATGACAGCAGAGCAGATTTCCTCGTAACTGATGCCATATGGCGTGGAGCGCGTTGCTGCATAGGACGCCAGATCTGCATAGTCGTCATCGCCAGCGTAGCAGAAGAGGGAGAGCCCGTTGTCGAAGATCGGCGCCGGTGCAACGATCTGGCCGCTGTGATTATCGCGCAACAAACCAAAGTTGCCAAAATGGCGATCTTCATTGTAGATCAGTGCATCGAACACCAGCATACTGCGCAGCGATTCGCCAAATTCCGGCCCCAGTGCGTCGTAGTAGCGCAGGCAGGCAGCAATGCCTCCAGAGGTCACAAGCCGACCGATGGGCACATAAGCCGTGTCGATATTTGTGAAGAGCGCGCAGGTAGACGCCGTCATCCCTTTCCAATTTTCAAGTCCGTAGTGCACAGCATCGAGTTTCATCGTTTCAGCGATCTGTGAAGCGTAGAATTCGCAGAAAGGTTCCCGGCCTGTGTTTGAAGCGCCGCTCGTGCCTCCTTTGTAGAGCACGATCCCTTCTCCGTCGATCAATCGCCAGGCTTTCGGCAACATGCCGCCTGTCGTTAGTTCTGGCGACGTTGTAAATGCTTCGTGGCTTTGCCCCGCGCCAGTGTATGCGACCAGCGCGAGAATCTCGGAAAATCGATTTTCGTAAAGATTGTAGTCCGCAAAAGAGCCGGAAAAACCTTCTGGCACAACCCAGTAGCTGTCGTTCAGCGAAAGCCCCTTGCAGACATCAATGATCCCTTTTGTATCGTTGTGGCTAAGGCCAAGCGTTTTCAAAATCTCATCCACAAACGTGCGGTTTTTTGGAATCACTCGCCGCTCCAGCCATTTCAAAATGCCTGCGCCGCTGCGTTCCAATTCCAGGGGCAACAGTGGTGCTTTTTCTTCATTGATCCAGACTGGTTCTGCCACAAGCCCTTCCAAGTTGCGCTTCTCTAAGGAAAACCTTGCCAGCTCCGTGTCGTACAGGCGCAGGCTGTAAATTTCCGGCCCAGCAGGCACATGATCTGTTAGACTGAGCGACACATCCTTGCCCAAAGCGTTGGCGATACGCAGGATCATATCCAGCGAAGGGTTCTGCGCGCCGTTTTCCAGGCGCGAGATATTTGAAGGCTGCGTACCAATCCTGCGCGCCAATTCTGCCTGAGAAATCCCTTTTTCCAGTCGTGCTTCCACAAGCTGAGAGAGAATACGTTGCCGTTGATCCATCAGTATCACCCTTTCCGAGAAGATCTACACCCATGTTATCATATATGATAACATCGCGCAAGCGCACAAAAAATCCAGACCTCGCAGATCCTGCGAAGTCTGGATTTTGTCGTTTATGCGTGGTGGTCCGCCCAGGTTCTGGCGTAGGCCGCCAGCGCCGGAATGATATCCCGCACCGTTACATGCGTCGTGTTGATGCAGAGATCGTAGCCGCGGCGGTCGCCCCAGTCGTACGTGGCGAGGATCCCGCGGGTTTTTGCGCGGTTTTTGTCCACCTGGCGGATCTTTTTCTCATATTCCTTGTCCGTGAAATCTCCTCCCGACACCTCGCGGCGGCGGCAGCGCGCGATCCGCGCCTCCATATCCGCGTGCACAAAAAGCCGCAGTGGATCCTGCTCCCGCAGGATGATATCCGCATTGCGCCCTACGATCACACAGTCGCTCTTCGTC
>PPYE01433489.1_pt1 | contig 12714 bp, 12 predicted proteins | sample 1559881 | NCBI WGS metagenome assembly PPYE01 (sample SAMN08240022, study PRJNA423297) | Human gut metagenome, whole genome shotgun sequencing project.
ACCGGGCTCCGATGGCCACATAGGAGAGCAAATCTTCCACATAGCCCCAGTTTTCGGGGTAGAGCATTTCGTCCGCCGGAGGCAGGCCGAACTCCTCAATGGAGCGCATTTGCAGCCGCCGCATGGCGATGAGCCCGGCCACCAGGTCGGGGCGCTTTTCTGGGTTGGGCTGGTGGGCGATGCCTTTGTAGCCGTCCCCGTTGGTCCGGGGCTTGTAGGTGTAAATCCGGGGCACCAGCACCAGCCGATCCTTCACCTTTTCCTGGACCCGGCTCAGACGGCTGACGTAGTCCAGCACTGAAGTTTCATTATCGGCAGAACAGGGGCCAATGATGACTAAAAATTTATCCGACTTGCCGGTGATGACATCGGTAACTTCTTGGTCCTTTTGGCGCTTGACCTCCAAGCCGTGCTGGGTCAAGGGATATTGGCTTCGAATCTCCGCCGGGGTGGGGAGAGGTTTCAAAAAATTAAAACTCATACTTCTTAGACCTTTCTGGAAATGATACCGGGCTGTCCCCGCCGCCTTCCCTCGGGGCAGGGGGAATTACCGTTCCACTCCATGATACCGTTGTTGGGCGGGTTTTGTCAATAGCAAGGGAAAAAAGAAGCTCCGAGAAGTTTTCTCAGAGCCGCCTGCTTAATTTCCGCCCAGTTTCCAGATGAGCCCGAAAATCAGGGCCGCCATCAAGCCCACCAAGACCATGCCCAACACGCCTACCAGGATTTTTAACCCCAGGTTTCGTCCGGGCGCCAAGGGCTGCTGGGCCGCTTCCCGGGCAGCCTGTTTGGCGCCCTCGCACCGGCAGGGCTGGTCTTCTTCCAGGGGCTTGCCGCAGTAGGGGCAAAATTTTTGTTCCATAGTTCCTGCTTCCTTTTTTAAAATCGCACCGCTTGGGTTGTTTTTCTTTAGTATACCTGCCCCGATGATTTTTTGCAACCCCCTAGCCTCCGTCTTGAACCACCTGGGTGATGGGGGCAAGCAGGCTTCGGTTCTGCTCCAGGTCGTAGGCGGAAAGGCTGGTGTCGGTGCAGGAGAAGAGAAGCTGGGAGGCCTCTTCCGAATCCATTTGCAGCACCTGTTCCAGCTGAAGTTTCACCAGCTGCATGGCCCCGCCGGTTTCGCTGCTGAAAAACAAATCCGCCTGCCGGGGGGCGTCCGCCACCGACAGCCCCGCCGGGAACCGGTACCGCCCGGTAATTACCTCCTGGGCCAGGGAAATTTCCACCAGGGGAAACTGTTGGGCAATTTTGCAAAGGCCGGTTTCGTCCAGCCGCACCCAGCCGTCCAGAGTGACCCCCAGCAGTCTTTGGGAAGCCTGCACCAGCTGGTCTGGGCCGCCGTAGCGGTACTGGCCCAGCAGGGTGTCGGTGTGGAGTTTGACGGTGGCGGTTTGGGTTAAATCCACGTTTTGGATGTGGGCTTGGCTGTCCAGGGGGTCAAAGCGGATCAGCACCACTCGCTGGGGGTCCTGGTTCTTTTCCCGGCAGCCGATGAGCAGCAGGTTGAAATCCTCCCCTACCCCTACTGGAATCGAGGGCGATGTGTCCACCGGCTGCTCTTCCATGACGGAAAACACCATGGAGCAGCACACCGCCAAAGCACTCCCCAGCACCAGCAGGCTGAGAAGAAAGGCGGTCCAAAAGGGCCGGTAGCCCTTCTTGAAAAAATCGGACATAAAAGATTCCCCTCCTGCCGGTAGTATGGCCGGAAAGGGAGGGGAATAGTCGGTTCAATAGCATTTTTTAATGATGGCTTTTACCCGGCTTACCAACTGTCGGTCGTTGTCGTAGTTGAGCCACTTGGGAGCCAGGCTGATTTCCACCCATTTCACCTGGCTGACCTCTTCCGGCTGGGGACGGATTTCCTTGGATTTCACCCAGGCCAGAAAGTACACCACATTTTTGATGGTGTCCTTCCGGGGGGAGTAGGACACCACTTCCCGGAAGCTGGTGTCGATCTGCACCTCCAAGCCCGTCTCTTCCCGGACTTCCCGGAGGGCGGTTTGCGCCTCCGTTTCTCCCGGTTCCACATGGCCTTTGGGGAAGGACCAATGACCGCCGTTGGTGTGTTTGATTAAAAGCAATTCCGTGTTGCCGTGGTGTTTGCGGAAAATTACCGCACCACAGGACTTTTCCTGCTCCATGGCCTTCCCTCCTTGATCTTTTTCTTAATACCAGTGTATCACATTCCGGGGGCGGGGGCGGTTTTTTTGCACAAAATCAGGGAAAATTCTACTTTTTTCACAATGGTATTGGGAGAAAAGGGCGGGTTTCTTTCACGAAATGAGCAGGACGGCAGAATCATTTTGAGAAAATACTCAAAAACCATTGCAATTTTTGAATTCTTTTTGTATAATTGAGAGGTAAGCAGCTTATCTTCTCCCAAGCTGCCAACCTACGATTTTGAAAGAAAAGGGCAGGTGCAAACAATGGACATGAAACAATTACAGATTATGGCCACCAAAGTTCGGATCGGCGTAATCGAAGGCGTTTATGCAGCGCAGGCCGGACATCCCGGCGGTTCTTTGTCGGCAGCGGACATCTTCACCTATCTCTATTTCCAGGAGATGAAGATTGATCCCCAAAACCCCAAGGACCCGGATCGGGACCGCTTTGTGCTCAGCAAGGGACACACTGCTCCCGGCTACTACGCAGCGCTGGCCAACCGGGGCTACTTCCCGGTGGAAGAACTGAAAACCCTCCGTCAGATCGGCTCCCGGCTGCAAGGGCACCCGGATATGAAGGGCATCCCCGGAGTGGATATGTCCTCCGGCAGCCTGGGCCAGGGCATCTCCTGCGCCGTGGGCATGGCCGAAGCCGGCAAGCTCATGGGCAAGGATTACCGGGTCTACACCCTGCTGGGCGACGGTGAAATCGAAGAAGGCCAGGTGTGGGAAGCGGCCATGTTTGCCGGCAACCACGCCCTGGACAACCTGGTGGTGATTGTGGACAACAACAACCTCCAGATCGACGGCACCATCGAAGAGGTCAACTCCCCCTATCCCATTGACAAGAAATTTGAAGCCTTCAAGTTCCATGTCATCAACTGCGACGCCCACGACTTCAACTCCCTGAAGGCTGCCTTCGACGAAGCCAGAGCTACCAAGGGTATGCCCACCTGCATCGTGGCCAAGAGCGTCAAGGGCAAGGGCGTTTCCTACATGGAAAACAATGTGGCCTGGCACGGTACCGCCCCCAAGACCGATAAATATGAAATCGCCATGGACGAGCTGACCAAGCACCTGGCAGAACTGGAGGGTTAAGACAATGGCTGATGTAAAGAAAATTGCAACCAGAGAAAGCTATGGCAACGCTCTGGTAGAATGCTTTCCGGATTTCCCCAACCTGGTAGTGCTGGACGCCGACCTGGCCGCCGCTACCAAAACCGGTATCTTCAAAAAGGCACACCCCGAACGCCACATCGACTGCGGCATCGCCGAATGCAATATGATGAGCATTGCCGCCGGTATGGCCGCCGCCGGGATGATCCCCTTTGCCTCCACCTTCGCCATGTTCGCTGCCGGACGGGCCTTTGAACAGGTGCGCAACTCCATCGGCTATCCCCACCTGAACGTGAAGATCGGCGCCACCCACGCCGGTATCTCCGTCGGCGAAGACGGCGCCACCCACCAGTGCAACGAGGACATCGCCCTGATGCGGGCCATCCCCGGCATGGTGGTGATCAACCCCAGCGACGACGTGGAAGCCAGAGCCGCCGTCCGGGCCGCCTTGGAGTACCAGGGCCCGGTGTACCTCCGGTTCGGTCGTCTGGCAGTGCCGGTGATCAACGACCGCCCCGACTACAAGTTTGAGTTGGGCAAAGGCGTCACCTTGAAAGAAGGCAAGGACATCACCATCGTGGCCACCGGCCTGACGGTGAGCGAAGCCTTGGCCGCTGCGGAAAATCTGGCCGCCGAAGGCATCGACGCCGGCGTCATCAACATCCACACCATCAAGCCCCTGGACAAAGAACTGATCCAGGCGGCCGCCGCCAAGACCGGCAAGCTGGTCACTGTGGAAGAACACTCCATCATCGGCGGCCTGGGCGACGCTGTGCTGGAAGCCATCCGGGAGAACCCGGTGCCGGTGTACAAGATCGGCGTCAACGACGAGTTCGGCCACTCCGGCCCCGCCGCCAAGCTCATCGAAATGTACGGCCTCACCGCCGGCCCCATCGCCAAGCGCGTGAAGGAAATCCTGGGCAAGTAATCCTGCCTGTTCCAAATCCAAATCATCCCACCCGCCGTCCTGTTTGGGCGGCGGGTGTTCCTTTTTGTCTTTTTCAGTTCCTTCCCAGAAAAATTCTTTCTTTTCTCTTGACTCTCCTATCATAGGATAGTTTATAATCTGCTAGGCTTTAGACGGCTGGGGCAGTGCGTAGCGCAGCTCAAACAGCGGGGCGGTGGAATCCCCCACCTCCAGAATGGCCTCCACCTCCATCACCACCTGGGGCGTGGGGGCGGAAAACAACTGGGGGAACCGCCGCTCTGCGCTGGGCAGGCAGCTTTCTTCCGTTTGCAGAAACCGGTATTGGGCGGCGGGGAGGAATTTCATCTGGGGCAGTTCCTTCGGCGTTTTTCCCATGGGGTTGACCTCCAAAAAGGCGTACTGCCGAAAACCCAGCCGCAGCAGGCCGAATTCGTACCGGGGCGGCAGATAGAGCTGCTTGGCTAACCGGTACAGCTGCCCCACCGCCCGGTAAAAGTCGGCGGTGTTCTGCACCCCTTCATAGGGAAGGACCAGGCAGGCTTTTTCCGGCAGGGGGAAAATGTTGTCCTCCGGGGATTGCTGCAAGAAACGACCCCGTTGCAAGTCCTTCTGGGCCTGGTCGAGAAAGGCCAGCCGGTCCTGGATGGAGCGGATCTTTTCCTGGGCCAACTCCCGGCCTTTGGCCAGCAGTTTGGCATAGTGGATTTGTTTGCGTTCCCGGTCCAGGAATTGGGGGAACTGTTTTAAGGGGATGTCCAGTTCCAGGCAGAGCTGGATGGCGTCCACCACATGGATTTGGGAAAAGGCGTAGTAGCGGTAACCGGTGTCCGGGTCCACAAAGGCCGGGGGCAGGACCCCGATTTGGTCATAGTACCGCAGGGATTTGATGTTTGCCCCGGATAATTTGGAAAAGACCCCGATGGGGAGCAGTTTGGTTTTGTCCATGGCTGCAAAACCTCCTGTGATTGGATTGTTTTCAGTATAAATCCAAACCCACACCCTGTCAACGAACATGAAAAAAGGAAAGGATATTCTATGGATTCGAGAGCATTGTTTGCCCATACCCCGCCGTTGAAGCTCTTCTTTCTGGCTTCCATTCCCGGCGCAGTCAGTATGCTGGCTTCGGCGCTGTATCAGCTGCTGGACGGTATCTTCGTAGGGCAGTTTTTAGGGGCCACCCCCTTTGCGGCGGTGAACCTGGCTATGCCCTTTGTCATCATCAATTTCTCCCTGGCGGACCTGATCGGCGTGGGGGCGTCGGTACCCATCTCCATTGCCCTGGGGCAGGGGCAGAAACGCCGGGCCCACAACATCTTCACCTGCGCCTGCCTGCTGATTGTGGGCACCGGGCTGCTCATCGGTTTGGCCTTGTTTTTGCTGGCCCCTTTGCTGATTGGGTGGATGGGGGCGCAAGGAGAGTTTGCCGCCTTTGCGGTGGACTATATCCGGGTGTACGCCCTCTGCTCCCCGGTAACCACCATTGTCTTTGCCATGGACAATTTCCTGCGCATCTGCGGGTACATCCGGGGCAGTATGCTGCTGAACATCCTCATGTCGGTGCTCAGCGCCGGGCTGGAATTTCTCTTCTTGGCTGTGCTGGGCTGGGGGGTCTGGGCGGCGGCGTTGGCTACCTGCTCCGGGATGTTTGTCTGCGCACTGCTGGCGCTGATCCCCTTTCTCCGGGGGAAGGCGGTGCTGCGGTTTCGCAGGCCCCGGTTTTCCTGGAAGATGGTCCGGCAGATCGTGGCCTGCGGCAGCCCCAACTTTTTGAACAACGTGGCCGGGCGGATTACCTCCATTTTGATGAACCTGATTTTGGTGCGCCTGGGAGGGGAAACGGCGGTGTCGGTGTACGGCATCCTCATGTATGTAGACGGCTTTATCCAGCCCCTGCTTTACGGCACCTGCGACTCCTTGCAGCCTGCGGTGGGGTACAACTGGGGCGCCGGGAAATACTCCCGGGTCCGGGCTATTGAAAAGTGCTGCTTTGCCGCCAGCATCGTCATCTCTTTGGTAGCAGTGGCGGTGATTCTGCTGTTCCCCCAGCCCATCACCCAGCTGTTTATGGCGGACGCCGGGCCGGAGGCGCTGGCCATGTCCATCGGCGCATTGCAGCTCTTTGCCATCACCTACCTGACCCGCTGGTTCTCCTTTGCCACCCAGAGCTATCTGTTGGCGGTGGAAAAGTCCTGGCAGGCTTCGGTGATTTCGGTGTCCACGGCGCTGATTTTCCCGGTGGTGCTGGTGGGGGTGCTGTGGCCCTTGGGCCTCACCGGCATCTGGCTGAACTTTGCCGGTGCGGCGGTGCTGGCGGGGATTTTAGCGGCGGTGCTGCTGCTCAAGCTCCGCCCGGAGCTGTCCCAGCCGGATGAAGAGCTTCCCCCAAAAACCAGATAATGACTGCCCCGCTGTGCTGCCATGGCGGGGTTTTCTTTTTTGTGGAACTTTACAAAAACCGACGGCGGATTTTGTGAAGAATGAGGGGAGTCTCTTGCTGCTTTTTCTGCTATAATTAACACAGAATGCAAACGCATTTTGCGGATGAAAGGAGGGTTTGCTTTGATGCGAACCTTAAAAAAGACTGCCGCTGTCCTGTTGGCGGCTCTGCTGGTGCTTGTCGGCGGCATGCTGCTGCCGGGAGCCAATTCGGCGTCTGCCGCCTCCAGCGGCAGCTTACAGGTCACGCCGGACAGCGCAACCATCTACGATCTTTCCGACTGGGCCAAAGAATACATCTCCCTCCCGGCGGAATATCCCCAGTCGGTGCAGCTTTCCATCACCGGGGTTTCCGATTACACCTGCCGGGTGATTCAGGGGGATTCGGTGGAGGTCAGCGCCAACGGTTTGGTGACCCCCAGGTACACCACCTATTACTGGAATGGCAACATAGGCACCACCATCCCCACCGGGCAGCCGGGGGAGCGGGTGGAAGTCCGGCCCAATTTCGGCAGTTCGGTAGTGCGGGTGCAGTCCGGGAACAACTATGTGGACGTGACCGTGACCTTTACGGACTACGCAGGCGTTTATGCCGACCAGGTGATGGAGGAGTATCTGGCCCAACACGTTACCGCCGATATGACCGTCCGGGAAAAGCTGGACCAAATCTGTCAATTTGTGGCAAGCTATGATTACAGCCCCTCCTTCAGCTCTGCGGCAGGGATGATTGTTTCCGGCGGCGGGGACTGCTGGAGCAGCACTAACACCATCCTTGCCATGTGCGACAAGCTGGGCATTCGGGCCTGGGCCAGAAACGGCAACCGGGATCCCGGCGCCGGCAGCGGACACATGAACGCCATGGTGGAAGGGGACGGCACCTACTACGAGGCCGATGCGGGGTACAGCGGCACCGCGCCCCGGTACTATTCCATTACCCAGCGCACCAGCCTGTTCAGCTACTACACCGTGTCCGGCGGCATTGAGCTGTACCAATACGACGGTTATGACGGAATGACCGATGTGCTGGAGATTCCCTCGGAGATCAACGGCCGGACGGTGGTGGGCATCGGGGATTCCTTTTTGACCATGGATGATTCCATCACGGAAGTCATCCTCCCCGACACCCTCACCTATCTGGGGCAGAGCGCCTTTAATTCCTGCTCCGCCCTGACCACCCTGCATATTCCCGCCGGGGTTACCAGCATCGGGGCTTTCGCCTTTACCAACGACAACGCCTTGGTGAACTTTACCTGCGACCCCGCCAACCCCAGCTATACGGTGGGGGGGCGTGCTGTACGACAAAGCCAAAACCACCGTGCTGGCTGTGCCGGCGGCGGCTCAGGTGACGCTGCCGGAAACGGTAACCGCAGTGGGAGACTACGCCTTTTATTGGAACCAGAATCTCACGCAGTTGTCCCTGCCGGATTCCGTGACCCGGATCGGGGAAGGGGCTTTTGGGGAATGCAGTAATTTAACTCAGCTGCGGCTGTCGGAAAACCTGACGGAAATCGACCCCTTTGCCTTCCGCAGCTGCTCCGGGCTCTCCCAGCTGATCCTGCCGGAGTCGGTGACTTCTGTGGGCGCCAACGCTTTCCAATATTTCCGGGGTACCCTCTATGTTTGGCAGGGCAGCGCCGCAGAAAACTATGCCCAACAGAACGGCCTGGATTATGCCGCCCTCACCTTGTCCGGGGGACGGTACGACCAGAACAAAGATGGGTGGCTGGACGTGCTGGACCTGATGTCCCTGGCCCAGTCCGTTGTGAACCAAGAAACGGACCGGCTGGAGGACTTTAACCAGGACGGAATCACCGATGTACTGGATGTAATGACCCTGGCACAATTAGCGGTAAGTTAATCCAATATGTATGAAAGCTCCTTGGAACGGTTCTTCCGAGGAGCTTCTTTGTGTAATTTGCTAAAAGTTTAGGTGAGAGAATCAGAACTTTTTCCAAAATGACGTTGAATTTTTGCGAGGGATAGAGTATAATGTTTGGTATACAGACGGCAGGGAGCTATACCGATTTTGTAAAGAATGCTGCTGTATATCCAAAATAAACAATATTTTTATAAGGAGGCAAAGACGCCCATGAAGATGACGGTTGCACAGGCGATGGTGAAATGTCTGGAACAGGAACAGATTCAGACGGTATTCGGCTACCCCGGAGCCGCCATCTGTCCCTTTTACGATGCGCTGCTGAACAGCCCCATTGAGCACGTTTTGATTCGGCAGGAGCAGATGGGAGGGCATTGCGCCAACGGCCTGGCCCGGGTGACCGGACGGCCCCAGGTCTGTATCGCCACCTCCGGCCCCGGTGCTTTGAACCTGATTACCGGCATTGCCACCGCTTACATGGATTCCATCCCCTTGGTGTGCATTACCGGCCAGGTGAACAGCGACCAGCTGGGCAAGGACGTGTTCCAGGAAGCGGACATTACCGGCGCCGTGGAGCCTTTCTCCAAATACAGCTACATCGTCAAGGACGGCAGCCAGATTGCCCGGATTTTCAAGGAAGCCTTTTATCTGGCGGGAACCGGCCGTCCCGGCCCGGTGGTGATTGACGTCCCCACCGATATCCAGAACCAGACCATTGACTTCGAATACCCCGAAACCATTTCCATGCGCAGCTACAAACCCACGGTAGTGGGCAACGCCCGGCAGATCACCCGGGCGGCGGCGGCGCTGAAAAAGGCCAAGCGTCCCCTGATTGTGGCGGGGGGCGGCATCTTCGCCGCCGGTGCGGTGGAAGAGCTGAACAAGCTGGCGGCCAAATCCGGCATTCCGGTGGTTACCACCCTCATGGGCAAGGGAGCTGTTCGGGACGACGACCCTTACTACATGGGCATGATCGGCACCCACGGGGTGGGAAGCGCCAACCAGGCTTTGGCCCATGCCGACGCCCTGCTCATTGCGGGAGCCCGAGCGGGGGATCGCTCCATCAAGGACACCGGCGTGATCGCCCGGGACTGCACCGTGATCCACCTGGACATCGACCCGGCGGAAATCGGCAAGAACATCGCCGTGGACATCCCCATTGTGGGGGACGCCCGGCAGGTGCTGGATGCCTTGGCGGAGCAGGTGCCTTACCTCTGCTGTGAGGACTGGCTGGCCCGGCTGGTGGATCTGCGCAGCCGCAACTCCACTAAATCCCTGGGCAGCGACGAGGCCTATGTCAACCCCAAAGAATTTTTCCTGCGCCTTTCTGAAAAAGCCCCTGACAACGCCGTGCTCACCGCCGACGTGGGGCAGAACCAAATCTGGGCCGCCAACTACTACAAGGTAAAGAGAGGGCGGTTCTTGACCAGCGGCGGCATGGGCACCATGGGCTACGCCATTCCCGCAGCAGCGGGGGTGCAGACTGCCGACCCCAGCCGCACCGTTATGGCGGTGTGCGGCGACGGGGGCTTCCAGATGTCCATGATGGAGCTGGGCACCATCGCTTACTACAAGCTGCCGGTGAAGATTATCGTCCTGAACAATCACTTCCTGGGCATGGTGAAGGAGCTTCAGGATCGGGGCTTCGGCCGCCGGGAAACCGCAGTGGAGCTGGGGGATAAGCCGGACATTGCCGCTTTGGCGGGGTGCTACAACATCCCCTCCAAAAAGCTGACTTCCATGGCGGAGTGCGACGGAGCCATCCAGTGGCTGCTGTCCACTGAAGGTCCCTGTTTGCTGGAATGTCTGGTCCATCCCGACGAATCCACATTGTAAGCCGAGGAGGGAAGCAAGATGAAACATACCATTTCCATTTTGGTGGAGAACCACGCCGGCGTCCTCAGCCGGATCTCCGGGTTGTTTTCCCGCCGCAGCTTTAATATCGACAGCCTGGCGGTTGGCGTCACCGACGACCCTACCGTCAGCCGGATCACCATCATTGTCAACGGTGACGAATACACCGTGGAGCAGGTGACCAAACAGCTCAACAAGATGGTGGACGTGATCAAGCTCAAGCAGCTGGATTCCAGCAGCGACATCTGCCGGGAACTGCTGCTGATTAAGGTGCGGTGCAACGCCAAAAACCGAAGCGACCTGATTGACATCGCCCAGCTGATGCAGGCGAAAATCTCCGATTTGAGCAGCAACAGCTTTACTCTGGAGCTCAGCGACACCCCCCAACGCCTGGCGCTGATGGAGGAGATGCTCCGTCCCTACGGCATCCTGGAGGAGGTCCGTACCGGCGCCATTGCTTTGCAGCACGGCACCGAAGTTCTTTAATGATTCATTCACCGTCCCATCCTTTGCAATAGGAAGGATGGTAAATGATAGATCAAAATTTCTTTAGGAGGAATTTATCATGGCATTCAAAATTTTCTATGAAAGCGACTGCAACCTGAGCTTGCTGGACGGCAAAACCGTAGCTGTCATCGGTTACGGCTCTCAGGGTCACGCCCATGCACTGAACCTGCATGAAAGCGGAGTCAACGTAGTGGTCGGCCTGTACGAAGGCTCCAAGAGCTGGAAGAAGGCGGAAGACGCCGGTCTGAAGGTAATGACCACCGAAGAAGCCGCTAAGGCAGCCGATTTCATTATGATCCTGGTGCCTGACGAAAAGCAGGCTGACCTGTATAAGAAGTCCATTGCCCCCTACCTCACCGCCGGCAAGACCCTGGCCTTTGCCCACGGCTTCAACATCCACTTCAAGCAGATTGTGCCTCCGGCCGACGTGGACGTGGTGATGATCGCCCCCAAGGGCCCCGGCCACACCGTTCGCAGCGAGTATGTAGAAGGTAAGGGCGTTCCCTGCCTGTACGCCGTGGAGCAGGACGCTTCCGGCCGTGCCACCGACATGGCTCTGGCTTATGCTGCCGGTATCGGCGGCGCCCGTGCTGCTGTTATGGAGACCACCTTCCGGGTGGAAACCGAAACCGATCTGTTCGGCGAACAGTGTGTCCTCTGCGGCGGCGTGACTGCCTTGATGCAGGCTGGCTTTGAAACCCTGGTGGAAGCCGGTTACGACCCCAGAAACGCTTATTTTGAATGCATCCATGAAATGAAGCTCATCGTGGACCTGATCTATCAGGGCGGCTTCGCCAAGATGCGTTACTCCATCTCCGACACCGCTGAATTCGGCGACTACGAGATCGGTAAGCGCATCATCACCGATGAGACCAAGAAGGAAATGAAGAAGGTTCTGGGCGAGATCCAGGACGGCACCTTTGCCTCCAAGTGGATTGCCGAAAACAAGAACGGCCGCGCCCACTTCAACGCTTCTCGCCGTCTCCACGCCGAACACCTGCTGGAAAAGACCGGCAAGGAACTGCGGAAGATGTATTCCTGGAACGAAGAAGAATAATTTCTCTTTGCAGCAAAGAGCGTCCCGAAAGGGACGTTCTTTTTTTGCGGCGGGGCGGTTGGGTTTGCCCTGGCCTTTGGGTAGAAGCTGTGATACAATAGGATTATATGACACCGATTTCAGGAGGAAACCATATGAATATCACCGAATTTGCCGTCTATGCCGGGGTGTCCAAGGCGGCGGTGAGCCGGTACTTCAACGGCGGCTACCTCAGCGACGAGAAGCGCCAGGCCATTCAAAAAGCAGTGGAGGAAACCGGCTACCACCCCAGCGAAAGCGCCCGGTCCATCCGCACCCACCGCACCGGCCTGATTGGGGTGATTCTGCCCAAGCTGTCCAGCGAAAGCTGCGCCAGGGTCACCGAGGGAATCAGCCAGGTTACTGTCCAGGAGGGGTACCAGCTTCTGCTGGGGGTCACCGCCAACAACCCCGCCAAAGAGGTGGAGTATTTGTCCCTGTTCAAGCAGCGGCAGGTGGACGGGATTATCCTGCTGGCCACCATCTTCACTCAGGCCCATCGGCTGGCCTTTGATTCGTTGCACCTGCCCCTGGTGATTGTGGGGCAGCAGTATCCCGGCTACAGCTGCGTCTGCCACGACGATTTGGGGGCGGCCTATGCTTTGACCAGGCTGATGCTTTCCCAGGGAGCCCGGCGTCCCGGCTATCTGGGGGTGACCACCCAAGATGAAGCGGCGGGGAAGGAGCGGTACCAAGGGTTTTTGAAGGCCCTCAGCGAGTTCCACCTCCGCCCCGACCCCCGGCTGATGTGTAC
>PPYE01386812.1_pt1 | contig 12708 bp, 7 predicted proteins | sample 1559881 | NCBI WGS metagenome assembly PPYE01 (sample SAMN08240022, study PRJNA423297) | Human gut metagenome, whole genome shotgun sequencing project.
CATTTTGGCAACGCAGATGCCGTGCCGCAGCTGCCGGAGCGGTGCTTAAGCCGCAAGGCGGGAATTGTGCGGTATTGCCTTATATTTATTCCATCCGAAAACGATCCATACAGAATGCCCATATAAAAATAAAAAGCACATGCTCTCCTGACTGGCCGGATTTTCCCGGCTGACATGGGGCATATGCTTTTATTTTATCTAATTTGAATTTTGCTGAATTTTGTTTTCGCCCTGATTTTACAGCCAGAACTGCACCAGACGGCTGACATTCTGGTACAGCGCGGGATTCTGGCCCAGAAGGCCCGGTTCCGCAGCAAAGTAGACACAGAAGCTGTAACAGATCCCCACGGCAACAGCTGCCAGCATCGCCCCCTGCAGCATGTGCTGCACGGTATGCAGAATGCTGCCCGATGCGGCGGCCTGCACACGCGGGGCAAGGGCGCTTTCGGCCCACAGCCAGACCAATGCGGCGGCGAACAGCAGCGGGGTTAAATAGTCGCTGAGATAGCGGTAGAGCACACCGGCCATCTGGCAGTCCAACGCGGCCAGAATAACAGCCAGCAGAACGGGCAGCAGCACCATGGCGCGCAGGTCTTTCTGCCTTGCCATACGGCGGCGCAGCAAAGGCAGGGCCGCAAAGGCCCACAGCAGCGGCAGGCTGACCAGGGCACCGCCGTAAAATACTTCGGTAATGGTCATACCCATAAAGTTTGTCTGCATTTTGGTACCCGCCAGGTAGGGGAACACCGCCTGCACCACCGGCAGGGACAGGAAATAGGTGAACAACGCCGGGGCCAGCCGCCCAATGCGGAAGCCGCGGTGGGTCATATCGTTGCTGGTCAGGTTGTAATTGGCGCCAAAATCAAACGGCGAGCCGAACCGCGCGGCATTGTAGGCCATCAGCCCCAGGGCTACCAGAATAACCGGCAGAACAAAGGCGATGGCTTCGGTTATTCCCTGCTTGCTGCGCAAGCGTTTTTGCCGGATATACTGCGGCCAGAAGATCGGCAGGCAGAGCACGGCAAACAGCTCCATCTGGGGGCGGCATCCCGCCACCAGCGCCATGCACAGGCTGCCAAGCGCCATGTGCAGCATGATTTTGCCATGGTGCTGCACCGGGGTGTTGGCGGCGCACAGCCACTGCCACAGGGCCAGCAGCACAAATGCCGCGCCGCACAGGATGGCGTATTCATACACCGAGGGGCGCAGCAGCAGGTAGTACACCTGGCTACCGCCCGCAATGCCCGCCGCAGCCAGCAGGCAGGCCGCCGCTGAGGCGGACGGGAACCAGCGCTGCGCAGCCTGCCGCACCAAACCAAACACTGCCAAAATCAGCAGCCAGGCCATCACGATCATGGCCAAGCTGGGCGGCAGGTCCGGTACGCCAGTCAGCAGCTCAAACGGCAGCTGGAACAGCAGGCACGGCACAATGCCAAAGTAAACATAGTACCGCCCCTGATAATAAGCAACATCCCACAAAGCATCCGGGGCCGCGCTCTGACGGGCGGCGGTATCGTAAGGGTTCTGCATCTCCGCCATGGCGGCGGGCGGGTCGCGCTGCAGATCCAGGCGGCCATTCAGCAGGCTGTGGGCCAGAGCGCCGTACTGCGCAGCGGAATCATTCTGCCAATCGCTGATATGCTGGGTGAAGGTGATGCGGCTTTCGCCGTCCCAGTTTTCGACATTATAAAACGAGGTCGCCACGCCGGAGTTGCGGGCATCGGCAAAGGGGGCCGCTGCGGCCAGCAGGCAGAGCATGCAGCCCAGCACCAGCACCGCCGGGCGGTATTTGGCGCGGTGGGTCAGGTAGGCTTCGTGCCACGCGGCAGCGCCGGGGCGCAGCCCCCACAAGGCCAGCAGTGCCAGACACACCACTGCCAGCCGCAGCAGCGAGAAATCCATCGGGCGGGGTACATTGGCCAGAACCGCCTGCACGGTATAGTTCAGGTCATAACTGCGGTACTCTCCGCTATAGCCCTCCGCTTGCAGGGTCAGGGTATCCACCGCGCCGGAAAAATCCAGCGTGCGCACCAGGCTGCGTGCCGCTCGCGGGGCCGCTTGCCACTGCCAGCTCTGGCGGGGGGCGGTGCTGGCTTCGTCGGTACCGGACACCCACAGGATAAACAGCGGGTTCTGATCCTGCGGATAGTTGCCGTCATACTGGTAGACAACGCCATCCAGCGCAACGTTATACAGCGGCTGATGGATGCCGGTAAAGGTAAGGGTACTGTGCTCATCGTTCAAAGCAATCGGCTCCCCATCCGCCGGGGCATCCTGCAAATAGGCGCGCAGGTCAACGGGCTGGTAGCCGTGGGTTGCAAAATAGGGTGCGTTGCCCACGAATACTTCCAAGCCGATGGCGGCAATCAGCAGCGCAGCAACCGTCCAAAGTGTGCGGTACCGCCGCCCGCTGCGCAGGCGGAGTAACAACACAGTGCCGCAGGCCCACAGTGCCGCCCCATTGATGGCCAGCAGGCGGAACAGATCAAACCCCTGCGCCAGCCCCGGCTGGGCAAACACACATGCTGCGATGATCCACACTGCCAGCACAATGCCCGGCCCGGCCAGTACATCCGCATGGGTTGCCCTGCGGTCGCACAGCCGCCCCGGCAGTGCCCAAACCAGCACCCCAAACAGGATGCTGACACAAATTGCTGCTGCAAACATAAAAAGCCCCCATACCAAAGTGTATGGGGGTATTATACTATGAATTGCGGTTTTTGTCGATATTGGGGGTGCAGGCGTCCTCTTCCTGCGGGTCGGACGGCTGTTCGCCTGCCCGCTCCGCTTTGCGGTACTGCGCGGGGGAAAGCCCGGTTTCCTTTTTGAACACACGGCTGAAATACAGCGGGTTATCATACCCGACGATCTCGGAAACTTCACCGATGCTGTATTTGGTGCGTTCCAGCAAGCGCTGTGCATTGACGATACGCAGCGACTGGATATACCGTGCGGGCGACAAGCCCACATACTGTTTGAAGCTACGGATGAACCATGCCGTGCTCATGTGCAGGGACTCGGCGTATTCATCCACATTGATGCGGGCAGTATAATTCTCGTTAAAATAGGCGGCTGCGGCTTCGATCTGCTCCCGCGTGGTGCCGTTGATCGACCGCTGTTCCTGCCGCTGGCGGCTGACCAGCACCAGCATCATCTGGAACAGCCCGGCCGTATAATCCCGATAGGCGTACTGGCAGAGCTGCAATTCCTGGATCATGCGGCGGAAAGTATTTTTGTACTCCGGCATAATGCCGCTGTAAAACACATGGCCATCCAGCGGAATCTCATGCGCCTGCAGCACCGCAGCGGCCTCGCTGCCGGAAAAATAGACCCAGAACACCTCCGGGTGGTCCTCAAGATAGTAGATATAGCGGCGCTCTTCCTGCGGGCGGTACAGCACCATATGACCCGCTGTTACCACATGCTCGGCATCATCAAACCAGAAGTGCGCCTTGCCCGCAGCGATATAAAACAGCTGATACGCATTTTCATCATACCGCGTAATAGTTGGCAGGCTGGCGTGCTTTTTCAATCGGCATGTTCCGCAGGAATCCACTGTAAGCGGTGCAGTACAGCTGCCGTCCGCAGCCTGGCGGCTGTTGATGGAACCAAAATTGATATACATCTGTGTTGCCCCCTCGTGTTGGCTGGGTAAGACGGGCGCCCCATCTTTTATGTAGATTGTATAATATTATCCACTATAGTGCAAGTGCAACTGGCCAAACCATATTGTTTTGTTATACTTCTGTTATGATTTTCGCAAATAATATTAGAATACTTATCAAAATGTTTTTTCAGCTTTTCTGCTTTACCGCGGGGCCACAACAAAAAAGTGCCCGCCTGCTGCAAGGCAGCGTGCGGGCGCTTTCATGCTTATTCCTTTGCTTTTGAGCCGGGATTATTCAATGCCGGTCACGGTATAATCTTTGTCCTCAACGGCTTTCTTCAGCACAGTGTCATCCACCGGCTTATCCAGCGTTACAACAGCGGTACCGGCGGTGTGGCTTACCTCGGCGGCGGAAACACCGTCCAGCGCTTCCAGTGCCTTTTTCACGGTTGCTTCGCAATGGCCGCACATCATGCCTTCAATTTTAATGGTCTTATTCATGGTCGTGTTCTCCTTTTTGCTTGTTTTGTGTGCTTTGCGTTTATGGTCATGTTTGGTGCTGCGAATATCGAACAGGTTCAGCCGCAGTGCGTTGGAAACCACACAGAAGCTGGACAGGCTCATGGCCGCAGCGCCGTACATCGGGTTCATCTGCCAGTGCAGCAGCGGGATAAAGACACCTGCCGCCAGGGGGATGCCCAACACATTGTAGGCAAAGGCCCAGAACAGGTTTTCGTGGATATTGTGCAGAGTAGCGCGGCTCAGGCGGATGGCGGCGGGCACATCGCTCAGGCGGCTCTTCATCAGCACAACGTCAGCGGCGTCAATCGCAACATCCGTACCGGCGCCAATGGCAATACCGACATCCGCGCGGGTCAGGGCCGGTGCATCGTTGATGCCATCGCCCACCATGGCCACGCGGCCCTTGTTTTTCAGGCTGCGGATCACAGCTTCCTTTCCATCGGGCAGCACACCGGCAATCACTTCGTCCACACCGGCCTGTGCACCAATGGCTTTGGCGGTGCGCTCGTTATCGCCGGTCAGCATCACAACACGGATGCCCATGCCCTGCAGTTCACGCACAGCCTGCGGGCTGTCCTCCTTGATGACGTCCGCCACCGCGATAACGCCCTGCATGATGCCATCCTTGGCAAAGAACAGCGGGGTTTTACCCTGGGCGGCCAGTGCTTCGGCGCTGGATGCCATCTTTTGCGGCACCGCCACGCCAAGGGTCTGCATCAGCTTGGCGTTGCCGCCGTACAGGGTACTGCCGTTCAGCACAGCCGTCAGGCCGTTACCGGGCAGAGCCTGGAAATCTGCCACCTCGGCGGGGGTCAGGTTATCCTCCTGTGCCTTTTGCAGCACAGCGCGGGCCAGCGGGTGTTCACTCTTCTGCTCCAAGGCAGCGGCAAGGCTCATCAGTACCTGCTCCGTCACACCGTCTGCGGGCAGGATATCCGTCACGCGCGGCTCGCCGCTGGTGATGGTGCCAGTTTTATCCAGGGCAACGATCTCGGTTTTACCGGTCTGCTCCAGCGAAACCGCGGTTTTAAAGAGAATGCCGTTTTTAGCACCCACACCATTGCCAACCATAATGGCAACCGGCGTTGCCAGGCCCAGCGCGCAGGGGCAGCTGATGACCAGCACTGAAATACCGCGGGCCAAGGCAAAACCGACCGTCTGCCCTGCCAGCAGCCACACGACGGTGGTGATAACGGCCAGCGTGATCACCACCGGCACAAACACACCGGAGACACGGTCTGCAATTTTGGCAATGGGTGCCTTGGTGGCTGCGGCATCGCTGACCATCTGGATGATCTGAGCCAGCGTGGTATCCTGACCCACGCGGGTGGCACGGCAGCGCAAAAAGCCGGATTGGTTCAGGGTTGCGGCGCTCACGCTGTCGCCTTCGGCCTTATCCACCGGGATGCTCTCTCCGGTCAGGGCCGATTCGTTCACCGCGCTGCTGCCTTCCAGCACCACGCCGTCAACGGGGATATTCTCGCCGGGACGCACCACAAACACATCGCCCTGCTGCACCTGTTCGATGGGAACGGTAACTTCCGCCCCATTGCGCAGCAGCGTTGCGGTTTTGGGGGCCAGGTTCATCAGGCCTTTCAGGGCATCGGTGGTCTTGCCCTTGGAGCGGGCTTCCAACGTTTTGCCCACCGTGATCAGGGTCAGGATGGTTGCGGCGGATTCAAAATAAAACTCCTCCATATAGCCCATCACGGCCATGGCATCCCCCTGCACCTGGGCCACCGTCATGGCAAACAGAGCGTAAGTGCTGTAGCCAAAGGCCGCGGTAGCGCCAAGGGATACCAGGGTATCCATATTGGGGGCACGGTTCCACAGCGCCTTAAAGCCGCTGATAAAGAACTTTTGGTTGATGACCATGATGATAATGGTGAGCAGCATCTGTAAAATACCCATTGCCACATGGTTGCCCTGCATAAAGCCCGGCAGCGGCCAGTTCCATAGCATGTGCCCCATGGAGAAGTACATCAGCACCACCCAGAAGATCAGCGAGGCAATCAGGCGGCGTTTGAGGCGCGGGGTCTCGGTATCTTTTAAGGCATCTGCTGACGGCGCGGCGGACTGGGCGGCAGCGTTTTTAGGGCTTGCGCCATAGCCTGCGGCTTCCACTGCGGCCACAATATCTGCCGGAGCGGCGGAGCCCTCCACACCCATTGAGTTGGTCAGCAGGCTGACCGAGCAGGATGTTACGCCCGGCACTTTGCTGACGGCTTTTTCCACCCGGGCACTGCACGCGGCGCAGCTCATCCCGGTTACGTTATATTGTTCCACTTCTTTCCTCCTGTTTCCTCTCTTTTGCGGTAGTGATTCTATAATTCCTGTGTGATGATTGGTGAGTGGTTTCGCTTTGGTGTTTGAACACGGGTTGTTGATGTTTGAGTTGTTTCTATGGCAATACCGCATAATTCTAAGTGCCGATACGGCGAGCGAGGTGCGGCAGATGCCAAGCCAAAAGCGCAGATAATAGTGCGGTGTTGCCCTATCCTCACTCCCCTTTTGGTGAGCGGCTAGCCTGCAATTCGACGTATTATTGAGGTTACCATTTCTAACACTCTCCTTGCGGAGAGCGATACGTTGGGGGCAACCAAGGCCGATGCGGCATTTCTATCCACACCCTCTCACAGGGAATGACTGGCATTTATTCATGGCTCTGGTAATGTTACACAAACTTTTACCGATGTTTGTGAACAGAAAAACAATCGTACTGGGCACTGGCATGGCATTTTTGCTGGCTCAAACGCTCGTGCATTTATTTCATGTTCTGCTTCTGCTATTTTGTGCAGGCAATGCTTATTTCATCAGTTTCTGCAGCGTTTTCAGCAGCTCATCCACAACTTCGTTATTCCCGGCACGGATATCATCCGCCACACAGGTGCGGATATGGTTTGCCAGCAGCTCACGGTTGAACGCGTTCATCGCCGCCGTTACCGCCGCCGACTGCACCAGAATATCCGGACAATACACTTCGTTTTCCACCATCCCACGGATGCCCCGAATCTGCCCTTCGATCCGGTTCAGTCTGTGGACCAGGCTTTTATACTCTTCTTCACTGCGATGCTTTGTTTTGTGTGCACAGCAGCAACACGGTTCCTTCTTTTCGTTTTCCTGCATTATGTTACCCTCCCATCACATGCAAGGTACCCCGGCGGGGTATATTCACTATATACCCCGCCGGGGTACCTTGTCAAGTAGATAATATAATATTTTTATATTATTTTATGCGAGAGTTCTTTACTATAGCAATTTTTAAAATTAAAGCGGATATCCGCATGAACAAAACCACCCTGAACAGTCAGAAAGAGAAACATTCCACGCTCTCCTTGCGGAGAGCGACTTCTTTAGGTTTGTTATCGCTAAAGCCCCATACACATTTCTATCCACGCTCTCCTTGCGGAGAGCGACGTTGTGCCCCGCGCAAACCCTGATGTGAATTACGAGATTTCTATCCACGCTCTCCTTGCGGAGAGCGACGCCCGGCTGGCAGCGTTCGCGCAGCACGGCGCGGAGGATTTCTATCCACGCTCTCCTTGCGGAGAGCGACGGTACTCCCTGAGGCCTCCCCCTGCACGGGGCGAGATTTCTATCCACGCTCTCCTTGCGGAGAGCGACCACGCCCGCGTAGGCGTCGCCGCCGGGGCTGTTATTTCTATCCACGCTCTCCTTGCGGAGAGCGACGTTCTTCGTCAAGGTCTTGGGTCGTGGTCTTCTTATTTCTATCCACGCTCTCCTTGCGGAGAGCGACCCAGACCAATACCGGCAGTAACGAGAGTGGCGAATTTCTATCCACGCTCTCCTTGCGGAGAGCGACGCCTGGCCGGTCGGAATCTCTCACCACCGCAGGATTTCTATCCACGCTCTCCTTGCGGAGAGCGACACGTCGCCAGCTGCCGCGCCGTTCAGGTTATCGACATTTCTATCCACGCTCTCCTTGCGGAGAGCGACCATTAAGTTTGTCAATCTCCGTGTTGTGGATGGTTCATTTCTATCCACGCTCTCCTTGCGGAGAGCGACGGCATTGGTCTGGTGTTCCTGTGGTGGGGTGTCCGATTTCTATCCACGCTCTCCTTGCGGAGAGCGACACTTGGCAACGTGGTAGCCGGATCACTTACGTCGAATTTCTATCCACGCTCTCCTTGCGGAGAGCGACCTTGAATTGCTCCCGAAACGGCTTAGCGATGCGCTATTTCTATCCACGCTCTCCTTGCGGAGAGCGACGCTGGTGTACTCTTTCTCATTGACGAGATTCAGCTTATTTCTATCCACGCTCTCCTTGCGGAGAGCGACTGTCAATGGCGGCGTTCGGTCAAGTTGTTTCGGCAATTTCTATCCACGCTCTCCTTGCGGAGAGCGACCGACATATTTTGATACCTCTTCGATGGATGACTTCATTTCTATCCACGCTCTCCTTGCGGAGAGCGACCGACAGAAGTTGGCGGAAGCAATCAAACCATCATAAATTTCTATCCACGCTCTCCTTGCGGAGAGCGACGAGAATAGAACCCGACCAAGTGCCCGGATATACAATTTCTATCCACGCTCTCCTTGCGGAGAGCGACCCACGGTTTCGGTTTGCACCCCTTCCAGCAGCTTATTTCTATCCACGCTCTCCTTGCGGAGAGCGACTTTTAACTGCGGCCTGCATTTTCCTCTCCATGCCATTTCTATCCACGCTCTCCTTGCGGAGAGCGACTTACGGCACGCTGATATACTCCAACGGCAAGGCTTATTTCTATCCACGCTCTCCTTGCGGAGAGCGACGCCCGGCGCACGGTTGTATAGGTTCGGCGGATAACATTTCTATCCACGCTCTCCTTGCGGAGAGCGACGTGTTATTTCCCCCATTTTTCTGCTTTGCTGCAATTTCTATCCACGCTCTCCTTGCGGAGAGCGACACCTATGCGCCGGAATATCGCCCGGAAACCGAAATTTCTATCCACGCTCTCCTTACGGAGAGCGACGTGAGGGCGGCACATACCCGTACTTTGACACTGAAATTTCTATCCACGCTCTCCTTGCGGAGAGCGACGCTGCGCCAGATAGACCGCAAGCCAAACGGAAAAATTTCTATCCACGCTCTCCTTGCGGAGAGCGACGACGGGCTGCGTCTACCATATCACCAAGGCGGAAATTTCTATCCACGCTCTCCTTGCGGAGAGCGACTTTGTATTGATTTAGGTGTAACAGGTGTAACTATTAATTTCTATCCACGCTCTCCTTGCGGAGAGCGACAGATGTGACAGATGGAAATGCGCAAGTTCATCGTTATTTCTATCCACGCTCTCCTTGCGGAGAGCGACGCTGCTGGGCACCCCGGACACCTGGGCCGAACCTGTATTTCTATCCACGCTCTCCTTGCGGAGAGCGACGCCAAGGTCCGTGACGTTGTGGCATCCTGCTACCGTATTTCTATCCACGCTCTCCTTGCGGAGAGCGACCAATAGCCGGAGTGAGTAAGCGCAAAGGTGGGCTAATTTCTATCCACGCTCTCCTTGCGGAGAGCGACCACTGTCGTGAGGGAAAACACGGCAGCTATTACCATTTCTATCCACGCTCTCCTTGCGGAGAGCGACATGGCCGTATCAACGACATTTCGCGTCTGATGAAAATTTCTATCCACGCTCTCCTTGCGGAGAGCGACTGCCGCGATGGGAAACCCAACGTTCGAAATAGCCTATTTCTATCCACGCTCTCCTTGCGGAGAGCGACGTAATTATGGAGGCGACAAAAATTGAAAATAAGTATTTCTATCCACGCTCTCCTTGCGGAGAGCGACCCGCCGAGTGCTGAAATGTGACAACCGCGCGATAATTTCTATCCACGCTCTCCTTGCGGAGAGCGACGACGTGTACAAGGAGGCCAATTTCCCGGGTTTTGCATTTCTATCCATTTTTGCGGTGCGGCCCTATGACGCGCCGATATTTCTATCCACGCTCTCCTTGCGGAGAGCGACACTATTTTTGCGGTGCGGCCCTATGACGCGCCGATATTTCTATCCACGCTCTCCTTGCGGAGAGCGACATACCCCGTATGCCCTGGAATCCTGGCCAGACAGTATTTCTATCCACGCTCTCCTTGCGGAGAGCGACGGGGGCCCCGGTGGATAGAATGCCGTCATCCTCTATTTCTATCCACGCTCTCCTTGCGGAGAGCGACGACGTGTACAAGGAGGCCAATTTCCCGGGTTTTGCATTTCTATCCATCTCCTTGCGGAGAGCGACATTGCCAACCTGGGAACTATACCAGATGTTGCGTATTTCTATCCACGCTCTCCTTGCGGAGAGCGACAGCACGTCACCCGACCGTCCGGGTGAATCTCAACGATATTTCTATCCACGCTCTCCTTGCGGAGAGCGACACCGCATTTCAAAAGCTCATGGCCGCACTCCTGCAATTTCTATCCACGCTCTCCTTGCGGAGAGCGACCACTAGCAGATTGCACAAAATTTTAGCGGATTGGGATTTCTATCCACGCTCTCCTTGCGGAGAGCGACGACAGCGTCAAGTACATGGGTGACATTGACTTGACGATTTCTATCCACGCTCTCCTTGCGGAGAGCGACCTTTGTGGTTGACGGCCACACGGTCCACATAACGAATTTCTATCCACGCTCTCCTTGCGGAGAGCGACCCTCTGCGCTGTACTGGTTTTCGATTGCTGACCGGTATTTCTATCCACGCTCTCCTTGCGGAGAGCGACGCCTGGATGTTACCATCATAGGCCGCACCTGGGACATTTCTATCCACGCTCTCCTTGCGGAGAGCGACCAATAACGTGATGCCCGCATATGCGGCATGCGGTATTTCTATCCACGCTCTCCTTGCGGAGAGCGACCTGCCGTCGTGGGAACTGTACCAGATGTTGCGTATTTCTATCCACGCTCTCCTTGCGGAGAGCGACTTAAAAGCCCATGCACCATCATTGACCCCGAAATATTTCTATCCACGCTCTCCTTGCGGAGAGCGACGACGGCCTTTACCCGGCGACGGCTAAAGTTCAGAGTATTTCTATCCACGCTCTCCTTGCGGAGAGCGACATGTTTTGCCGGTGCCGCGTCCGCCCCAGATAAATTTCTATCCACGCTCTCCTTGCGGAGAGCGACTCATTTTGAGATCACCATAACAGATATTGATTTTAATTTCTATCCACGCTCTCCTTGCGGAGAGCGACGTACCTTTCCGGGGTCATGACTTTTGGCCCCGGTATTTCTATCCACGCTCTCCTTGCGGAGAGCGACCCAATAACGTGATGCCCGCATATGCGGCATGCGGTATTTCTATCCACGCTCTCCTTGCGGAGAGCGACGTCCGGTACCCCTGGACCCCGTTGACATCTACAATTTCTATCCACGCTCTCCTTGCGGAGAGCGACTTTTATAACGCGACAAGCAACCCCGCCAACAAGCTATTTCTATCCACGCTCTCCTTGCGGAGAGCGACAACGTCCGCATTGCCCACAATCCCGGACCCGACTATTTCTATCCACGCTCTCCTTGCGGAGAGCGACCGCCAAGGAGCTGACCCTTGCGGCCAAAAACGCGGTATTTCTATCCACGCTCTCCTTGCGGAGAGCGACCTTGTGCACCCGTCTGGGTATCGGTTACTATAGTATTTCTATCCACGCTCTCCTTGCGGAGAGCGACCATACGGAGCCATCAAGCATGTGCACGAAAAAGAGATTTCTATCCACGCTCTCCTTGCGGAGAGCGACCCGCGCCTGTCCCGTGTGGTCCCCACGCCGATATTTCTATCCACGCTCTCCTTGCGGAGAGCGACGCAAACATCTATGAGACGGTCAACCGAAACCGAATTTCTATCCACGCTCTCCTTGCGGAGAGCGACCTGCTGGGCACCCCGGACACCTGGGCCGAACCTGTATTTCTATCCACGCTCTCCTTGCGGAGAGCGACTCTGGCCCGCATACCTGCAAAGGCAAATCGAGTTTATTTCTATCCACGCTCTCCTTGCGGAGAGCGACGCACTTGGATTGCAAGCACACCAAGGGTAAAAAGCATTTCTATCCACGCTCTCCTTGCGGAGAGCGACCCGCTCAAAAATGCTATCACAGCAGCCCCGCAGCAGATTTCTATCCACGCTCTCCTTGCGGAGAGCGACGAGCATACGTACCAGCTCGTTTTGTGGGTGCTTCGATTTCTATCCACGCTCTCCTTGCGGAGAGCGACCACATAATCCCCGGAGCCGGAAACAACCCCATCCGAATTTCTATCCACGCTCTCCTTGCGGAGAGCGACACGCCTAGAGTTTTGCGACACTGCACAACATACTTATTTCTATCCACGCTCTCCTTGCGGAGAGCGACTCAACCGACAGGGGGATTAGTTCCTGCACGGCAATTTCTATCCACGCTCTCCTTGCGGAGAGCGACGCTTCTTTTGCAGGGCTCTGCAAAACAAATTTCCCATTTCTATCCACGCTCTCCTTGCGGAGAGCGACACTGCCGTCGTGGGAACTGTACCAGATGTTGCGTATTTCTATCCACGCTCTCCTTGCGGAGAGCGACGGAATATTGGGTAGGCGGCTATGGCACCGCCAACAATTTCTATCCA
>PPYE01759359.1_pt1 | contig 12707 bp, 9 predicted proteins | sample 1559881 | NCBI WGS metagenome assembly PPYE01 (sample SAMN08240022, study PRJNA423297) | Human gut metagenome, whole genome shotgun sequencing project.
GACTTAATTCTACCAAACGGTTATAGACCATGTCTATTTTTATGAAATTGAATTTGCGAAATTAATTATACGTTATCCGCTGTTTAAAAGTCAGATAGAACAGGAAGAATAGAAATAGAAGAACAAAAATAGAAGAATAAAAAGAGGAGGGAACAGATGACTCTGACGGAGCAGATTATTACAATCGGAATGGTGGTGTTGGGAACGATAATTACACGTTTTCTGCCGTTTCTTTTGTTCCCAGCAGGGAAACCTGTGCCTAGGTATGTCCAGTATCTGGGAAAGGCTTTGCCGTCTGCCGTATTCGGGCTGCTGGTTATCTACTGCCTGAAGAACGTAGATCTGATGCAGGGCAGTCACGGAATCCCAGAGCTTTTGTCTCTGGCTGCTGTGGCTGCTCTGCATTTGTGGAAACGGCAGATGCTTCTCTCGATTGCAGGAGGCACAGTTTTCTATATGGCACTGGTTCAGCGGATATTTTAATGTCTGACGGACGGCCAGACTGCAATGCAGATTTACAGGCTCTTGTGGAGCAGTTCCAGCACAACGGATAAATCCTGTACGTCCATTTGGCCTGGAGCGGAAGCCTTTCCGGCAGATCCAAAGGTCATGGCAGATCCGAACACCTCGCCGCAGAGGCGGCTGATCACTCCGGTGCCGGACATGGACATGGTGATAATGGGGCAGTCCAGAATGGAAGAGGCCGTTTCTGTGGCTTTCAGAAGAACCAGGACGTCTTTCCGGCTCTGAGGCATCACTGCGACTTTCGGCAGGTCTGCGCCGATTTTTCTCATAGCGCAGAGACGATCGATTAAAACTTCCTCGTCAGGCGTTTGATGGAAATCGTGGCTGGAGACGACGACCTTAACACCGCGTTTATGGAGTTCTTCAATAAAAGCTTCCGCTGCGTCTCCGGCAGTGAAAAGCTCTACGTCTGCTAGATCTGCCAGTCCCTCGCCGGAAGCGGCCAGATTGAGGGCTTTGTAGCTCTGGAAATCAATGTCTCTTTCGCCGCCTTCTGCGGCGGTGCGGAAGGTGAAAAGCAGAGGCATATTGCCTAGAACGGCCCGCAGCTGTCTTAAAATATCTGTGACAGCAGTCAGGTTTGGCGTTCCGTTTTCATTCAAGATATCGGAACACCAGTCGGCTCTCCACTCTGCCACATGAGCGGGCGTTTCCTTTAGAGCGGCGGCGGCAGCCAGAATTTCGGCTCGATTGACGCCCACAATGGGAACGCAGATTTTAGGGCTTCCTTCCCCAAAAACAACAGTTCTGATTTTCAATGGATTCATATTGGACACCTCGTTTTCAGATTTCTCTTTTTTCCTGTTTACTTTTAATATTTATCTACACTGCCTGTTCGGTCATATCGTCTAACAGCCGCCTGCACAAACCGTCCCAGGAGAGGTTCTGCAGACTGGCATCCAGGTTTTCCGGCAGAGAGAAAGCGGCCTGGGCCGCCTGGGCCACGGCTGCCGCCAGTTCTGCCTCAAAGGCCGGGAGAGAGGCGGCGTCCGGTTCGTCTTCATTTTCCATGACAGGCGGTTTTACGAAGAGAATACCATGGCCCGACACGTTTTCATCCATCCAGGGGCGGATGCCGGGGAGATCGGTGCATATAGGTCTGAGACCGCAGGCCAGGGCTTCGATAAGAACCAGGGGAAGGCCTTCATAAAAGGAGGGAAGGATAAACAGATCCGACTGGTTCATCTGCCTGGCCAGTTCTGTCTGGGACAGTCTTCCAGGAAAATCTACCGGACAGGGACAGCCACGGCTCTGGTCTGCCAGCTGTCTGATTTCCTGAAATTCCTGCTCATTTCCCCAGCCGCCTGCCAGGGTAAGAGTCAGCCGCTTTGCCAGATCAGGAGGCAGAAGACGGAGAGACCGGAGCAGGCTTTTTACGCCCTTTTTTTCGGAAAGCTTTCCGGCAAATATCAGGCGGATAGGGCCTGAATCAGAGGAAAGCACAGGGCTGTTTTTTGGAAACTCTTCCTTTTTTGGGGCTTTTTCAGCCGTCTTTTTAAAGATTTGGCTGTTGTAGCCAGTTCCAAGAATTTTAACCTTTTCAGGGCTGCACTGGAACAGACGCAGAATCTCCTGTTTCTGTTCTTGGTGGAGACACCAGATGGTGTCCAGGTTTCGGATCTGCTCTCTGATGTAATCGCGTGCCAGGGGATTTTTCTTAAACTGGCGCAGATCGGAGCCGTGGCAGATACCGGCCACTTTGGGGCGGAAATCAGAAGATTCATTAGAACTGGAAGCAAGCGTCGTTTCCCTGGCCAGGGCAGTCAGCAGGTACAGGTGATGGCAGAGAATCAAATCTGGCTGGAATTCTGCCAGGGCGCGGTTCAGAGAGGCCCTGAAGGCAGTGAAAAACTGCTCTGTCATTTCAGGGGTCAGATCCTGGTACCGCGTGCTTTTGTAGGGCATTTCATCGGACATTCCGCAGATGGGAAAGGGAAGCTGCTCTGACTGGTAATAAACGGGATAAAAAGAAACGCTGTCTGGGAAGCATACAGAATCATCCCGGCAGATGCCGGCCAGAACGGCCTGACGGCAGCCTTTGCGGTGAAAAGCCTGAACCAGCTCGGTCAGATATACGCCGCTGCCAGTGCTGTGGGGCTTCTGGGCAGTGATGCTCAATATTTTTAAAGGGCCTGAAACAGGCGGAAGTTCTTGACTCATAATAATACTCCTGTAAAATGAAAAATAATTCTAAGGCTATCATACAGGAAAAACGAAAGGTCTGCCACAAGAAAAAAATTTTATTGACATTTCTTTAACAGATGTTATACAATAAGAGACGAACAAGAAGAACTTCTGAATACAGAGTTAAAAGGGAGTAGTTATCTTCGTACAGTCAACAATTCCCGGCTGTCCGGCCGGTGGCTGTATGATTTCTGTATACGGCTTTACTTTTTTACAGGAAGACAAGACTTTTAGCATATGAAACATATGCTGAGAGTCTTTTTCTTTTTCAAAGGACGTGCGCGGAATTCTTTAAATTCCTTTTTTGGGGAATACTAGAGAATAACTGTTTCCCATCCGGCCAAAAGGCTGGGGAGGGCCGGAGTTTTGTATGAGGCGTGTTGTTCCTTGTACACTGACGCTAAACAGAAGTTCAAATACAGAGAGAAAGGATGGAAGGACGTATGAGTGAAAACAGGAAAGAATACCTTCTGAACTATGAAGAGGTGATGAAGGGCCTGGATGTAACAGAAAGCGGACTTACGCGTGAGGAAGCAGACAAGCGGCTTTCAGAGCACGGTCCTAACAAGCTGAAGGAAGGCAAAAAAGAAAGTCTTCTGCACAAGTTTTTGTCAGAGCTGATGGATCCGATGATTCTGGTGCTGATAGCTGCGGCTGTTGTGTCTGGAATCACGGCGGTTCACCAGGGAGAGAGCTTTGCAGATACCATTATCATCATGCTGGTAGTCGTGATCAACGCGGTTCTGGGCGTGTACCAGGAATCCAAGGCTGAGGCGGCCATTGAGGCGCTGCAGCAGATAGCGGCGGCTACATCCAAGGTGATCCGGGGCGGTCATCAGATGACAGTAAAATCAGAGGAACTGGTTCCAGGCGATATTGTAATTCTGGAAGCCGGAGATTCTGTTCCGGCAGATGCGAGAATTATTGAATGTGCTTCTATGAAGGTGGAGGAGGCCGCTCTGACTGGAGAGTCTGTGGCAGTGGAGAAGACGGAGTCCCCGGTTTCTGCCGCTGAAAACGGAGACGTGCCGTTAGGCGACCGGAAAAACATGGTGTACATGGGATCCATTGTAGTCTACGGACGAGGCAAGGCAGTTGTCTGCGCTACAGGAATGGATACGGAAATGGGCAAGATTGCCGACGCGATAGCAAACGCCAAGGAGGAGGAGACGCCTCTTCAGATTAAGTTAAACCAGCTTTCCAAGATTCTGACCATCATGGTATTGGGCATCTGTGTTCTGGTATTTGGTGTAAATATTGCCAGAAGCATCATGAGCGGAGCTGGCGCAGACAGCGGCCTGGTGCTCAACACATTTATGATAGCAGTATCCCTGGCTGTAGCGGCAATTCCGGAGGGACTGGCTGCCGTAGTGACGATTCTGTTATCCATCGGCGTTACAAAAATGTCGAAAAATCATGCGATTATCAGAAAGCTGACGGCAGTGGAGACGCTGGGCTGTACTCAGATTATCTGTTCTGATAAGACGGGAACGCTCACACAGAATAAGATGACCGTGGTGGAGCACTCCTCATCAGATGAAGCTTTCCTGATCAAGGCAATGGCTCTCTGCTGCGACGCGGAGCTGGAAAACGGAGAGGCTGTGGGAGAGCCGACAGAGTGCGCCCTTGTAAACGATGCCTTAAAGGCGGGAATGCCGAAGGATCAGCTCAAGAAAGCGTATGAAAGAACAGGGGAAGCGCCTTTTGACTCCATGAGAAAGATGATGTCCACCATCCACACAAATCCGGACGGCGGTCTGATTCAGTTTACAAAAGGAGCGCCGGACGAGGTATTAAAGCTCTGTACCAGGGCCTATGTGGACGGACGGGAAGTGCCTATGACTGAGGATGTGAAAAAACACATCCTGGAGGAAAATAAGAATCTGGCAGATCAGGCCCTGCGCGTGCTCTGTGCCGCTTATAAGACTTATGACACCATGCCGGAAGATACGGCTCCGGCGGCGATTGAGAAGGATTTAATCTATCTGGGATTGTCTGGAATGATTGATCCAATCCGCCCGGAGGTAAAGGCTGCTATTGCCGAGTGCCGCAGCGCTGGAATCAGACCGATTATGATTACGGGCGACCACAGAGATACGGCGGTAGCGATTGCGAAGCAGCTGGGAATCCTGGATGAGGGCCAGAAGGCCATTACAGGCGCTGAATTAAACGGAATTTCAGATGAGGAGCTGGCTCAGACCATTCAGAACTATTCTGTTTACGCCAGAGTCCAGCCGGAGCACAAGGTGCGGATTGTAAAGGCCTGGAAGAAGCTGGGCAAGATTACGGCCATGACAGGAGACGGCGTCAACGACGCTCCGTCTATCAAATCCGCAGATATCGGCGTTGGCATGGGTATTACGGGAACTGACGTTACGAAAAATGTGGCCGACATGGTTCTGGCTGACGACAATTTTGCCACAATCGTATCGGCTGTGGCAGAAGGAAGAAGGATTTACGACAATATCCGTAAGGCGATTCAGTTCCTGCTTTCCGCAAACCTGGCGGAGGTAATTTCCGTATTTGCGGCGACGCTGATGGGCTTTACTATTTTAAAACCAGTTCATCTGCTCTGGATCAACCTGATTACAGACTGCTTCCCGGCGATTTCCCTGGGAATGGAGGAAGCGGAGAAGGATACCATGCAGAGACCTCCAAGAGATTCCAGGGATGGTATTTTTGCAAATGGAATGGGATTTGACATTGTATTCCAGGGAGTTGTCATTACGATTCTAACAATGGCAGCTTACTTCTTAGGACATTACATGGAGGCAGGCGTGTGGGAGATTACAGAGTCTCCTGACGGCATGACGATGGCGTTCCTGACGCTTTCCATGGTGGAGATTTTCCACTCCTTCAACATGCGTTCCAGAAGACATTCTATCTTTGCACTTCCAAGGCAGAACAAATATCTGGTATGGTCCTTTATCGCCTCCCTGGTATGCACCACAGTGGTGATTTACGTGCCTGCTCTCAGGGAAGCCTTTGAGTTTGAGCATATTTCTCTGATGGAGTACGGCGCTGCGCTGTTCCTGTCCGTCATGATCATCCCGATTATGGAGATTGAGAAGGCCATCGAGAGGGCGATTGAGAAGAAACACGGCGTTTGCCTGAATTAGTGGAGAGGAAAAATTTTACAGAGTCCTGTGTGGCAGATTCTTAAGGGAATCTGCTGTGCAGGGCTTTTTGTGTTTTAACAGAAGACCAAGAATTTTAACAGATATACTGGTTGCCGTGTGTTTTTAAAAATGATATCATAGATGTCAAAATGCTGCGAAGCACAAGAGAAAGCAGAAAGAAAACGAGGAACATATGCCATGGAAAAGGAGAAGATAGAAAAACAGAGTGCAGAGAGTTCTGTCGGCCTGCACCAGAATCTGGGCCTGCCCACAGCAATTTCCACAGTAGTGGGCTGCGTGATTGGTTCCGGCATCTTTTTTAAGCCTCAGGCGATCTATACGGTGACCGGAGGAGCTCCGGGGCTTGGGATGCTGGCCTGGGTGATTACAGGGCTGGTGAGCATAGCGGCGGCTCTTACCTTTGCGGAGATTGCCGTTTTATTTCCGGAGACAGGAGGAATTCCAACTTATCTAAGCCGTGTCTACGGGCCTAAGGCAGGCTTTCTGGCAGGCTGGGTGCAGGTTGTTTTGTTTTATCCGGCCATGGTTTCGGCCCTGGCCGTGGCCTGCGCTCAGCAGGCGGCGCTGTTTATCGGGGACGGTTTTGTGGTTCCCTGCGCGGTAGGCGTAATTCTTTTGATTGTCTTTTTGAATACGTTAGGTTCCAGGGTGGGCGGAGGCGTTCAGGTGGTATTTACCATCTGTAAGATGATTCCTCTGATCCTTGTCATGGTATTTGGTTTTCTGTGGGGGAAGGGACATTATCCGGCCTTTTCCCCTTTGCTGGGAGAGGGAGTGAACCCGGTGAGCGCCGTGGGACAGCTGATGGTGGCAGTGCTGTTTGCCTTTGAGGGATGGACCGCTGTGGGAGCTATTTCCGGGGAAATGAAAAATACAAAGAGAGATTTGCCAAGAGCGATTATCGGCGGCGTTTCCATTATCACAGCCGTCTATTTTGTGATGAATCTGGCATATCTGCAGGTGCTTCCGGCAGAGGAGATGGCGAAGCTTCCGGCTCCGGCTTCCGCGGCGGCTGTCGCTCTGTTTGGGGAGGCCGGCGGAAAGCTGGTATCCGCAGGTATCGTGGTATCCGTGTTCGGCGCGTGCAACGGGTTTGTATTTTCCGGTTCCAGGGTGGCCTATTTTATGGCTTCTCAGGGATTGTTTCCAGGCAGCAGGAGTCTTTCAAGGCTCAATAAAAACCGCGTTCCGGGAAACTGCATTCTGCTGATAGGAGCGCTGGGAAGCCTTCTCTCCATGACCGGGCAGTTTAATCTTTTAACGGATCTGGCGGTATTTTCCAGCTGGACCTTCTATACGCTTACCTTCATGGCGGTGATACGCTATCGCAATATGAGGCCGGATGTGAAGAGAAGCTACCGGGTTCCAGGCTATCCGCTGACGCCGGCCATTGCCATTGGAAGCGGCGTATTTGTGATTGTCAATCAGCTGTGTCTGGCGGGGATCCGGGCGTCCCTTATGTCTCTGGGCAGTATCGCCGTCATGGCGGCCGGTTTGGCAGTGTATGAGGGAATGAGAAAGAGGGAAAGAAAAGCTGGAATATAATGCCAGATAGCTCAGCTGGCAGAGCAGGCATGTCAATACAGCACATAAGCATGCATAAACATAACGTACAGAAAAAAGCGGGGCTGTGCCGATGGGTGCACAGTCCCGCTTTTTTGAGACTTTTTATGCTATTTGACTACTTCTTTGTAGGAGGCGTGCTGTTCCAGAGCTTCCGACATTCTGGCCATCTGGGACAGATCTCCGATGAGAATGACGCCGCACAGACGGTTGTTCAGGAAGTAGAATTTTCTGTACTGCTCCTTGCCCATATCTTTAAATTCTACGGTCTTATAGAGGAGATTCGGATTCTTTCCATTGTCTCCGGCAGCGTAGAGGGAGGTGTTCATGCCGTTAAAGGTAAGAGCGGAGGAAACCGGGCGGTATTCCAGATCGTCGCCTGCCGCGTTGGCTCCGGCGACGCGGCCCTGCTCGGAGGCCTCCGGCCAGATGGCGAAGTTAGCCCCCTTGTATTCAGCGCAGTCTCCGCAGGCGTAGATGTGTTTCATTCCCGTCTCCATCCGGCTGTTTACAACTACTGCCTTCTCTGTTTTAAGGCCCATTTCCTGAGCCAGGCCTGTGTTGGCGCGGACACCGGCAGATACGATGACAAGATCGGCCGGGAACGTCTCTCCTGATGAAAGAGAAACGCCGCTTACAGCGCCTGACTCGTCTCCGTCGATAGAAGAGATGGAGACGCCGGTATGGATGGCAATGCCATTTTTCCGGCTGATTTCCTCCAGAATCGATCCTGCCGTGGCGTCCAGCTGGCGTCCCATCAGCATGGGGGCAGCTTCCAGAACCGTGACGGAAAGTCCTGCCTTTTTAAGCTCCCAGGCCGCCTCCAGGCCCAGCACGCCGCCGCCGATGACAACGGCATTTTTAGAGCGTTTTAACAGTCCGGATATCTTTTCTACATCGCTGATGCGGCGGACGGCGATGACCTGCTCTCTGCCGCTTCCAGGAATCGGCGGAATGAAGCATTCGCTGCCCAGGGCGTAAATCAGGCGGGTGAAGTGGATCTGGCTTCCGTCGTCCAGGATCACCTCAGATTTTTCTGTATCGACAGAGACCACGGTTCTGCCAAGTATCTGGCAGATATCGTTTTCCTCATACCAGCTCTCAGGCTCCACGGCAATCTGCTCTGCAGTCAGGGAAGCCAGCATGGTTTTCGTCAGCATAGGACGATTGTAGGAGGCGCAGGACTCGTTGGAGATCATGACAACGGTTCCCGTCTTATCCCGTTCCCGGATGGCCTTGGCCGCGTTCAGGCCGGCGATACCGTTTCCAAGGATAACGTAGTATTCCTTCGTGTTGTTGGAGAAGGAATTCTCCTCTATGTCAGCCGGAACGAAGTTCTCCCTGCCGACGCCGCATACAGGGCAGATCTCCAGGGAAGAATCAAAGATTTCGCCGCAGACGAGACATTTCACCAGAGTTCTGGCGCCTGTTTTTTTCGGCTTGCAGGCTTCGATATTCAGTACGCGGCAGCCAAACTGGTAGCCATACTCGTAGGCGCCCACCAGATCGGAACGGCTTGGCTTAAAGCGTACCCGGAATCCCTCGTCCACCTTCATGCGGAGCTGTTTTAAGCGCTCTAAAATGTGGGGAACTCCCTCGCCGCTCCAGCCGTAGCTTCCGAAGGCTCCGGCAAATTTGCCGCCGTGGGTTCCTGCAAACATAGAGAGAGTCAGCTCCCAGATAGGAGCCAGAGCCTCGCCGAGAATGGTAGGCGTACCGAACAGGATGCCGTCGGCAAAGAGAAGCTCCTGTTCCACAGCGGCCTTATCCGCCTCCACCATATCGTAGGAGCGCACGTCAATATCGCCGCTGTCCTTCACTCCCTCTGCAATTTTCTCCGCCAGCTCTTTCGTATAGCCGTAGGCGCTTACATAGGGGATGATAACCGTTTTTTTAGGATTGGGATTGATTACAGTGGACCACTCCTCGTATTTCTGCATGATCGTTTTAATGGAGTCTGTCGTGTCGAGAACCGGGCCATGTCCAGTGCAGATCATGGAAATATCCATGGTTTTCACCCGGTTTAAGGCCTTCAGCATAAAGGGTTTAAACGGTCCGATAATGCAGTCATAATAATACTTGGCAGCCTTCAGGTAGTCCTCCTGGCTGGGAACCGTGCTGGCCAGCACGCCGGCATGGGCGTAGTGGGATCCGAAGGAATCGCAGGTTACTAAGATCTGTTCCTCCTCAATAAAGGTATACATGGTATCCGGCCAGTGGAGATTCGGAACGATCAGAAACTGCAGAGTTTTATTTCCAATCTCCATTCGCTGGTGATCCTTGACAGGAATGCTGACAAAATCGCGGTTTACAATTTCCTTTAAAAAGCCGATGGCGCAGCCCGTAGCCAGAATTTTCATCTGCGGGCTTAAATCCAGCAGCTTTTCAACGCTTCCCGCATGATCCGGCTCCGTATGGCTGACTACCAGATAGTCGATGCTGTGAACGTCCACGATTTCCTTCAGCTTTTCAACGTAGTCCTCAAAAAACTTCGCCTTGGCAGTCTCGAACAGGATCGTCTTGTCGCCGGCTTTCAGAACGTAGGAGTTGTAGGTGGTTCCAAACTCTGTGTACATGATGATGTCAAAGACACGGAGATTCTCGTCTGTGACGCCGGTCCAGTAGAAATCGTCTCTCAGTTTTACCATATGCATAAGTAAATTCTCCTTTTTTCGCAGTCAAGAACCGTTTGGAGCGTTCTTGAATCATATAGTTAAAAAAATGTCAATCTATAATAAAAATGATTACTGCTATTATTATACTCTAAAACCGACGCATGGTAAAGAGCTTTTTTATATTGTGGTAAGAAAACCGCCAAATATGCAAAAAGTTCTTTGGAAGAGGGAAGATTCCTGTTTTCTGTATCCAGACAGATCGTGTATAATGGACTTATATAGGCCTGGTCTGCTGTGGCCATGGCTTGAAGAAAGAGAGGATACGGGGATGAGAAGAGACAAAATAACGGCGGCAGCTTTTGCGGCAGCGGCGGTTCTGATGTTCAGCGGCTGCTCGGGCAGGCAGGAAGAGACGGCGGTGGAGACAGCAGAGGAAACTGCGGCAGAAACAGAGGCTGTGGAGAGTTCAGGGGAGGCGGAGGCTGAGAGCGCCAAGGAGAGCGGGCCTGAGGAACTTGTTATTTATGACGATACGGAGCAGGCGGATGACGGTCTGACCTTTGACGATCTGAAAAATATTCAGTTTGTATTTTCCAGCGGAGCCGGGGGATGGTCTACGCTTTTAGATATCCGGCCGGACGGAAGCTTTGAGGGAGAATACTTTGATTCTGATATGGGCAGCACGGGAGAGGGATATCCCAACGGAACGGTTTATCTCTGCGATTTTAAAGGGCGGTTTACTGAGCCTGAAAAGATAGACGAACACACCTATGCCGTAAAAATTGCTTCCATGGAATATAAGCAGGAGGCGGGGACCAGAGAAATAAAAGACAGTATTTTGTACGAGTATACGGACGTTTACGGCCTGGACGGGGCGGACAGGATTCTCATTCATCTGCCTGGAACGCCTCTGGAATCTCTGTCAGAGGAGCTCAGAAGCTGGATTGGATATTATGACTTGTCGGCGGCGGAGGAAACAGAATTATCCTTCTATGTGCTGGACAATGAAAAGGAGCAGTTAGGATTCAGAGGCTGGGACAGCTTTCAGGGCGTCAGAGACTTTATTGAAAATACGGAAAAGTGGACGTCAAAGCTGGAGGAGGAGCTGGAGACAGACAGTTCCCTGACGCAGACAGATCTAAACAGCAAGAGCCAGGAGATCTATGAATTGTGGGATTCTGCCCTGAATCAGCTGTGGGATGTTTTGGAGAAGTCGAAAACCAGCCAGGAAATGGAAAAACTGCTCAGCGAACAGAGACAGTGGATTAAGCAGAAGGAAGCGGCGGCGGAAGACGCCGGAGCGGCCTATGAGGGAGGAACCCTGCAGTCTATGGCAGTCAGCCAGAAGGCGGCGGAGCTTACGAAGGGACGAGTATATGAGCTTTTGGAATATCTGGATTAGCTGACAGCAGGAAACAGAAAGAGGCAGAGGAGAGGGACAAAAGGAAAAGCGAAGGGAGAAGGATGGGATGGAAGCGAGAAAGCTGATAGAAATTCTGAAAACGGCAGAGAGGCTGAAGGATACTGCGCGCCATTGCTATACGTCTAAGGGGCGCCGGGAGAGCGTGGCGGAACACAGCTGGATGATGACTCTGATGGCCTTTTTCATGCGGGATGAATTTCCAGACGCAGATATGGACAAGGTGGCGGCTATGTGCGTGATTCATGATCTGGGGGAAGCCTTTACCGGAGATATACCGGCTTTCGAAAAGACGGAGGCAGATGAGGAGAGGGAGGAGAGACTTCTTATGGAATGGGTTTCTTCCCTGCCTGATCCATACGCAGAAAAAATGAAGTCTCTTTATGAGGAGATGGCGGATCGCAGCACGCTGGAAGCTAAGATTTATAAGGCCATTGACAGTCTGGAGGCTGTGCTGCAGCACAATCTGTCTGATTTAAGTACCTGGCTTCCCATGGAATATGAGCTGAATCAGACCTATGGGGAGGACAAGACAGCTTTTTCCGAATATATGCGGGAGCTCCGCAGGGAGGCCAGAGAGGATACGGTGAGGAAAATACGGGAGGGAAAATAGATGGATACCTTAAAGCAGGACGAGCTGTTCTTTTTTGAACAGTACAGAGAGGCATACTCCTTGTATGAAGCGCTTGAAGAGGAACTGATTCGGCGTTTTCCGGAGACGAGGATACGGGTACAGAAGACTCAGATTACGTTTTCCAACCGCCATGTCTACGCCTGCGTCTCATTTATGCGGGTAAAAAAGAAGGCGGAGCTGCCGGGGCCGTATTTGGTGCTGACTTTGGGACTTTCCTATCCTCTGGAATCCGACCGCGCCGCAGTGCGGACAGAGCCGTATCCCGGCCGCTGGACGACGCATTTTGTTCTGAGCAGCCAGTCAGAGCTTGACGAGGAGCTGTTTGGCTGGGTGCGAGAGGCGTGGGACTTTGCGGCGGAAAAATGAGAAGAACAGACGAAAACACTGGGAGAAAGCGCATGAAAATAGAACATATCGCCATGTATGTCAATGATTTAGAGCAGGCGAGACAATTTTTTGAAAAATATTTCGGGGGACGTTCCAATGATCTGTACTGCAACAAAAAGACGGATTTCCGCTCTTATTTTATCAGCTTCGAGGACGGAGCCAGACTGGAGATCATGACGAAGCCGGGACTTGAGGACGAAGAAAAGAAGCTGGCCAGAACCGGGTATATCCACCTGGCG
>PPYE01586020.1_pt1 | contig 12705 bp, 12 predicted proteins | sample 1559881 | NCBI WGS metagenome assembly PPYE01 (sample SAMN08240022, study PRJNA423297) | Human gut metagenome, whole genome shotgun sequencing project.
GTACACGGTAAATCACTAGTACCGTGCTAGTTACCTGGTTCCATGAGATAATAACTCCAGAAAACTACAAGTTTTTAAGGAGTTAGTGCCATGGATAAAATTACACTCAGGTCCGTGAAGAGCACTGGGCCAGAATCTTAAATGAATGTATGAACAGCGGGATGTCGAAAACCGCCTGGTGTCGGGCAAACGGGATTTCTGTGAAGCAGTTTTTTTACTGGCAGCGCATCCTGCGCAGGGAAGCCTATGAAGCATCTCAGAATCCACCATTACCTGCAGTTGCAGAGACAGAACCGTTGTCTGCTGTTCAGAGAACGGTATCTTTCGCCGAAATCAAACTCCCTGCTGTGCCACCAGACTCGTCACCCGTTTTCCATCCGGATCTGGTGATCCGGAAAGGGAACCTTGTTCTGGAAATCTCAAATTCAGCCTCATCAGAATTGAACTCCCGGGTAGGAGGGATTCTTCATGCTGAATAACGCATCCGGCTTCCGGAAGGTTTACATTGCTGCCGGTTATACAGATCTGCGGCGCGGGATCGATGGGTTGGCATCCATTGTGAAATTCAACTTCCAGCTGGAGCCCTATGAAAAGGATATCCTCTTCCTGTTTTGCGGAAGACGCAGTGACCGCATCAAGGGGCTCATATGGGAAGGAGACAGATTCCTTCTCCTTTACAAAAGGCTGGAGCTTGGCAGTTTCAGCTGGCCCCGTACAAAAGAAGAAGCACTGGAGATCACACTGGAACAATACCAGGCACTGATGCAGGGCTTGGAGATCGTGTCCAGACATCCAATCCAGGAAGTGCAGCCCAGTGATCTTCTGTAAAAAGTTGTGCAAAACGGAGAAAATAAAAAATCTTTTTGTATCTACTACTGCAGACACGGCGGAAGTTATCCACGGCCGGGTCTCATCCCATTCATTCAATCAAGAGTACTTCACAGCTATAAGCTGCTGTGTGGATAAGTACTCTGAAAAACCGAAAAAACTATTAGTTTTTCCGGTTTTTCAGAGTGTTTATCCTTTGGTAAGAATGACGAACCTTCTTTTTTATCCCGTTCGCTTTTTCTTTTGGTTTGCGGTACAATAGTTCCAGTAAAACAAAGGAGCGCCGAACATGCAGAAGATCTACTTACCGGAAGAACTAAACAGTTTCAGCAGGGAAACACTCGTGGCAGTGCTCCTGTCCATGCAGGACCAGCTTACCCAACTGAATACAAACATGGAACGTCTGATTGAGCAGATCGCGTCTGCAAACAATCATCGTTATGGGCGCTCTTGCGAAAAGCTGGACGTTATCGCCGGACAGTTGGAGCTGGAGATCATCTTTTAATGAAGCGGAAGCCTTAACCGAAACGCTTTATGTTGTCGAACCTGCAGAAGAAGATGTGATTCAGGTCACGCGCCGGAAGAAAAAAGGAAAACGCGAGGCGAATCTCAAGGAGCTTCCTGTGGAAGTGATCTCTCATACCCTTCCGGAAGAAAAGCTGCAGGAGATTTTTGGCTCCGTTGGCTGGAAGCAGCTCCCAGATGAAGTCTATAAAAGAGTCCGGGTTCAGCCGGCAGTCTACACGGTCGAAGAACACGGATCAGCCAGGAGTTCCTGAGAAACGACATCCACATCTCCCGGCAGGTAATGGCAAACTGGATGATCCAGTGTGCGGATCGGTATCTGGGACCGCTTTATGATTACCTTCATAACAGGATGTACCGTTTCCATGTGTTGCAGGCCGATGAGACTCTGGTTAGGGTATCGAAGGATGGGCGCCCGGCAAACAGCAAGAGTTACATGTGGGTTTACCGGACGGGAAAGGGATATGGGGATAATCTCAAACCTCTGGTGGAGGCTTTCTTTGTGTGGGCAAAAGAAATCCAGACTTCCGGTCGCCTGACCAAGGGTAAAACTCTGGAAGGGATCAACTACTGCATCAATCAGGAAGAGGCATTAAAAGTATTCCTGGATGATGGCGAAGTCCCGCTTGATAATAACGCAACTGAAGGGTCACTGCGTAGCTTATGCCTGCACAAACATGCATGGAAGCTGATCGACAGTATCGATGGTGCACAATCCAGCGCGATCATCTACAGTATCACGGAAACAGCAAAGGCGAATAATCTAAATCCCTTCCGCTATCTGGAATATATCCTGACCGTGATGAAGGAGCATCAGGAGGATACGGATTATCGTTTTATGGAAGAACTGCTTCCCTGGTCTGAGCAGCTGCCGGAAATCTGTAAGAGCAAAACAAAAACAACAAATGTGTAAACTGACCGCCGGAAACGGCGGTCATAAAATGAGCTGGTACTCATGGTCTACCACTGCACTGGGAGCAAGTTTGTGTTGAGATGACCGCACTGGGAGTAAGGCGTTAAAAAGCATATGCTGTTATATGTAAAATATAGGCAAAATATCCGCCGAAAGAAATTGTGTATTACCGATTATTTTGGTAGACAGCCCTCATACATGATGCTCAACTTACCATATACCTGTCCACAATTACGGATGTGCATTGACCATTTTTTTGTAGCCTCTAAGGTAGAGCTTTCAATAGCGATATATCGCTTGGGAACACACTACTCTGACGGTTCAGCTTGTGGTAAGTGGCATTCTGGCTCTCTATTGCGTTGGTGGTATGGATGACCTGCTTGATTGCTGTGGAAAACTTGAAGATCGAGGAAATAGCATCCCAGTTTTGCATCCAGATTTTCATTGAATTGGGATATTTTTTACACTTTTTTAGTCACCCATATTGGCGTTTCCTCTCATTATTTTATGCCCATGTCAATAGCATGTCATATTTCATGATAATGTAACTATAGTATGCTGTTATGGAGTTTTCAACTTGGTGAGTCTATTCTATTATCTCAAATCACTAGAAGGAAATCCATACATTATATGAAGCATTTACTATTGTTTAGCTTCACCTTTGCACGATTATTCCAAAATCATTTTATTCTTATTCTGGTATAATAGTGTTCATTGTCTGTATGATGAATATATGCATTATTATGTAGTTGAACTTTTAGCGAAGCTATATTATCTAATCTTGTAGACATATAAACTTCATCATCAGGAATTATTTTCTTTGCTTCATCAATTGCTAATGCTAAGCCACTAGAAGCAAACCCCATTCTTCTAAAATTACGGTGAATTTGATATCCAATATGACCAGAACCATTCCTTAGGCTATCATTTAAAAAATGTCTCAATCTAAATAACCCTACTATAGTTTTTTCATTCCATAAAAAATAATTTGTTTCAGGTACATAACCACTTGGAAGGTCTATTCCATTTGAATAGTTAATTAGTTTAGGAAGTGAAACTTCCATAAACTCCTCTTTAGAAATATTATGAAGATTGTTTATAAATCCATTTTCATTCAAGGGTAAATCCTTTAAATACAAATACTCTAGTTCGTTATCGTAGGTATTGAGTTTTTTTAGGTATAACATATTATTTTCTCCATGATTACTATAAATAGGTAGCATTAATCCGTAATTAGTATAATTAGAGATGTTTAGGAAAAAATGAATTTTTAAAGAGCTGCCCCTAATGAAACTACAAAGCGTTGATAATTATCGATTTCAATTTTACCTTTTTTAACATCTTTTGTTATAAGATATGGTCCAATAGATAGGGCGTCTAAATTAGTTTTTTCAAAACATTTCAGAGCATCCATAGGTGTTTCAACTATAGGTTCTCCAGCAATGTTAAACGAGGTATTCAATAATATAGGTACACCTGAAAGCTTTTCAAACTCATCTAAAATATTGTAGAGAACTGCATTTTGAGTAGAGGTAATTGTCTGAACTCTTGCAGTTTTATCCACATGAGTAACAGCCGGAATTTCATTGGGTTTAAGGACATTTGCCACTAACAACATATAGGGACTTTCAGTATTAATATCAAACCATTCTGAAGCTTTGTCTTTTTTTACCACCGGCGCAAAGGGTCTAAACATCTCTCTAAATTTTATTGTACCATTTAAATCCTTCTTGGTATCTGGGCTACACGGGTTTGCAAGAATACTTCTGTTACCAAGTGCTCTGGGCCCAAATTCAGATTTACCATTAAAATGGCCAACATAGCTGCCACTATGGAGCAGCTGAGCTATAATTTGACACTTTTTTTGAATAGAACTGAAAATCTGTAGATTATCTTCAGGGTGCTTTTTCATATATTCTTTCGTAGCTGATGTGATTTCTGCTGTACTATATTCTTTGCCTAAATAAGCATTATTAATGGAAAAGTGTTGCTTATGCCCATATAACTTACAATAACCATATATTGCATTACCAAGACACTGTCCGGTATCCCCACATGCAGGTAGAATATAAATATCGTTTAGTTTACAATGGTTCCAAATTTCATTATTGGCGACACTATTAAGGCCAACACCACCACTAATACATAAGTTATGGATTCCAGTTGTTTCAACTAGCCAATTGACCTTTTCTACAAGAATCCGTTCCAATTCGCGTTGAATAAGTCTTGCTAAATCAGCATGTTGCTGAGTAATATCCTGTAGTGGGTTTCTCGGGAGAGGAAACGATGTTTTACAATGTTGGGATAGAAATTGTCTTAAGGCCTCAGAGCTATCTTGGTAGTTATTGGGAATGAAACATTCTATCTGTCCATCGACCAATTGGAACAATTGAACCTCTGAATAGGCGTCTATTTTGCCATATGAAGCCAATCCCATTGTCTTGCCTGCGTAGACATAAGATGGAAAACCCAAGTAATGTGTAAAATAACGATAGGCATCTCCAATACCAATTTTATTTACTGGAACACTATCTCGCTGCAGAAGATGAATACCGTAAGAATCTCCAATATAGTAAGACATGTGCTCCATTTCCCTAGAATAGAATGGTAAATCCTCCTTAGTATCCAATACATTTCCTTCATTGTCGAGTACCATTATTAAAGAATTTTCAAAGGGAGAAGTCATAAAGGCACCATATGCATGAGATAAATGGTGAGAGGGGCATATCATGACTTTTTCAGGTGATATTCCCTTTATAATCGGTTGGATTTTATCTGACGATTCACAGCAAGAACTAATGACAACCAAATCAATATCAGACTTATCAATGTTCATTCCTTCTAGGCAATACTCTAATCCATGCAAAAAACCGCCTGCATGTTTTTCACGAGTTATACGTTCTTCCGCTATAGCAATAATTTGTCCATTATGTAATATGCAACAACCGCCATCATTTAACTTCATGCCACTATGAGTATAACCCATATTAGCACCTACAATAACTGCCTTTTTCATGACTGTTCTCCTTAAAGACTACTTTTTTTTCGCATGCTCTACTACAACCATAACCGCTCTTATTTTAGCCGAATGGCTTTAGTAAAACTAATAAATCATGTCAATATTGACATACTTTTTATTAATATAAGCGCCCAATATTCATATGTCAATGGTCAATAACTCGAGTATAAGATCTGTGATAAAAAACATTTACAAGACTTTTTCAGAGTGGTAAAATTTAGAATATTCCAAAAATGAAAGATAAATATACAAAGAATATTATCCCTTGCTACGGTAATAATTATTTCTTAAATAATGCATGTACATTGACAATAATCATGAAGAATCATGGAAATACAATAAATAACGTAGCTAAATGTAGCTGACGATTTATAAGGTTTTACAATAAACGAGTATATCCTAACCTGTAAAATGAGTAGAGAAAGGTTACGACAAATATAATAATAGGATGGTGATTGGTACATGTCTATATTAGTACTAAATAGATTTAATCCGCAATATAATCCAATTAAAAAGTGGTTTAGAGAATGTCCAGAGGATGTTATACTTTTTGTGCCTATGGCTTATATAGACTTCTATCCTAAAGACTGTTTTACAGTAGTTAAAGGATTTGATAATTACGATATTACAGCATCAATAGAATTAGAAGCTATTCAAATATGCAAAGAGTATGGTATTGACAAGATATTCGCCTTAGATGAAAGAGATATAGAAAGAGCAGGTCGATTGCGGTCTTTTTTACACTTAAAAGGTCAAAATGAACTAAGTAGCATGGCTTATCGTAATAAGCTTTTTATGAAAGAAATACTATGCAGAGATGGAATTCCTGTTCCCCCTTTTAGGAAAGTTAGCAGTGTATTCGATATTGTCGATTTTATAAGAATACATGATTTTCCTATTCTAATTAAGCCAATAAATCTTTATTCGGCTATGAACGTCGAAAAAGTAAATGACTACCAAGATTTGCTTCATTATTTGAATCGTATCGAACTGAAGGATATGATGATAGAGAAGTATATCCCATATGATATGGTTAGTTGTAATGGTATAGTTGTAGATAATACTATTGTGTTTTCATCGGTATCTATTTATCTTAAGCCAAGAATAGAATATCAGGATTATTTGGTTTCAATTACAGTACCAGATACACATGAGAATGTGCCTATAATAAAGGATTACTGTAAAAAGGTTATTTCTTCATTGCCTCAAATGGAGAATGGCGCATTTCACAGTGAAATTTTTATTAACAGCGATAGATGCCTTCTATGCGAGATAGCAAGTAGGTCTGCTGGCGGAGGAATAACGGCATGTATTAACAATAGTTTTCAGTTTGATTTTTATGAAGAGTGGGCAAAAACATCATTCGTGTCTGGCTATGTATTTCCTAATGTTAATTTTTGTAAATATTCTGCTAGTATTATTATACCGAAAAAAAATGGACAGGTAAATAAACTTATAGAGACTTTTCCTTTTCGGTGGGTGGTGCATCATTACTGGGAAGTATGTGTGGGAGAAACAATCCAGGTTTCAAAATATAATGGAGATAAACTAGGAGTAGTTATTGTTGAAGGAAATAGTTATGAAGAGATTATAAATCATGTTGACGAGGTAAAATGTTACATCGAATCGAATATTGTAGTAAATTAAATATAGTTAATAGATGTGGAATTAGAGCGGAAAGGATCGATAAAATGAAAGACTTAAGTTACAAAATGAATGAAAATTTAGTACAGAGGCAATCTGGTGAGACATTGATGGTTTATAATAGTGTGACGTCCGAAATATATGAATTAAATTCAGTGTCAGCAGATATTTTTACATATTTGTCAGAAAATAAGCCGTTGGATAAACTGATAGATTGGATATTTGAAATGTATCAGGTATCACAAGAAGATAAAAAAGAGATTGAGGAAGAGGTATCTGAACTGTTAAAACGATTTATATCTTGCGAGATTATTTATATAGATAATACCGAGATGTAAAATATAAAATGAAAGGAGGTATGACAATGAAAAGATGGGAAAAACCAACAATTCGAGTTAGATTTTTAGCTGCTGATTGTTAAAAGCTTAGGGTTCTGGTACTTTTAGTATCAGAACCCTTTAATCTAGCACATATTGATTTATAAACAATAGAAAATTAAGAATTCAATTATATTGATAAACTAACAATTATTCTATGTAAAGAAGAGAAGAAGGGGAAGTATTGCATGACAATGCGACAGGGAAATATGATATTAGTTGCGCATCTAGGCTTGAGCTATGCATGTAATATGCGATGCAAACATTGTTTTGTTCGACATAAGAAGGAAGACTATGTAATCCAGCATTATAAAGAAATTATAGATAAATTAAATGATATAGGAGTAATATCACTTTATTATACTTATGGTGAATCCTTATTATGCCCACAGTTTTATGAAGTGGCTAGTTATTGTCATAATCTCAAAATATCTCAGATTTTGATGAGCAATGGATACTTTATTGACTCTTTGGAAGATGTAAATAAAATAAAAATGAGCGGTATTAATCAAGTATTTGTAAGTCTTGATTCAATCTCTGAGCAGGCGCATGATAAAAATAGAGGTAAACAGGGTGCTTTTGAGCATGCACTTCAGGCCATAAAACTATTGAGATTAGGACAAGTAATAACAGGAATTGCTAATTCAATTTCTAGTGATAACGTGGAAGAAATGAACGATATGTATAAATTAGGGTGTGAGTTGGGAGTCAAGTATATAAGTTATTTAAGAATTAGGAATCAAGGTGGTCTGGTAAAATTCCCTGAAGAATTACAGAAAAAATATGAAGATAATATCAAATCGCTAATAATTGAGGCAAAGCAGAATTATACGCAGATTAAGTTCCACGATCCAACTTTAAAAAAGATGATTAATACTATGATAAGTGATAGAATAATTGATGGACTTGAAAAAGACAAATATTGCTCAATGCTGGAATGCTCAATGCAGCATTCTATATCTATTGCACCTAATGGGGATTTTAGTAGATGTTCTTTGAGCGATTGTGTAATAGGAAATCTTAAAACTAATACTTTAGACGAAATGGATGATAGAATTAATAATTATGCATGTGTTAAAACCTATAGAAGTATTTAAAGTATATGAGATAAGGTATTTAATAGTATTATGAATTAAAGAAAGGGAAGTGCTGATGAAAGTTATATTTATTACATTAGATTATCCAACTGGGATAAATGACTATTTAATCTTACCGTCTCTAGATTTTGCAGTCATGAGCTCAGTAGTAAAAGAAAACGGTGACAACTGCGAGTTAATAGATATGCGAATTAACCATTATGATATGTATCAACTTGAGCATTTATTAATAGCAAAAAATAAGATAGAGAAAATTGACTTGGTTTGTATTGAAAGTATTTGTAACACACATTTTAATGCAGTAAAGGCTATTAAGGTATGTCGTCATGCGTTAGGAGATGATATAGTAATAGCTTTAAGAGGGGAAGTAACAACCTTTTTGCCAGTACAAACTTTGGAGAGAAATGCCGAGTTAGATGTAGCATTTGTTGGTGAGAGTGAACGTGCATTACTGGACATCATAGACTACATGAAAGGTACCATTACGGAAAGGGATATACATAACGCTTGCTTAAGAAATAAAAATGGTGAAATAATTAATAATAACAATTGCTATACAAGTAATTTGAATCACTTACCCTTACCAGATAGAGAGGTTTATGATATCAGCGCCTATATCAGAAGAGATTCAGAAACCATTGTACGCTCATCAAGAGGTTGCCCCGGTAACTGTAGCTTTTGCATAAAAACAAAGATGTCTAAATTTAGGCTATTTACCATAAAAAGGTTTTGTGATGAAATAGAGATATTACAAAGATATGGGTTCCAATCTTTTTTCTTTTCAGATGATACGTTTGCATTTTCTGACCAAAGATTGAGTGACTTCGCGGAAGAGATTTTAAAGCGAAAAATGCACATTCGTTGGACTTCAAATTTAAGGATTAAAGACATTAATGAGTATAAAATAAAGACAATGAAAGAATTGGGAGCATATAGAGTATTTGTCGGAATTGAGACAATAAATTCAGCATCTCAGAAACTGGCTAATAAAAATCTTACAAAACAAGAGGTAATGGATAAAATTTCAATACTGAAAAAATATAATATGGAATTTCACGCCTCCTTTATTATTGGAGCTCCTGGTGATACTGAGGAGGACCTCATGGAGATTGAAAAATTATTAAGTGAAATCAAACCAACATTGGTGACTTTTAATCAATTGAAGTTATTTCCAGGAACTGATATTTATAATAGCCCAGAAAAGTATAATATTTTACCGTTTGATCCTTATTGGTTTGAAAAAGATGATTGGGTATACTATCCTGTTTTTGGTACTAAAGAGTTACCACCATCACAGATAAATAAATGGACTAAACGCCTTTATCATACTTTTTTTAATACCGTATCATAAGGATGTTATAGCTAATGGAGCAACATTTAAAAATTAACAAAAATTTCAAAGCTATTATTGTCTGTTCAAGAATATTCACAATAACACCAATATCAATTTTGTTCTATCAGGCTCATGGTTTATCATTTTCGCAGATAATGATAATGAGGATAGCAACATTTTTATCGACTTCTTTGATAGAATTACCTAGTGGTTATATTGGAGATAGGATAGGGTATAAAAAAGTAGTTCAAATCGGACTTTATTTAACACTGTTATCTTGTTTGGGGCATATATTTAGTGATTCTTTTACTTCTTTCATGATTTGGAAAATTATGTGGGGGGTTGGATTGGCTATGCTAAGTGGTGCAGATGAGGCTTGGTATTATGCATCATTAATGAGTCTGGGGAGAGAGAATCAGTATGGAAATAATATTAGTGAAGCACATTCAATGGTACAATTTATTACTGCATTTAGCTTAATAATTAGTTCGGCGTTGTTTTTTCTTGATATACGCCTACCGTTTGCTTTTAATGCTATATTTTTTTGTGTTGCTCTAGTAGCAACAAAAAATCTTAAGGACAATAAACAACTGCATAATATAAAGAGTGTGCAAGGCAAGAAGAATAATTTTAGTCTAGAATCAATATATCAGATTATTAATCATACTAATATATATTTCCTTTTTGCAGATGTGTTATTTGTATCAACAACAATTTTTATGTTTGAGACATACCAGCCGCAAATGACAGAAAGTAATATACCAGTATCTTATTTTGGCATTATATATTTTTTGTTTAGTCTAATCACAGGTTTCGGTGCTAGGTTTTATAGTTTTATTGAGAATAAATATGCTAATGTTTTGAAGTTTGATTTAAAATACTATTTTTTCTTAGTTGTTTTGCAAGCATTATCATCACTTGCAGTTTGCTTTTTTTCATCAAATTCTTTCATTATATTATTGATTTTTTCGATACAAGAATTTATTTTTGGTTATTTTAGAGTTTACTCCAATGTAGCAATTAATAAGAATGTTGATAATGCATATAGAGCAACTATCCTGTCAGTAAAGAGTTTACTAAACAGTGTATTTAAAATCATAATTTTTATGATATTAGGAAAAATAATGGATAGGTATTATCTTAACACGACTTATGTTGTTATTGCATTAGTATTTTTGATTGGAGGAATTTTGATTGGTTTTATTGCTAAGGTAAATGCATTTATTTTTCTATTTAGCAATAGAAGTAGAGAGTGAGCAAATAACATGGAGAAGATACTTATTTTAGGAGGAGGCTACGGAGCTCTTCGATATCTAGAATCGCTTATATGGGATACGGAGAAAGAAATTACTATCTGTGGGTTTGAAATACAAGGAAAATCTAAAGTGTTGAGCCTAGAAATGGGATTGCCTTGGCTTGCGTTCGACAAACTTAATATAAATATTATAAATGATTTTTCTTGTATTATAGTTGCACTACCACCAGAAGTAAAGAGACGATGTATCGAAAAGTTAACTGAAATGAGATATATTAATGCCTTAATTATAGAAAAACCTCTCTGTATTCAGGAAGAGGATTTGTTATGGTACAAGCAAGAACTTCCTAGAATGGAACGGTGTGCCGTAGTTTGTCAAAGAGATTATGAGGAATATATGTATTATTGGAAAGATACAGGCTCTGTTGAGATTTTATATCCTTCCTTTAATATGGATGATAAGTTCAACAAGTGGCATATGTTACCCCATATTTTGAGTCTCCTTTATACTATAGGCGGGGAAATTCCTAATATTAAAAAGATTAAAAAAAATTATTATAAAGGATTATGGTGTGAGAGTGATATAAGCATTCAGTTTGTTAGCCATGATGTTAAGGAATGCCTTACTATTTGTGGTAAATCGTTTCCAGCAGTAAAATATCGTGAAAAAAATATCCTAATTGTAGATAGAGTAATGTGTTATAGTCAATATGAAACACAAAGAAATTTAGAAAAAGCTTTTGCGGTAACGCAGGCAATTATTTATCTCAATGAAGAAGACAATAATTAAAATATTTCGTCTAGGGTATAAAATAGAGTTATTCCATGATAATTTTTTAGATGTTAGAATAAAAGTATCAGCGAGTCTGTGATTGTTTTTCTGTAATTAAAGATTTATAAGGTCTTCTATGATAAAATAAAAAGTAAGCGTCAAATCTCTCGCCTAGATATTTTTTAGATTCTGTGGCAAACTTGAAAAAACTAAAAAAACTACTAGTTTTTTCAAGGAGGGTGTAAAGTTGGATGCTTGTACTCATGAGGTTCGCCTCAATCAATGGAAACTGATTATCGAGCAGTGTCAAAGCCGTCCCGATGGGCAGACAGCCAGGCCGTGGATGGCAGAAAACGGGGTTCAGGAAAAAACTTATTACTACCGGCTCAGGAGAGTCCGTAAAGAAGTCTACAGCCAACTGAGTGATGGAAGTACTTCTCTTCCTGCAATGCAGGAAAAAGGAACAGTTACCTTTGCTGAAGTCCCCATGATACCGCAACAGAATCCGGAAATTCCTTTTTCTTTCCAGCCCGCAGTCGTGATTAAAACTTACCATGCAACTGTGGCAGTGTCGAACGAAGTTTCCGACAGGCTGCTTACCAGACTTCTGCAGGAGGTGTCCAATGCTTGAGGACGCCGGTGGAATCCGGCGCGTGATACTCGCATGTGGTTTTGTTGACCTGCGCAAAGGAATTGATGGACTGGCTCAGGTCATCGGTTCACAGTACAACCTGAATCCGTTTGAAAAAGGGACCCTTTTTCTGTTCTGTGGAAGGCGTTCAGACCGTATGAAGTAAGTGATTCATAATGAGTAGGCTGATCAGAGCCCAAGTCTGTGAGATAATGGGTTCCTAGAAGAATCTACTTGAAAAACTTTGAAAACTTTTAGAAGTTTTTCAAGTAACTCAAAGGAGGCTACTCTCTATGAACGAGGTCGTCGAA
>PPYE01233706.1_pt1 | contig 12703 bp, 11 predicted proteins | sample 1559881 | NCBI WGS metagenome assembly PPYE01 (sample SAMN08240022, study PRJNA423297) | Human gut metagenome, whole genome shotgun sequencing project.
TGTCTATCACGGCGAAGTCTGTCTACCGTGACACGGGAAATTTTTTCCGCAATCAGTTCGTTACTTTTTTACTGATCGCGTTGTTGTGCGCCTTTATTACGGTGGTGCTGGGTCATGCGTTCTCACCCAGTGATGAACAGATTGCCTCGCTGAGCCAGGGGGATCATCTTGCAGGCAGCGCAGGGTTATTTGACCTTGTGCAGAATATGACGCCAGAGCAACAGCAAATCTTGCTGCGTGCATCTGCGGCATCTACCTTCTCGGGGCTGATCGGCAACGCCATTCTGGCGGGTGGCGTGTTGCTGATGATCCAGCTGGTGTCTGCCGGCCAACGCGTCAGCGCGTTACGTGCCATCGGGGCCAGTGCTCCGGTGCTGCCGAAACTGTTTATCCTCATCTTCCTGACCACGCTGCTGGTCCAGATGGGGATAATGTTGGTTGTCGTTCCGGGCGTGCTGCTGGCTATCGTGCTTTCATTTGCGCCAGTAATGGTTGTGCAGGACAAAATGGGTATTTTCACCGCCATGCGCAGCAGCATAAGGCTCGCGTGGGCGAATATGCGTCTGGTCGCCCCGGCCGTTATCAGCTGGTTGCTGGCCAAGACTCTACTGTTGCTGTTTGCGCCGAATTTTGCGGTATTAACGCCAAACGTCGGCGCGGTTGTCGCCAATACGCTGAGCAATCTGATTTCAGCTGTACTGCTGGTCTATTTGTTCCGCCTGTACATGTTAATTCGTCAGTAACCGGGATCGCAGAATGAAGCAGTTTCTTGATTTTTTACCGCTGATCGTATTTTTCGCTTTTTATAAGCTGTACGACATCTATGCCGGCACGCTGGCGCTGATTGTGGCAACGGCTGTGGTGCTGATTTACAGCTGGGTTCGCTATCGCAAAGTTGAAAAGATGGCGCTCATCACTTTCCTGATGGTGGCGGTGTTTGGTGGTCTGACGTTGTTCTTCCACAATGATGAATTTATCAAATGGAAGGTCACAGTGATTTACGGCCTGTTTGCGGGCGCGCTGCTCATCAGCCAGTGGGTGATGAAGAAGCCGCTGATCCAGCGCATGCTGGGGAAAGAACTGACGCTGCCGCAGGCTGTGTGGGGGCGTCTGAATATCGCCTGGGCGCTATTTTTTATTCTGTGTGGTCTGGCGAATATCTATATCGCATTCTGGCTGCCGCAGAATATCTGGGTCAACTTCAAGGTGTTTGGCCTGACGGCGCTGACCCTTATCTTCACCCTGCTCAGCGGCGTTTATATTTATCGCCACATGCCGCAGGATGAGAAGTAATAAATTTTTTACAATACACATATACATCATATAGTTAGCTTGTAATTGAATGTGTAATTACTAACAAAAGCACGCTTTAATGTACACTTTGTACGAAGCGTGCTTTTTTTCAGATGCGTTTTGCGTAGCTCCTTCCAGTTTCGCAACACGCAGCTTTACGCCTACCTCAGCCATCAGCATAATCCCACCGATCCGTTTGTAAGACTTATCAGGTGCGCACCTATTCTTACATCACCGGGCAGTCGTCGAACTCGCCAGAGCGCGCGTCGTTGATGATGTACGTGATGACTCCGAATATTGGTAGCGCTCCGCTTATGCCATCGTCGTTCCCGGGTAACTTCTCTTTTCTCCCGTTAGCCACATTCTCAAGATGCGGTTGCGGATATGTGCGATATCTCTTTACTTTAAACTCACCGTTGCAGTCACAGATAAGCAGCGAGCCGTCACACGGCTTAAGTGACGAATCGATGACAAGGAGCGCATCTTTCATGATGCCGCAGCGGTAGATAGTCTCACCCGCTCGCATGTAGTACGTAGCAGCAGGTTTCTGTATAAGCGCCGCATCAAGTGACAGGCGCGTTTCAACGTAATCAGCTGCTGGACTTGGGAATCCCATAACTCACCTTCGATAGTTACTGTATACATATACAGTATTATTGATCGTCGGTGTCGATCAAGTTGAAAGTCAGTGTTAGACTTTACAATCTTTAGATTTTACTGATTTACCAGCAATTTTATTAACAGGGACATGCGATGCTTTTCAGTTCTCCGGTGTTCATATTCTTATTTCTACCCATATCATTTTTTGTATACTTTTTACTCAATAAAACCAGAATGGTATATGCAGGGAAAGTATGGCTTGTAGCTTGCAGTCTGTTCTTCTATGGATATTGGGACGTGAGCTATCTACCTTTGCTTCTCGGGTCGATACTGTTTAACTTCACGCTCGGATGGGCAGTATCTCCTCATACAAAAGGTCTTCGGTTGCCGGTCACAAGAAAAGCACTTTTAACTTTTGCGATCATAGTCAACCTTTCATTACTTGGTTACTACAAATACACCAATTTCTTTATTGAAAACCTAAACGACTTAACTGGTTATGAACTGACATTCAGAAACATAATTCTGCCGCTTGGCATCAGCTTCTACACATTCACGCAGACCGCTTTCTTAGTTGACAGTTATCGCGGTAGCGCTAAAGAGTATGACTTCGTTAACTACGCTCTTTTCGTTACATTCTTCCCGCATCTGATTGCCGGTCCCATCCTCCACCATAAAGAGATGATGACTCAGTTCCAGTCAAAATGGACATGCGCAGTCAGGCATAGAAACATATTTATGGGCCTTTTTATCTTCTGCATAGGCCTGTTTAAAAAAGTGGTTATAGCTGATAATTTTGCAGTCTTCGCTAATGAGGGATTTGCACCTGGCGCACAGCATGATTTCTTCAGTTCGTGGGCTACCAGCCTTTCGTACACTTTCCAGCTGTACTTCGATTTCAGCGGCTACTGCGATATGGCAATTGGAGCTGCATTGCTTTTCAATATTTGGTTGCCGCTAAACTTCAACTCCCCTTATAAGTCACTTGATATTCAGGATTTCTGGCGTAGATGGCATATTACGCTTGGGCGTTATTTGCGAGATTACGTATATATTCCTCTCGGAGGAAATCGTTGTTCAAGCGCAAGAATTTATTTCAACCTCTTCGCTACTTTCGTTCTTGGTGGTCTGTGGCATGGCGCTAGCTGGATGTTTATTATCTGGGGAGCAATGCACGGCGGGGCTTTGGTTATCCACAGATGGTGGAAACAGCGTGGACTCGAGATGCCAAAAATACTGGCGTGGTTCGTAACCTTCATGTTTGTTAATGTGGCATGGGTGTTCTTCCGCGCTCATTCTGTTGATGACGCCATGAGAATACTGACCGGAATGGTTAATGTTAAATCATTATATTCTGTATCCATGTCAGAAGTCCCTACGGCCATGATCGCATGGGGAGGTTCGTTCCTTGATACATTCACAGGAGTCATTCCAGCAGGAATTGTAGCTAACTTCCTTTGTTATAGTCTTATCGTGGTCGGTTTTATTATTACGCCTTTCAAAAATGCATATGAAATGACAATTTCAAAAGGAAACCATGGAATAAAAACAGTATGGATGGTCATTCTCTTTACCTGCGCGATTTACGCAACGATTAAATCAACAAACACAGTATTCCTTTACTTTAACTTCTGACGGGAACGGAAATGAAAAAATATATATATGGATTCCTTATATCCTCCGTTGCGATCCTGGCAATTGCTCCAGTAGTCAATGTCAAACATGAACTTGACGCAGGAAAGAAGGTGATTGATACCTCGAAGAAACAAGTCCATGAATGGGTTGACTTTACGTCTTTCTATAAGATGGATTTTGCTATCCCGGCATTATCATATACGTTATATAAGATGGGAATTTCTTTGTATCCTAATGATACTGTTGTAGGGAAGGATGGATGGCTCTTTCTAGGTGACAAGTACAACAAGACGATATCTGAAAACAGAAACCTAAAGCCTCTATCAGAAAGTGATATAAACAAAATGATCAGCGCGCGGCATGCCTGGGATGCTTACGTGAAGTCATATGGCGGTATTGGTTACGTTCTCACGATGGCACCTGACAAGCACACTGTATATAGTGAAGAAGCACCAGACTGGGTAGTGGAAAGCGGTGGAAGTAAGAATATCAGATACCTTCTTGATCATTCAAAAAATGATAGGACATTCATCAACCTTGGTGAAAATTTCAGCTCGCTAAAAAATGATAGTGATATTATTTATTATAAAACGGACTCTCACTGGAACCAGAACGGCGCATGGCATGCATATAAAAATCTTGCATCAGAGCTAGGTAAAGCCATTCCTGAAGTGAGATGGCTGTCCAATGATGACATAACGTTTAATAAAACGCCTAGACCTGGTGGTGATTTAAGCAATTTTCTTCGCCTACAGTACACGATCTCAGATGTTCAGTATCTTTACAATGTGAAGCCTGAGCATGCGGCACCAAAAGATGGTAAGGATAAAAATGAGTTGGCTTACCTCTATAAGTCATCATCGTTGAAGGCCAATGACTTTTATTATAATAAAAATGCTCTAAATGACATGAAAGTATTATGGTTAATTGACTCATTTGGCGGAGGAATGAAGCAATATATGCATGCCACATTCTCGAAAATTAACGAGCAGCATTATTTAACGCTGATGGCTGATAAGAAGAAGTTCCAAAAAACCATTGATGATTTTCGTCCTGACTTGGTAATTGTTACAGCAGTAGAAAGGCAGATACTCATACCATCTGTTTTCAAATCATCGCCTGATTAATATGATCAAATGATTAGCGGCCGAAAGGCCGCTGTCACCCTTTATTCTGGTACCAATCCCACTCCGCATGACCCCAAATGAGCAAATAAATTAACTCTATTACAATCATATCATTATGCTTACCAGTCAATAGGCTATATAGCATATACAGAATGCAAACAGCACCCGAAACTCTAACCAAACCCTTTACCATATGGTTTTTTAGCATTTTTATCCTCTTTACAATGATTGAGGGGGTTGCATTTTACATCATCAGCATCAATGTGTAACCTGATAGCTAAGACATTTCAAACCTAGAGGCAATTGCATGGAAAACACACGAAATATGATAATTCAAATCAGCAAAAAAGATCGTCATATCGCTATGTTGGTGAAAAAATTTCAGTCTGGCAAGATCGATGAGGATGCCCTCGTTTCAGGAGTGATTTGTCATTTAAATAATGAATTAAATGAATACAAAGACGTCGAAGATCGCATCGATATGCTGGTCTGGTGACTCAAGCCATCCATGGCCTCGCCCTGATATTACAGGACACCAAATGCTGTTTCTGAGTTACCAAACCAGTCTGTTCCCTCGACTTCAATATTCCAGTAAGAGGTTGGAGAGCCGGTAGGCCATGTCAGCGTAAACAGTAGATAGAATCCATTCGACAATGCAGTTCCTCCAGAGCTTGAGAGTGAGATAACCGCGCCGATGGCATCCTGAATATTTTCCAGAGGCTGATTGGTTCCGCTGGAATCCTTTGCTATAAGTGTTTGCAGCGTTCCCGTTGCAAGAGTACAAGATATTGTCGGAGTGTTACCAGAGGGGAAATTTGTTGAAATGGTAGTAACCTGATAATTGTAATTCCCGCCTGCTGTTTTAACTATCAGGCCTTCATAGTAGCTCCCTCCGGCGTTTACGATCCTTACTTTCGCAATACCAGTGTTGTAGAAAGCGTTTGATGGCAATTTGTCAGTAACACTGCGTGTCCCAGCAATTGACTGCGGCGCTTTTGTATAGAATGAAGTCAGAGTGACAGCGCCAGGAACCGTTGATCCTTGCCCTGCTGGGGTAGGAACCTTTTTACAATGAACCACTCTCAATCTGCGCTCTTCCTGATTAGTCCACATTCCATCGACAGACATTCCGAGCGGGACAGGACTTACAGTAATGCTGTTGACAAATGCCTGTGCTGATGATGATCCATCCTGCTCGTTGAAGATAGTGATTGTATGCCAGCCACGCCCTACGATGCGTCCAATGAACATAGACGCGCCGTCGACCCCGCTGAAGTTTTTACGGACATATGGTATACGCTGAGTTTGCATACCATAAGACATCGCCTGTTCTATACCATAGTAATAATACGGCTTGGCTGAATTATTCCACCACTCTGTAACCTCAGTATAGACATTAACAGAACCAGATATTTTTCCATACAAATGAGCAGCTTCAGCGTCAAGATAGAAGCTGAAGGTCATCAGTGCCGCAGCATTTGCAGGTAAAATGCCAGTAATTTTGGCTCTTGTGAATGTACCATCAGCGCGGCCTGTTCCAATGTTACCTTTAGCGTCACAATAACCGATCTGATCACTACGTGCGCCAGGCCACGTAGTCATCTCGTTCGTCACCGGCTTATAGTAAGGCAGTAAACCGCCTGCCATGATCATCGAGCCTAACTTCTCACCAAGTATTGCGTAACCGATGGAGTTGAAGTGTACAGCATCTGACTGAACAGCCGCATGATGGGAGTTCATGAAGACTTCTTGTGTGTCGAAAGTTGCACACCCGTACACCTCTGAAAGGTTGCGAAGCCTGCGACCCCACTGAATCCACTTAGGGTCCCCAGATCCCTGTCCTCCGGACGCCGGTATACAGACAACAACCCCCATTCCCCAGTCAATGAAACGTCTAATGAATTTTTCCATGTACTCCATGTATTCATCAAGCGTTGCGCCTCGCACCCCCTGAGAGTCATTAATTCCATACATCAGAATAGCAAGGTGCCTGTTGGGATTTGTCTGCCAGTTTGTGTTCGTGTAGCCGTCCTTTGCTGTATAGCCCGAGATTGCTCTAGTTAAAACGCTTACATTGGCCCCGGATTGCTGACCCAGGAAGCCACTTAAACGCACAGGATATGTCATCGTTGCGTGGCGCGCCCAATCCTCACCCGCCGGAGCGACCGAATCAGTTGAAGTCTCATCGTAACCCGCTGTAATCGAATCACCTTGGCAAAGAATGTTAACGCTTGATCTGCTGTGCACTAGATAATCAACGTATCCCAGATTGGCGATATTTTTAGCTCTGTATGAAGCGGAGTCGTTAGCCAGTGTCCAGGTGTTTAACTCATTTATACGCTGTTGAACGTTGCGTCCATCATCAGTATTAACCAAAGTTGCGCCTGTGGTTTTCGCAAGATCAGTACGCAGTACATCTGCAACGTCGACAGGCTGCCACTTCCCGTCGCCCGTCCCTCCCGCAGATGCCGGAGTAGAACCAGATGGAACGGTTTTCGGTAAAGTTTCAAGATCGTCCCAGCGGTACCAGATATTTGTAGTTTCGTCCTGCAAAAGGTCGCCTGCTGACGTAACTGTCCCACCATCCTGAAAACTACCTTTGAGGTTCCACCCAAGATTGTATATATGCTCAAGAACCAGTTGTTTGAGACCATCAATTGTATAGTGGGCATTACCAAAACGATCGATATACTGCTGAGCTAATGACGTAACGAATTCGTCAATTTTTCCAGCGTTGTATTTTAGGTCAGCAGGAGATTCACTTGGTACTGAATTATTTGTTGGTGTCGTAGCCATATTGATTCCATAAAAAACCCGACACTGTGGCCGGGTATGGTTAGTCGGGGAAGGTTCTTATTCGTAGATGGCGTCGCTGTATTCCGCGACGGTTAGAGATACCGTGTTATCTGTGTTCGGTTTGATGCTGTTGACTGTCCATAGCTGGCTGTCCAGTTCCTCCACTGTCGCAATGAGGTAGCGCGACGGGAGCTGCACAGTGTCTCCGTTCCAGATATTGAGCTGAATGTCGGGTATTGCCGCAGTGAAGCCGTACTTCGTGTCGCTACGGGCGGTGGCCGGATAGCGCAGTGTCGGATTACCCAGACTGTCGGTCACCAGCACATACATCGAGCCGGTATACACGATCGGCTCGCTGGTATCGAAGTTATTCCCGGCGCGTCCGGTGATGTAACCCTGCTGCTGGTTGCTGTCGTAGATGTCCGGCATCTGAATGACGCTGCCAACCTGGATAATGCCGTCTTCGAACACCTTGGCGTTCATCTTCACCCGGGAGTAGATAAGCCGCTTCGTTTCGCGCAGCGCGCGCTCCCGCGCCTGATACTCGTTACGGAAGCCTACTATCTCAAGCTTGTTCGGATTCTCCGCTTCCTGCTCGACGATAGCGCCGTTCAGCACGCGGTAGTTGATGTACGTCTTATTGTTCGTGGTCGGGTGGACGTAGGACACCTGTACGCCGTCGTAGCCGCCAGGAAGCGTGGCCTCGTACGTCATTTTGTACTCGTCGGTCTTCATGTTGGCCCGGTTGAATACGGCCGCCGGGTAGTCAACTTTCTGATCACGGGTAAACGTCAGCACACCGTCATCCCAGTACGCCACCACCGACGCAGCGTTACAGATCGCCTGCACGCGATCGCCCAGTGAGTCGTTCTCGTCGTCGAATGTGTAGTCGAAGTAGCCCAGCCGTTCATCAGGCAGGCTCTCAGCAATAGAGTACAACCCGTACAGGTCAATGCTGCTTACCGGCTGCTCACCCATAATAAGCCATGTGTGCGCCACAGCATCGGCAAACGAACGCGAAGGCCGCAGCGTGTAATCCACCGTCTGTGTGTCAAGGTCGTAAGTGATGGTGTGTCGCGTCACCAGCGCGTTGTATTTGCGCTCTCGGCTGCCAAGGGCGTTCTCTGTCGCCCTCACCTTCACACGTACCAGCGTGTCGGTCGGGTGAACGACGTTTGTCCTGATATTGATGCTGTGGATCTCTTCGACCTTCAACAGGCTTGCATCACTGGAGTTATCTGTGCGCTGGAAGCTGACCGCGTACTTTCCGAATCCCCCGGAAGGTGTGATTTTGTCAGTGCGGTAGAACACCTCACTTGTGGAATCATGCGGGGTCGTCTGCCGGTATGTGAAAGTCTGCTGCGTACCTGGCACCTGGTTGTAATCGTCGTCGATTTTCCAGAGGACGACCTTCCAGTTAGTTTCCTTATTTCCGCCCAGGCTGGACTGTGTATGCAGCCAAAGCTGAGTTGACTCAACCGGGGAAAAGAACGGCCCGACGATCAGAGCCTCGTTGTCATTGAGGATGAACTTCGTGGTGTTTAGAAGAATGTGATCGAACCGGTTATGCTTAGACGCACGTTAAGGCCGTTTGAGTCGGAGATAACCTCAACCTTCTCTCTGCGCTTTCCCAGCGACTTTCGTAACTTAGTATCTGTGAGCATCGTGTACACTCCCTGGTGATGTACGCAGAAGTGTACACAAATCATCTAAATTGCATCCATTCAAATTAAAACACGTTAAATCACTATAAACAGGAAAGTCAGGCGGGGTGCAGCTTAGCTGGCTTTAGATTAAATCATAATAAAGCGCGCTAAATTGCAAACAGACAAGAAAGTATTCCTCAGGATGACAAGCACTGATCCTTCTGGCCAGATCGTCACGCGGTCTGGCCTCTTTTCCCGCCTTCTCTTTTCTCCACAATCTTCCTGCGAAAATGTCTGAATCATGAAGATTTTATGGAGATTGCTGTCGCTTTATTGTAATGATAATCACTATCATTAATATTCTTCATCGCATTTTTAACAAATGGAAATGAGTTGATGAATAACATAATAAGATTTGCCCCGGCTACACTTACACTCGCCATTTTTTCAACGCTATACCAGAGCGCGCACGCAGCGGAAGATCCTCTCGCCGATGGTGAAACAATGGTCGTTCAGGCAACCGCTGAAGAGGCCCTAAAGCAACAGCCGGGGGTTTCCATCATCACGGCAAAGGACATAGAAAAGGATCCACCGGTTAACGATCTTTCGGAAATTATTCGCAAAATGCCCGGGGTTAACCTCACCGGAAACAGCGCGACAGGCAGTCGTGGTAACAACCGTCAGATCGACATCCGTGGTATGGGGCCAGAGAACACGCTGATTCTGATTGACGGTGTGCCGGTGACGTCACGTAACTCGGTGCGCTACAGCTGGCGCGGGGAGCGCGACACCCGCGGGGACACAAACTGGGTTCCGCCAGAGATGGTTGAGCGTATTGAAGTGCTCCGGGGACCAGCTGCCGCCCGCTATGGTTCGGGGGCTGCCGGCGGCGTCGTCAACATCATTACCAAACGCCCGTCCAACGACTGGCACGGCTCCCTCTCCCTGTACACTAACCAGCCTGAAAATGATAAAGAGGGGGCGACGAAACGCGCTAATTTTGATCTGAGCGGCCCCCTCGCGGGCGATGCGTTAACGATGCGCCTGTACGGGAACATCAACAAAACCGACGCAGATGCTCAGGACATCAACACCGCGCAAAACGGCTCTTACGCCGCCGGGCGAGAGGGCGTACGTAACAAGGACATTAATGCCCTGCTCTCCTGGAAACTCACGCCACAGCAGATTATCGATTTCGACTACAGCTACAGCCGCCAGGGCAATATCTACGCGGGTGATACTCAATACAGCAACAGCAACGTCAGCCCTGACGGTCTGGTGTCGTCCCTGTATGGACACGAAACCAACCGAATGTACCGCCAGTCTTATGGCATTACGCACAACGGCATCTGGGACTGGGGTCAGTCAAAGTTCGGGGTTTATTATGAAAAGACCAACAACACCCGACTGGAAGAAGGCTCTACGGGCAAAGTTGAAGGGATGATCAATAGCGATAAATACGATACCAGCCGGCTGGAGTCATACCGTTCAACGGGTGAACTGAACATTCCTTTCTTCTGGCTAGTCGAACAGACGCTAACCGTGGGTGCAGAATGGAACCGTGATGAACTGAACGATCCGGCCTCAATGCAGTCGACAAATGTGTCGGGAGAAGTGATTAACGGTGTTCCCGGCACGGCTTCTGAGCGCAACAGCAAAAACAGCGCTGACCTCACCGGCATCTATTTTGAGGACAATATTGAAGCGCGTCAGGGCACCAACCTGATCCCAGGGCTCCGCTTTGATTATCACAATCAGTTTGGCAGCAACTGGAGTCCGAGCCTGAACCTCTCTCAGGATTTGGGTGACATGTTCAAGGTTAAAGCGGGTATCGCTCGGGTATTTAAAGCGCCAAACTTGTATCAATCCAGCGAAGGCTATCTGCTTTCCACCCGCGGTAATGGCTGCCCGAATAACGTTTCCGAAGGAAGCTGTTATCTGTTAGGTAACCCGGATCTGGATCCGGAAATCAGCGTGAACAAAGAGATCGGCCTGGCCTTTGCCCTGGAAGGCTACGAGGCTGGAATTACCTGGTTCCGCAATGATTACAAAAACAAGATCGTTTCAGGAACGGATGTACTGGCGCAGACAAGCAGCGGCGCAAATATCCTGCAATGGGAGAACGGCGGTAAGGCCGTTGTTGAAGGTCTGGAAGGCAACCTCACCGTCCCTGTTATTCGCGACACGCTAACCTGGCGTACTAATGCGACGTATATGATTCAGTCTGAAAGTAAAGACACCGGTAATCCGCTGTCGATTATCCCCAAATATACCGTCAACACCATGCTGGACTGGGAGGTTAACAGCAAGCTTTCAGCCAACGTAAGCTGGACGATGTACGGCCGCCAGAAGCCCAGAGAAAACGCTGAAATCCGCAAAGAGGAAAATGCGATGTCCAACAGAGAGATCGGCGCGTATTCCATCGTGGGTATCGGCAGTAACTATCAGCTGACCAAAAACCTGCGCCTGAATGCCGGCATCAGCAACCTCTTTGACAAGCAGATTTACCGTGAAAATGACGGTGCATCTACCTATAACGAACCGGGCCGCGCCTATTACGCTGGCGTAACCATGTCCTTCTGACCTTCAGGCGCCCGCGCTGCGGGCGCTAACCCTATTCTCTCCAGCCAGAAATCATAGTAGCATCCCGCCTGAAGTCTTCAGTTACGAGTTTAAAAACAATGACAACAAATGACGCCCCACAGGGCGAACTGGTTTTACGCACACTGGCAATGCCTGCGGATACGAATGCCAATGGCGATATTTTTGGCGGCTGGTTAATGTCGCAGATGGATATGGGCGGTGCAATCCTGGCAAAAGAGATTGCACACGGGCGCGTGGTAACCGTCCGGGTCGATGGCATGACCTTCCTGCGCCCTGTCGCGGTGGGGGACGTGGTGTGCTGTTACGCACGCTGCGTAAAACGCGGCAATACGTCTATCTCCATTAACATTGAAGTATGGGTGAAAAAAGTCTCTTCTGAACCGATTGGTCAGCGCTATAAGGCGACGGAGGCCCTGTTCATCTACGTGGCAGTGGATAGCGACGGTAAGCCCCGCCAGCTCCCACGGAGCTGATCCTCAGGTAAAAAAAAGCCTCCTTGCGGAGGCTTCTTTTATTCCATCTGTGCCCCGCCGTTCAGGCGGAAGACAATATTTACAATCAACCCATTGCCGGGTTTACCGGCTTCATAACGCCACCTGCGCATGGCCGATTTAACTTCGCGTTCAAACATATTCGCCGGCTGTGCGGACAGGATTTCCACGTTATCCACACGTCCATCAGCCGTAACGTCGAATTTCACCCGTACACGCCCTTCAATACGTAACGCCTGAGCACGTGCCGGATACTGCGGCTGGTTACGGCTCAGCGCGCGCGGGCCCGCTGGCGCCGTTACCGTCGGTTTTGTCGCGGTCGTGGTGTTACTCATCAGCGGACGTGACGGGGCGGCATTTTCAACCGGCTGCGTGGTGCGTGGCTCAACCGGACGCACTTCGCGTTTCGGACGCTCTTCCACCTTTTTGACCGGCTTGGGTTTTGGCTTCGGCTTAGGTTTCGGCTCTGGCTTATGGATCACCACCGGCGCTTCTTTTGGCGGTTCAGGAA
>PPYE01662409.1_pt1 | contig 12703 bp, 10 predicted proteins | sample 1559881 | NCBI WGS metagenome assembly PPYE01 (sample SAMN08240022, study PRJNA423297) | Human gut metagenome, whole genome shotgun sequencing project.
CTATTTAAATCCTACTTAATTGTCTATTAAATGGTAGTAAAATGCTTTCCAATACAGATATACGATTCTCAATTATCCCGCAATTGAAGCATCGTAGCTAACATAAAATACATAATGCGCATTCCTGATGAATTATCTAAAGTATACTCCACTTGGCCAAATACAAATACATAACAAATAACAGCAATCATAGCACAGAGACTATAAGGATCTCGCTTCTTAAACCAAACCACAAAATTATCAACGATAATAGATCCATAAAAGATGAGAACCCCTAATAGACCTAACAGACCTACTTCACCTAAAAGTTGAATAAAATTATTGTGTGCATGATATAAATGCTGATTTTCCGTTGGTAATCGATAGGATGCTTCATATATAGTACGCCACTGTCCAATACCAACACCTGTCACAGGATGATCTTTAAACATATTAATAGACGATGTCCACACATCAAAACGACCTAGGTTGGAACCATCTGTGGTCGTATTGGTAATGGATTCAAATCTAGCCACATAATGTGGCTGTGTACTAAATCCCCATACAACTCCACCTAATGTAGCAAGAACTGCTATTACATAGACAAAACGCTTTATCAAATACGGCAAGGATACGATAGGTACCATAATCATATTAAAGAGCCAAGAACCTCTACTTTGATTGCCATACATACCAAAACCAACACAACCCAGTGCCCATAGAGCAGATGCTTTCACATAACTAGGAAAGGCTGAATCTAATAAAATGACGCAGAAAATAGGTACTAGCATAACCATAAGGCCCGATATGGTCAACACGCTACTACCAAATCCCCACCCTCTATCAGTCATTCCAGAAACGTGTTGATAAAAGGCTACTAAATTATCGATACCAAAATCTACAAAGAATACGGCAAGCATCGTAAATAATATTTTTTTATCACGAATACACAGGGCGATAACGAAAAATACAGGAATCCGCCACAGCCATACATTGATAAATTCAGGTAATCCTACAGCTATATTGTTCGTTAGTACTGCGGAAGGCAATAACAATAACAACATTAGAGCAAACGTTTTACTATATTTTTTAACGTAGGACGGAACATATAGGTCATGCCTATATTTCCAAATATAGAAAATACTTAATAAAATAGCAATAACATAAAATACTTGACCAGCTGCCATGGATAGCCTTGTAAGACACGCCATTAACGTAATCATAATAGCAATCCATGACTCTAAACTTAACTTTAATACTACTCTCATAGTAATTCTCCCTTACAAATAATATAAATCTATATATATATGATGGATTGAATTAATGCACGATGACTGTAGTCCTCATTTGCATTCATTAAACCTTGATTATATTGCTCTTTATGATGCTGTAAATTCTCTACAAACGTTTGAATCCCCTGTCTGATGGAATGTACATCATCTAAATTTAAAAATTCCCCAATGGAATACTGTTTTAATACCTCGGGATTAATTTCTGGAGATATAAGAACAGGCTTGTGAAAGCCAATAGCCGTAAATAGCATAGCGGCCCAGTGATAGCGATATCGTTCAGCCCCATACGGCAATAATAGAGCATCTACACTCATTAAGGCTGTATCCCAGTCTTTCCCTATCAGACTGGCATGGATGAATTTAATATTACTAAACTGGCTATATTTCTTGATGATAGACTCAAATAAAGCCCCATCTTCAGGCTTTACCGTTGCCCCTTGAACGATGAGCTGTACCGAATCATCATAATTCAGCGATACAAAGGCATCTATAAAGCGCTCAATATTTTTCTCTTTTCTAAACTGACCAAAGAAACCTAATTTTATCAGTTTATTTGCTGATTTAGAGGTTTCCAAATTAGTACCTATACAAGTTGTAGAATTCGGAACTTTTTGGTCTTCTATATTAACATTATCTTGCGTATCACTATTCTTCTGTTCTCCACTCAATTCACTAGATGGCAAGAACACAGGAGGCAAGATTTTACGAACTCTCGGTAAATCAGGGCGCAACATATCATCCCGCAAAGAGATAACATCGAGGTACACGTTTCTATACGCATTAGCACGATAAGCTTGCTTAATAAAGCGATCCATTTCTCCCTTGCCAATGCCATGAAAGATAACATGTACTGCTGCCTTACTGTCCTTTAACGGCGTGTCTAACAAAGCTTTAATATAGCGATATGTCCCCGTAGGAATGATTAAAGCATCTATATTATATTCTTTAATTTTTTCTGCTGCTGATGTGAACCAACTACGGCGACGGCGTTCTCGTAAAATAGATAAAAACGGCTTCTTCCACTTAGACGCTCCCGCATAGGTCACTACCTCTCCACCTTCCAAGTACACTATATCTACTCCATAATCTACTTTAAATGGAAAGTTTTGCGGTACTAATAGTACTGGCTCATGACCTTGACGCTTTAATTCGTTGATGAGAATACGATCAAATTCCACCTCATGACCAGCAGGCATGACAATACTTTCTAAAATTGCTACGCGCATAGCACACCTCTAGGCCTTTACGTACGGTTTTATGTTTTCTTGAATCATAGCCTCATACTCATCTAAAAGAGCATAACGATTGCGATATTGGCTACGTTTTTGTGATTTAATCTCTTCCATAGGTTTGCGTTCTTCTTCAAGTGGAATAGTGAAATAATTTGGATCAGATTCCAATACGGTACCACCGATATCCTCCCACAAGGTATCTAATATAGCAACCTTTGATTTATTACCGCGCACCATATGTGAATTTGTATAGAATCCTTCATCAGATACCGCAAGTATGGATTCTACTTGCGCAGCATGAGCGATTTCACGAATCAAGAAGGTAATAAAGTTCTTCGGACGGTAACCATACATCTTTTTCGTAATCTTCTTAGCTCGCTCAAGACCATCTTTATAACCTTGAATAGTCCCGATAACAAGTGACCTCTCTCCATTAAGTCCCTTAGCAAAGCGAATATTTGCATGGTACACGCCCTTATCTTCGAGCAAGAGCATAACTGTCAAGAAACCTTCCTTACGTTGCCCCGGCTCGTAATATAGATGAGCAGACATATCGAGCTCATCGGAACTCCAAAGGGTAATACCTCGTTTTTTATCGAAATAATCAAACTCCGCCTCGTCTACATACATGAGCTGAATCGCTTCATCCGTAAACACCTCTTGTAAGATTGTGAAATGCTGACGAAGCGCCTCCAAACGCCATTGTGGCGTAGAATTCTTAATCAAAAACATACGGCTCATCAATTCATAGAGACTAGGATGTTTTTCCAACAGCTTTGGATCTGAAGTATAAGATTTAAAGAAGTTTTCAAATTCCGTAACCGTTGAGTCATGACGACAAGAGCGCATTGTATGTAAGAAGGTTCGTCTCGTTTCACGCCATGTGCGCTTGCCATATATAGTACGGCCTATATGCCAATGTTTTCCAAAATTGCCTAACATAATGCTCCCTCTATTACAATTTACCCTTGGATTTTAGTAAATAGTAAAACTTTACGTATTTAGTCATCGTATAGAAATATTGATTAAAACATAATTGCTTATTACTGAATAAAAATATTATAAACAATACTTATTGGTATTTAACTTTATTTTCATAATAATTAATATACCACATAGTTAATAATGTCCAGTCCCGCGCATCGTCCCAATGATTATCAATAGGGCGAATTGGCTCAACCGGTTTATAGGATGGTATGTTGCTTTCACCATAATCCATACGAACATCGCCCATCATATGAGGCGTAATCCATTGATATGGTGTAACTAATGTATCTGGCTGTTCATCAAACAAGGACGGTACGATGGAATAATATTCGAAACCCTTTGGTGCAATGGCTTCAATAATGGTAGGCATGAGGCTCATATGCGTGCCAATTGGCGCCGTAATCGTATCCTTGGTGAAAGCAGGATGTTGCAACAATCCTACAGTACAGAATGTATCGCGCAAGGTATAATCTCGTTGAATTAAGGATGTATTATTCAAAGAGCCAAATAGATTAGAATGGTCACCAGTGACAACAAATAAACTATCAGGAAAAGCCTCTTTCATAGCATTTACAAAGTTAAATATCGCCTTATCACTATAGCGATAGGTAGCCAATTCCTTATTGCGTTTCTTATTAGATTTTAGATCATCCCCAAGATTCGGCATGACCTTTTCAGGATCATAATCTAATAAGGAATCCTCCATTTTATAAGGACCATGATTGGATGTAGTGTAAATAAAATGGAATGTCGGATGATCTAATCCTTTAATTTGTTCCGTTATATTCTCTAAAAATACGTGATCGTATACGCCCACCCAAGTTTTAGGTGCATCAGGACCACAGAAAACAGAAGCGCTTTCCACACGGTCAAAGCCTTGAGCCTTACCGAAGTGATTAAAGTTGCCGTACGACGCATTACCACCATACCAATAAATCGTATCATAGCCTAATCGCTTCATTTGAGCTGCCAAAGAGGTCGGCAACGGTTCATGCCAAAAAGCTTCCCGTTCATTGATTTCCATACCCGCATCATAGACGCCGGATAATAGACTTACAATGGATGGACGAGACACATTACCAGCAGGCAAGAAATTAGGTACTTGCACCGTATGAGGATTATCTTTAAAATCCCATAAACCAGGACATATATTGAGATCCTTATAAGGTTCATCAAGAGACCATTGAGGGATACTTTCACCAACAATAAAGAAAATATGCTGCGGTTTATCAATACGAGGACCTGATGCAACACGTTTAAATGCATGAAGCGGTGTGTGTAGATCCTGCCATGAATCTTTGTATTCGTTAGGAACAATACGATAAATGGCGTCATCAATATCTTCAGGAGATGCGGTATATTCATCACGTAGCGGATGTTTAAACACCGTTTCTAAGGCACATAAATCTGGCACTGTAGCACGAGCAAAGAATATATCTTCTTTTACCACTGTAGGAATCGTATCCCATTCTGGTTTATCATCATGAGATAAGGTACCACCGTAGCGGAACCAATAGAATCCTAGAACAGATGCCGCCACAAGTCCTATATTCCAAGCTACAGTAGGCCAGGTTCCTTCAATGTTTGGATATGGTATAGATGGCAAGGATAAGAAGAAACCTCCCATGAACCAGGATATAACTGCAATAGGAATCAATCCTAGAATGACAAGAATTCCTCGGTCTTGATTAAAGAATACATCAATCAAATTCCGTTTCTCTGCATGATTTCCATAATGAACCATATAGTTGTACGTATCATGGAAATGCTTGTAGAAGATCATTTTTCCTGCAAAGGCTGCGTACAGTACACAGGAATACATCGTTAGACCTACTAATCGTATGGAATCTTCTATTTGATGGTACCCTTCAAACCATAGTGCAGGGAGTGTCACCAAGACTAAAGGTAATAAGAATACATAGGCATCAAAATCCATGCCCCACCAAAAGCCGTAACGCAATGAACCTAGAGCTGATTTCCAACGACCTTTCCATGTTGAATACGGATTATAAATAATCATAAAAATGATTCGAAAGATACTACTCAATATGGGTGCCCAAATCATTAATTTTATATTTTGTTGTAGGGATAGAAAAAATTGTTCACTCATTTATACTTCCATATCTACTTAAAGAACAATACTTCCCCATAGCAACCTACTTATACTACATTACTGATTATAATTGTCCATTAGATTTATTCAAATAATACAATTTTACATACTTTGTCATGGTGTACATCATATGATAGATCGATAATAGAAAACCTATTTTTCCGTCTAATATGCCACCTTGCAAAATATATATCTTGAAAAATGCCCATGTAGGGCGCAATATAATATCCCCTAAAAAATTACAAGACTTCCCTTGTGCCTTGTATTTATTAGCTGCTACCGTCGTATACTTATTGAACTTCTCAAAAAATTGATGCCAGTTATCATACGTATAATGATACAATTTTCCCTCTAATGTATCTTGTGGATACGGACTGATAAAAGCTTCGTGAACAGCCCCTTCCACAGTTGCTCCCTCTCGAGGCATCAATCGTAATACCTTATCAGGCCTCACCACACCATGGGTTGCCTGATTATAATGGAATAGATTATATCTGCGTAACCAATACGCCTTCGGTTCACCTTGAATAGCTCGTTGAATAGACTTTGCTAACTCTAGTGATACACGTTCATCAGAATCGACAAATAGAATCCATTCACTCTGGGCTTGTGAAATACCAAACCGTCGTTGTTGTGACCAATCTCCATTTAAGGGATGTGGTATAACCTTTGCACCCAATCCCGTAGCAAGTGATACTGTCTGATCTGTACTGCCATCATCGATGACTAAAATTTCATCAGCAAATTGAATACTCTTAATACAATCTACAATATGTTGTTCTTCATTGCGCGCTAAGATAATAGCCGTCACAGTACTCATAGATAATCCTTTAACTTACAAATCAATTAAATTTAATGGATAAAAATGTATATTTCTTTATTTGATGACATCCCCATGTTTAATGCGCCATGCCGCAAGTTCACGCATGTTTTTAATCATATCCCCATAGGATTGAGGCATGCTCGCACTTTGTTCTAACACTTTGCCACTTTTATCAAGATATAGTCTATGATTAAATACAAATTCCTCTTGTGTAAACAAGCTTGGTACCATCGCTTCATAGGTTTGACCAGGTCGGCCTACCAATTCCGCCAAGGTTGGAATGATTTGAATGCTCATGCCGAACGCATTAGGTGCAAGCCAATCTTTATGAATACCACGACCATAAAAAATAATAAGAATAGTAGATGCCACATTAGGACCTACTTCACGAGCAAAGTTAAAGCGTTCGCTATGGTCACCTGTAATGACGAAGAGGGCAGACGGATCTGCTGTTTCTTCGCGAACGATAAAATCACCCATTACATGGTCTGCGTACCAAATATGGCCCATTTCGTTCAATTGCTTATCGTTTTCTTCGATAGAATCTGGCAAATGACCTTTTACCTTATTCACATCGTAGCCTTCCTTAGCCACATTGATGCTATACGGCGGATGATTAGAGGTGGTCATAATCACATTGAGGATTTTTTCCCCTCTATGCTGATCCATGTAGGCAGAAATAGCTTTAAACAAGTCTTTATCGCCTACGCCCCAAGCGTTGCCGTCTTCGCTTGGCATTTCGGAGGCATCGTGGAATTCATCGAAACCTTGAGATAAAACAAAGTTTTTAACATTTTGCCATGTGCTAAAACCACCATACCAGAATACAGTCTTGTAGCCTAGCTTTTTCATAACAGGACCAATGCCTAAACCATAAGGCTCTTTGAAACTTTCACCTTCATAGTTAGGATATAGCCCTGTATCAGGCATCCCTGTCAACAAACCATTGATGGCTGGCATCGTGCCTGTGCCTTGCGCAAGGGCTAGCTGCGTGCTCATCGCTTGAGGGCTAGCAGCATATTTACAACCTTGCTCAACGAGGTACGCCCCAGGCTCGTTATATTCAGCGAGGAACGGCCACAAGCCATAGGATTCTCCAAGAACGAGGTTTATAGACTGCGGTTGATCCGCTAATCGTTGTGTCGTAATGGTTCTCGTGAAAGAACCGTCAAAATTTGTACCGTTAAACTTACCACCAACGGCAGTGATTTTTTCATTTAACTCTTGAGGCGTTAAGTTAATAACCTCAAGCTCAGCCGTCCGTTTTACAATGCTTTTAACACGATAAAGAGCCTGTACGTCGTCTAGAATATTTTCGTTCAACAAATTGGAACTAAGTCGGGCCGCACTTTCCCAGTTGATGGAATTTGTATAGCTGAAAGCGCCGCCGAATCTAAAGAATAGGCCGAGTACACCGATAGCGACAGTTAATCCAATGCCCGTCATCCATTGCGTTTTCTTCGATTTAGGATACCAAGTAGTACAAAGTCGTTGATGATCTGCAGAATCACTATTTCTTAGAGTATCTGCATCATCACCATTCCTTAGGTCAACAGCGTAGTCACTATATTTCTTCGTGTTCCACGCTAAAAAACGAACTAGGAACCAACAAAGAGCTGCACTCAATACAACAGCTCCAACGATGTACATCAATGCATTATATTCATTGATGGCTGTATTGATAATGGCACCGATATCATCGTTTTTACCATTGATGAGCATCGCATTATAGGAAGAATTGAAGATTTTATAGAATGGAATACGTCCCAGGAATAAGAAAGTTAACAACACCGTTGCAATAGAGTAGACAACCTGTTTGATCCGTAAGGACGGCCATTTAGGTACAAAGGTATGCACCAAAGTGCCCCCTAAAAAGCCCAATAAACACAAAGAACCGACGGTCTTGAGACTCAATCTAAAGCCTAGCCATAAGGACGTGAGGATATTCTCCATCGTCACAGAAGCTAGTTGTGATTGAAATACTGCAAGAAACACGATTCTAAATGCAGTCAACAAAGCAGAGAAAAAGATAAATACCTTAATCTCTGTTCGTATGCCTTCAAATAATCGCTGCCATCGGTTCATCATTAACCCCTAACTGTTGAATCTTATAACCAAATTGTTAATTCACTAATCCAACTATATTGTTACAAATATAACAAAACTACATAACTATCAATTATTTCGGATATTTCTTACATTTAGGACCTTTACATCGTTTGCATTTACCGCATCCACGGTCGATAGTCTCAGCACCTGCTGATTTCTTTGCACTAGCACTCTCCTTGACCATCTTTTCAGAGGCCTTACTATTCCATACGGAAACTATCGATTCTGCTTTTTTGCGGATTCATCCTTTTTGGATTTTTTATCCTTTTTCTTGTCTTTCTTCTTATCTTTTTTCTTGAAAGTATCAGCTAAGAAGACTGTTTTTAACTTATCATTTAAGACTTTAAGCTTCTTTTCAGCCTTGTCTTTCTTTTTCTTTAACTTTTCTTCGTCTTTAGAACGTTTTTCTTCCTTAGACTTCTTGTGTTTTTTCTCTTTTTTATCTTCTTTAGACTTTTTATCTTTCTTAGATTTTTTCTCGTCTTTGGACTTTTTGTCTTCTTTGGATTTCTTATCCTCTTTAGATGTTTTGTCTTCCTTGGATTTTTTATCGCCCTTAGTTTTCTTATCTTCAGAACCGTTGATACGCGCCCATTCATCGTCAACGCGTTTCAATTTCTTTTTAAGAAGCTTCTCCATCTTCTTATTTGTTTTATCGGACTCTAAACCAGCTTTACCAAATAATAAAGCATTCACCGCCGTGTATGGATCGATAGAGGACATATCCTTATCATCCACGTTAGCTTCCTCTGATTTCTTATGTTTCGATAATTCATCAAGACCATCTACATCTAACGCTTCATCTTCATCTAAATGATGAATTGCTAAACTTTCAACGCCTTCTAATGGTTTTACATCAAGATGCTCAATCGCAGTATCTTCAAAATCTGCCATTTCCTTACCGGAGCTTTCACCAAAACCAGTAAAGAGGCCGCCTATAGATTTTAATTCGTTCAATTTAATATGGTTCATGCCCACCGTAGAATCATGATGTACAGGAACGTCAGATAATTGTACCTGTTCCATAGCATATGCATCATCATTATAACTAGCGCCCTTGCCAAGTTCAGATGTATTAGAAATGACGATATCTTCCTTATCATCGCCTAACACATCACCAAATAAATCTTCTTCTAAAGATTCGTAAGAATGCAATAAGGCCATACGTTTTTGAACATCTTCAATTTGATTCCACAAATCAACGAGAGAAGATGTATAGTACACCCGTTCTTTTACCTCTAAATACGCTTGGTAAACGATAGATAATTCGGTCTCATTAAGGCCTTCCTCTGCACCAATTTCTTCAATCATTTGTTGAATCTGTTGATCTCGGTCATATCGTTTAATTAACGCTTTACGAATGCGTTCAATCAACATTGTATCGATGAGTTCCATATGCACCTCCTATATTCAATACACTCAGTCCTACCCGCTACATTAGCGTATACGAATCAATGTATAGAATCATAAAAATGAATTGATTTTATAATCTCTAATATATTATTATAGCAGAATTTATCTGCTTTTTCCTTAATAATATGTGTAAAAGTTCCTTAAAAATAGAATAAAACCTCAATTTAAATACGTTCCTAATAGTATGCATTTCATACTACTAAAACACTATTCAAACCGAGGTTATTTAATTAACTGTTACATCAAAACATATCTAATTGTTACATAAATGTCTTTAAAGGTCTTAAATTATTTCATTATAAAAGTCTTAAATTACTGCACTAAACTGCACTAAAACAAGTTAACTGAATAGACGAGAATTCGCTCCTTTGCATCGCTAGCCTCAAAGAGGTCACTACAATCAATAGTTTCCTCTTGTTCCAAACGCACATGGTTATTTAAAAAGTTCTCCACCTCTTCATTGACATAGTAGAAAAATAACTTAATCTCCCGAGGATTATGATATAGCGAATCAAAAATATTTCCTAGTACCCGCTTAATCGTATGGAGTGCAAAGGGATTAAAGAAAAAGCATCGATCAGCCTGATCTGGCAATTCATACAGCGCCGCATCACCTAGTACAAAGCTTACACGATTACGAGCAGCAGGGCTTTCACCATTGATTAAAGCCTTTTCATAGAGCCGTTCATCGTATTCGATGCCTATAGAATGGCAGCCCGTTTGGTAAGCCATGAAAATACTCACTCGGCCCTTGCCACTACCATAATCGATGAGCGTATTTTTCTTGCGAATATGACCGCTATTTGCCAAGCGCTCCAGCACGCAATAATCCGTCGGCTCGTACGGATGATGCTCCGTATCGGAACGACTATCATCGCGACCAGAGGTTTTAATTTGTAATACACTTTCCCACTCTTGCTCTGTTGCCATCTATATAATCCTATTATGAGGCCCAAATTATATGACCTAATACTGATATTAATCTTAATTTCTATACATACTATACCCTTATTAGGGTACTATTTACTAGTCCAGTAACACCTATAGTATATAACAAAAGCATCCACATCGGGTGCTTTTGTTATATGAAACACTTATTAATGTCGATATGGTATACTAGGAGTAATATTTCTATTATTCTCATGTGCAGAATTATATGTCATTAAAAAGGAGTATCTACTTACATGGACAGTGATCTGACCTTAGATTTTATCATTATCATCGTATTAATCATTGCAAATGGTTTATTCTCCATGACGGAGTTAGCCATTGTAAATGCGAAAAAACGTAAACTTGAAGAGTTAGCAGAATCAGGCAATGAACGCGCGAAAACAGCCTTTGAATTATCAGAGAACCCAAATGAAATGTTCTCTACCATTCAAATCGGCATCACCCTCGTAGGTATTTTAACTGGTTTGTATTCTGGTGCCACCTTCTCTAGTCCATTAGAAGAAATTTTAGTATCAAATATTCCAAGCATCGAACCATACGCAGCCTCTGTGAGCTCCTTCATTATCGTTGCTATCATTACCTATTTATCCCTCGTTATCGGCGAACTTGTGCCTAAACGCTTGGCCTTAAATAGCCCTGAAAGCATTGCCGTTGTAGTAGCAAAACCAATTTACTGGCTATCTGTGGCGTTGAAACCAATCGTTAGCTTCCTCGGCATTTCCACAGAATTCCTCTTAAAAATTCTAGGCGTTACTGTAAAAGAAGAAGCCCCTGTTACAGAATCTGAAATTAATAAAATGCTTACCGAAGGCGTTGCCATGGGTGCTTACGAAGAAGAAGAACCTATCCTCGTAGAAAATATCTTCCATCTTGCAGATATGAACGCAGGTGATATAATGACTCCTCGTACACAGCTCAAATGGATTGATCTTAACGGCACGGAAGACGAGATCATGGGGGTCCTCAAGAATGCCAACCATTACCGCATTCCTGTAGGTACCGATTCCTTAGATGAATTAAAAGGTCTCGTTACCGTATCCGATGTATTAGTTCAAATTATGCAACGTCCTAGTGAAAGTTCCATTCATGATATCATCAAAGCTTGTTTGAAAGAACCGGTTCTTGTTCCTGAATCCATTTCACTCATGAAATTATTGAACGTTCTACGTACAGAAGGCGTTCATGAAGCAATTATACTCGACGAATATGGTGGTTTTACTGGCCTTGTCACCTTGCATGACATCATGGAAGAAATCGTAGGCCTTATGCCTTCCGGTGAGGAAGAAATCAAGGAAGAAGAAAACAAGATCATCGAACGCGATGGTGCATGGCTCGTAGATGGCCTTCTCAACGTAGATGAATTTAAAGAATTCTTTCACATCGATCAAGAATTACCAGGTGAAGAAGACGACTTGTACAAAACTATGGGCGGTCTTTTAAACGTCCTCTTCGGTCGTATTCCAAAGGAACTCGACAAGGCAAAATGGAACGGCTATACCTTTGAAGTCATCGATATGGATCATACTCGTATCGATAAAATCCTTGTAACCTATGAAGAACCTATTGTAGAACAAGAAGAAGAAAAATAAAGCTCAAATAATATAGACAAAATCTAAAGAAGTGAGTTCTCTTACTATGAACTGTACCCCAAAAATTGGACATATTTTTGGATACAGCTCAATCAATAGAGAACTCACTTTTTTTGCTACAATTTTGTATTCATAATATAAGTAATACATATACTAGCAAAATATAGATTACTGTTAAAAATTATCGTTAAAATATATCATCAATTATATAAATT
>PPYE01131062.1_pt1 | contig 12700 bp, 10 predicted proteins | sample 1559881 | NCBI WGS metagenome assembly PPYE01 (sample SAMN08240022, study PRJNA423297) | Human gut metagenome, whole genome shotgun sequencing project.
TCAGTGAGCTGTTTGCACCTGTGAGTATCGGAGTTCGCACCATTGCGAAGACCGTTCGCATACTTGAGAGAAATCACTTCCGAAAGACCCTGAGCTGCACATGTGGCCAATAAAACAAAATATTTTTGATTCGTTGCAAGTGTTGTTCCGCGTTTAGTAACGTTCATCATTCTCGCGATGATGGCGTCCATATCCGGATCCAAATTTCTTTCTTTTGCACTAACGGTATTTGTCATAACTGCTCCTGCTGCACCAACGGTGGCAGACAGTAATACTTTTCTTCTGTTCAAAACCATCTTTAACCCCTTTTAGTGACATAACTTAAAAACCTTCCGAGAGCCTGTTCTTCAGCAAGCTGATATTGAAGACAACCTAGCTGTGCTTTCCTTTATCGCGACTCAATACAAACTCGTCATCTTCAAAACTTGAAGCCTTGGAAATTCCCGTTAATAACACCAGCCGATCGTTCATTTTCTCGATTTGGCTCCCTATTCCTAAAAATTCTAGAGTTCCTGTTTATTTATTTCCAATACTTATTTACAATCATCTTTAATGCAATAAATACATAAATTGAAAATCTCATGGACCTAAGAATATTGATGTCGTTTGTCACTGTGTGCAGGCTTGGCAACATCACGCGTGCTGCCGAAGCGCTTTACATATCTCAGCCCGCTTTGACACGGCAAATTCAGGAACTTGAACAAGAATTGGGCTGCAAGTTATTGGTGAGAAGCACTCGCAGTTTGTCGCTTACCGAGAACGGCTATCTCTTTTTACTTCGTGCTCAGGAAATATTAGACCTTGCCAAACAAGCCAAGGCCGAGCTGTCAGAAAACGGAGACGTCCTCCACGGTGTCGTTCGGGTAGGGATCGTTGAAAGTCGAATCATGGATTACTTTGCTGACGCAGTTGTGCAATTCAACCAAAGGTATCCGCACGTTCAATTTGAAGTCTATTCTGCTGACGGCGACGACTTAAAACGCTATGTCGATGAAAATAAACTGGATATGGCAATACTCATTGAGCCGGTGGAAAGCGCGAAGTACACCAAAATTCCCATCGATGTCATTGAAAAGTGGGGATTAGTTGTTCGCAATGAAGAAATGCCGATCAAGAAAAAAACGCTGAGTTATGAAGAGATTATTGAACGAACCTTAATTCTTCCGCGCCGCTACATCGTCCTTTCTGAAATCAGCAGTTGGTTCAAAGTTCCGGAAAGTAAGTTCAAAGTTGCGGCCTATCACAATCTCGCATCCAATGCTTTAACAATGGTTGAGAAGGGAATCGGTTCCCTGCTTTGTATTGAAGGAAGTTTCACAAACCGTCCGAAGCCGAATCTCCGCTTCCTTCCGATTACACCCGAAAGAACAACTTCACATGTCGCAGTCCGCAAGAAGAACAGAAAACTCTCAAAGCCTTGCGAAATCTTCTGGTCGGATATCGAACAATATTTCCCGGTCCAAAAATAAGTAAAGGCCTGAACGACAGATTCGCTCAGGCCATTTTTTTATTGATCCGGCGCCTTTCAGGGGTGCCGGATAATTTTTATTTTGGCATCGGCAGCTGGAGAACGTCTCCCAGAGCCATGCAGACACCCGCAATCACGATAATAGAAATAACGTTCAGCCAAAAACCTGCCTTAATCATTTCGCCGATCTGGATGCGGCCGGTACCAAAAATAATCGCATTCGGCGGTGTCGCAACCGGCATCATGAAGGCGGCAGAAGCACCAATAGTCGTCACTAAGAGCACTTGCTCCGTCGGAATACCGAGAACAGGAGCTGCAGCAGCCAGAAGCGGAAGCATCGTAGCAGCCAAAGCAGTGTTCGAAGTGAATTCCGTTGCGAAGATCACTAAAGTTGCGACCCCCAAGATCACGAGCACAGGCGGCAGACCAACGAAGGATGTTGCCTGAGCTGCGATGAGGTTGGCAGCGCCGGTTGCCTGAATACAAGCTGCCATAGAAAGGCCGCCTCCGAAAAGGAGAAGCACGTCCCAGGGAATATTGTCGCAGTGCTTCCAGTCAAGCGCTCTTTCACCGCGGGAAAAATTAACCGGAATACAGAAGAGAGACACACCGGCAGCCATTGCAATCACGGCATCACTAACCATTCTGAAAGGACGAACACCGTTTTCTAAGGTGAAGGAGCGAATCTGAGAACCGAGGCACCAAAGAACCACTGCACAAATGAAGACGATCAGAACTGAGATTTCACCGCGGGTCGGTTTGCCGATGTTCTTTAATTCGGTACGGATCCATTCACGGCCGCCGGCAATCTTTTGAATCTGTTCTCTGAAAAGCACCTTGGTTAAGAGCAGCCAGGAAAGAGGCATGAGGAGAAGAACCACCGGCATACCAACCTTCATCCACTGAACGATGGAAACATCAACACCGTACGTCTGTTGTACAAAGCGAACGACGATACCGTTAGGAGGCGAACCGATAATTGTTCCCATACCGCCGATGGAAGCGCCATAAGCCACGGCTAACAGGACACAGATACCGAAGTTTCTTTCGCCCTTAGTAATGGCCGGAGAGTCGGAATTCTGACGAACCACGGACATGACGGCGATGGCGATCGGAACCATCATGGCTGCGGTTGCCGTATTCGACACCCACATGGAAATGAAACCTGTTGCGATCATCACACCGGCAATAATGGCGCCGGGAGAGGTACCGACAATTTGCATCGTCTTTAAAGCGATACGCTTATCGAGGCCCCAGCGCTGAATACCCGCTGCCAGCAGGAAGCCGCCTAAGAACAGATAAATCGTATCAGAGGCATAAGGCGTCAGCGTTTTTGCTAAAGTCGTAACATCGCAAAGAGGATAAAGAATAATCGGCAAAAGCGCCGTCACGGCAATCGGCACGGTTTCCGTAAACCACCAAAGGGCCATCCATAACAAAATGGCTAAGCAGGCCTTTGCGGCATGGGAGACGGGAACCGAAGCTCCGGCACCGTTAACATACGCGTCCGGAAGAACCCAATATAAAAGCAGGGCTAAAACAGGGGCGGCAAAAAGAGCAATCGTTTTCGACTGTCTCGAGAAGGAACCCATTTGCAGTGGTGTTTCCATTGATACTCCTATGTATTGAGTTATCGAGCAGCTGTGCTCAAGGCGAAACAGATTTATTTAAGCACAAAAATTTGTTTATTCTTCGCGAGGCAAATTAAAAATTTCAATAGATTGAATATAAATAGCGCGATGCGAAATTTAATTTCACATTGTGAAATTTGTTGTTTTTGATGTAGGCGTTTTTAGGACGCTTTTATCCGTTAAGCCTTTTGTGTCTCAGACTTTTCGGGCTTCTGGTGGCTGAATTGAATCTTATAGAGCCGAGCATAAGGACCGTCCTTTGCCAGAAGCTCGAAATGGGTTCCGGCCTCTACCATCGCCCCCTGATCCATCACGACGATCATATCGGCATCCACAATGGTAGAGAGACGGTGCGCCACCACAAAGCTCGTGCGGCCTTCTCTGAGTTTGTCCAAAGAGGCCTGAATGTACTTTTCGCTTTCCGTATCCAAAGCACTGGTGGCCTCGTCAAGAAGCAGAATCGGAGCATCTTTCAGGAGTGCGCGTGCGATGGAGACACGCTGTCTTTGGCCGCCGGAAAGTTTTGATCCGCCCTCACCGATCCGAGTCTGAAGACCTTCGGGTAGCGAATCGATCAGCGGCTTGAGGTAGGCGGCTTCAGCTGCCTGCATGATTTCTTCCTCTGTCACGGGTCTTCCCGCTCCGAAAGCAATATTGGCAGCAATGGTGTCGTCAAAGAGCATGACTTCCTGAGTCACGATTGCCACCTGACGGCGAATGCTCTCCAGCGTCATCTCGTTCTGAGGTATACCGTCAAATAAGATCTCTCCTTTCGTCGGCACCATGAAACGAGGAATCATGTTAATGATGGTGCTCTTACCGGCGCCTGAAGCACCCACAAAGGCAATCATCTTTCCAGCCTCTGCCTTCAGGGTGAAATCCTTCAGCGAGGGTTCCAGTGCATTGGGATACTTGTACCAAACGTTTTTGAATTCAACGTTACCCTTAACGCGTTCGATACTCTTAGAGCCGGGATCCTTTTCAAGAGGAATATCAATCATCTCAAAAAGGCTTTCGGCGGCCGCGCCCATACTGGCAATCGTGCCATTTAAGCCGGCAAGTTTACGAATGGCCGGCATCATGAGAAGCATCGCAGAAATGTAGGTCACAAATTCGGCCAAAGAGAGCTGGCCTTTCTGCGCCTGGAGCAATGCCACACAGACGACAATCGCAACACCGCAGATACTGACGAACTGAGTCGCAGGAGTACCGAGGCCTTTGACGATCTGCTGACGCATCGTCAACCCTTTCAGTCGACGGTTGATGTGACCGAAACGCTCTTCTTCAAACTTGTAGGCGTTGTAAACCTTAATCAGACGCTCGGAACGATAAGTTTCATTGAGCTGACTTAAGATCTGGCCGAAAGTCACCTGACTGTCGGAAGTCAGTTTCTTGAGGCGCTTGCTCACCGTCCTCAAGATATAAATCAGAATCGGAGCAACAATAAACGTCACTAATGTCAGCTGCCAGTTATGCCAAAAAAGAACGCAAAGCAAGGCTGCAACCTGAAGAGAGTCGCGCACAAGTACGGTCAGCACCTGAGAGGCGCCTGACAAGGCCTGAGAAGCTTCGTTCACAAAGCGGGAAACCACACGGCCGGATTCCTGACTCTGGACAACTTCTTCCGGCCAGCGAATCATGTGATCAAACATCAAAGAACGGAGTTTGACCAGGATTTCCTGAGAAACTTTTTGAAGTAGATAGGAAGAACAGAACTGGCCGCCTCCGTGAAGAACAGAGATGCCGATCAAAGCAATCGGAGCCCAAATTGCCACCAGACCGTTTTTTTGATAGAAACCTAAATCAGTGAGCTTGCCCATCAGCAATGCCATCAGGGATGAGCCGGCAGCCGCGGCGACCATGGCGATCAACGCGAGAAAGATGTAGAACTTGTAAGGCGGTAAGTAGGCAAAGAGCCTCATTAAAGGTTCTTTTTTGATCTTAACGGATTTCAACTCTATCCTCGTTAGCTTAGGTGCAGGTAGTTTAACGAGTCGGCAGGCGTTAGACTAGGCAAACACATATATCTTTGAAACAGTTTTTATGGCAACACTATTCGTCAGGTTACCTAATCATGTCGGTGACGCCGTCATGACTATGCCGGCCTTAAACCTTTTAGAGGCCGCCGGATTTAAGCTTTACCTTATCGGCAAGCCTTTCGTCGGAGAGTTATTCGAGGGCACCAACCGCCGCTTCGACCCGATTGAAGGAAATTTGTTAGACGACATTAAACGCATTCGGGATTTAGCCGCTTCTGTAAAAAATCCCCGCGGTATCCTGATGCCGAACTCCTTCGGGTCCGCACTTCTTTTTAAGAGCGCAGGCATCCAAAGCACCGGTTTAGCCACTGACGGACGTTCCATTCTGTTAGAGCATGCCATTCCGGAGGCTCCGAGAATGCACGAAGTCGAACGCTTCTGGTACGTTGCCTACGAAGCGCTCAAAGCCATGGGCATCAAACCGCCATATACCAAGCTCACTAAGCGCATCAACATGAAGCTGGCTGCACGCAATGAAGCCGGCGCCCGCAATCTAGCCGCAAAAATCGGCTTGCCTAAACGCTACGCCATCCTTGCACCGATCGCCAAAGGCCGTCACGAAGGCAAAGAAAAATACTGGCGCCACTTCAATGAACTTTGCAAGCCGCTTCGCGACAGAGGCATCGAACCGGTCGTCTTCCCGGCTGCCGATGAAGCCGAAGCGGCTAAAGCTGCTTGTCCGGACGCAACCATCTATGAGCCGACAAGTCTCGGCAACTTCGCCGCACTTTGCGAAAAAGCAGCTATTGTCATCGCAAACGACTCCGGCGTAAGCCATATCGCTGCCGCCGTGGGTGCCCCTCAGGTCACCATTGTCGGTGTTACGGACACCGACCGCACCAGTCCCTGGAACGAGAAGAACGTTATTGTGGGCCGTAAAGGCCGCTGGCCGGAAGTCGATGAAGTCATTACTGCCATCGATGACGTTTTGAAGACCAAAAATTAATTAAGATGTAACCCGATCCGAGGAGCTTTCAAGCTCCTCGATTCGCATCTGCTCAATACCTTACTTCACAACATGTTTGCGCAATCGCTTTGGTCCTTAGCCGCCGCGGCCTTCTTTTCCATGATGGCCGCTTGTGTGAAGTACTGCAATGATGTTTTCGGACCGCTGGAGCTGGTTTTCTACCGCTCTCTTTTCACGACTCTCTTCGTCTTTATTACCGTCTCTCTGAGAGGAGAAACGTTAAAGACCCAATATCCGATACTGCATCTTCGACGAGATGTTCTGGGTTTTGCTTCGGTAGCTATTTGGTTCTTTACGTTAGGGATGCTGCCGCTCGGCACCAACATCACGCTGACGTATTCAACGCCGCTCTTTTTAGCACTGAATTTTATTTTGCTGGCGCTCTGGAAGAAAGAACAGCCCGAGTGGCCCCTGATCGGCTCTATTCTTCTCGGCTTTGTCGGCATTGTGGTCGTTATGCGTCCGTCTTTCCTGAGCGGGGATGCGGTCCCGGCACTTTTATGCCTCTTTGTCGCTTTTATTGATTTGTTCGGATATTGGCAAATCCGCTTTTTAGGCCGCGTGCACGAACCGTCCTGGCGCGTCGTCTTTTATTATTCTCTTTTCTGCACGGTAGGTGCGCTGCTGGGTGTCCTCTTTTTTGAAGACGGATTCCACATGCCCAATACTCGTGCCGCCATTGCCGCCTTTCTGATGTGCCTGCTTGCCACAGCAGGAATGCTCGCCAGCACCCGAGCCTGGATCGGCGGAAATATGCTTCTGGTTTCCTGTCTGGGATTTTCTGCGATCCCCTTCTCCGAACTCATCGGCGTCTTCTTCTTTAAAAATATTCCCGACATGCTCTCTCTTATCGGTATGACCATTGTCGCCGCTGCGGGGATGATCGCTACCGTCTACACCAAAAAGGCGGAGAAAGCCGCTTCTTCCTCAGAACAAAAGACTCGATAGCAGCCGACATTCTTGGAACTGCACGGTTAAATATCCCGTGTTTTTGCATCTATAATTGTTAGAAAATATTTCATTAACTTCCCAAGGGTCCCAAATGCAAGCGATTTCACTTTGGCTCGCTGCCGCTATTGTCATTTTGACAGGCTGGGCAATCGTTAAGAAGTACCAAGTAAATATGGTGCTTTTTATTGCCGGTCTGCTTTTGAACATCATCGGTGTCATGAACGGCGCGACAAACTTTCTTCCGAAGAATGCCATTGCCACAGGCCTTTTAGGTTTTGACTTCTTCGAACTCTTCCGCGCGATCTGCCGCACCCAGATTGCCGGCGTCGGTTTCATTATTCTTGTTTCCGGCGGTTTTGCTCAGTACATGAAAGACGTCGGTGCTTCCGACCGTTTCGTTACGGTTTGCGCTAAACCGATTACCTTATTAAAGAACCCGTACCTCATCCTCGGCTTAGTGTTCATCATCGGTCACTGCCTCGGCTTGGTGATTACATCGGCTGCCGGCTTGGCCATGCTGTTGATCGTGACGGTTTATCCGCTGATCATCCGCGTCGGCTGCTCTTCTCTTTCTGCCGCTGCCGTGGTCGCCAGCGTCCTCTGCGTCGGCTACGCTCCGGCCTCCGGCGTTGCTGTGATGGCTGCCGAACTGGTTCACCTTGACCCGGTTGAATATCTGGTTTCTTATCAGTTAGTCATGGCCGCTCCGGTCGTACTTGTAATGGCTATCACTCACGTGATCGTTCAGAGATACTTCGACAAGAAAGACGGTGTTCACGGTTATGTTGCCGACTTCGCCGAACTCGAAGCTAAGAGAAAAGAACTCGAAAAGACACCGCTCATCTATGCCTGCATGCCGGTTCTTCCGCTGGTTCTTCTCCTCATCTTCAACAAGATGGTTTACAAGACCATTACGATGAACGTTGCAACCGCCATGTTCCTTTCTTGGTTCGTCTGCTTCCTCGTCGACCTTCTCGTCAGAAGAGAAGCCAAGAAGTCCTTCGACCTGTCCTTCTCCATGTTTAAGGGCATGGGCAGCATTCTAACAAGTACCGTCGGCCTGATCTTCGTTGCTGCCTTCTTTGCTAAAGGCCTGCAGCAGACCGGTCTCATCACCTACTTGATCGACGTTGCTAAGAACTGCGGCCTCGGCGTCACAGGCACCGGCGTTGTGCTTTCCGCCATCATCGGTGTGGTTACTGTTCTTACCGGTTCCGGCGTTGCTGCTTTCACTAGCTTGGCTCACGTCATCCCGGACGTTTCACAGCACCTCAATTCCAACGGTATCGCCATCATGCTCATGATGCATACTGCTTCTGAAATGCTTCGCGCACTGTCTCCGGTTGCCGGCGTCATCATTATCGTGGCCGGTTTTGCAAAGGTCAGTCCGTTTGCGATTATCAAGAGAACCGCGATCCCCTGTGTCGTCGGTTACATCACGATGCTGATTATTGTTTCCGCCATCTTCTAATCGGCTGAAGCTCTAAAAAGCGAATCCCGCAGATTTCAAAAGTCTGCGGGATTATTTTTATCGAAGAGAGCTGCCGAAGCTCGAAAGGCTTCGATTAGCTTCTGAAGACGCGATTAATGAAAGCCTGAACAGCGTCGCGAGCCTGCGGAAGGTTCATCAATGTATGCGGTGCACCGGGCAGAAGAACGATTTCTGCATTCGGGTTGTTAGCCAGAACCTTGCCTGCGTAGCCGAGGGCTTCCGGATTATCTAAATAGCTGTTGGACTGGCTGAAGAACTTGTCGGTTGCGCTCATCACATTCAAAACCGGGAGGTTGTCAGGAATATGGGTGTTGTGACTTTCAACGTGGTAGTTGTCTTCGCAGGACCAAGAGAAGATCATGCGGCCTTTTTCCTGAATCATTTTTTCGTCAGCTTGGTAGCGGGCTGCCGTTACGCCGCCTTCGCTCGTACCGGCGATGATGGCACGTCCGTCGAACCAAGGTGCGTGCTTAATTTCCATCATGGCCAAAGCCAGTTCCTGGGAACGCATCTTGTGGATGATTTCATAGTCAGCAGCCGGGACGGGAGAGGAGTAAGTCAGACGGTCTTCGGTCTGCATAGAGTCAGGAACAACAACCGCCACTCTCAAGGCATCAGCAAGCCACTGAGCGAAAATTTTTATCTGAGGATTGACACCGGAGCTGCCGTGGCAGAAAACCACTGCGGGATAGGCTTTGGTCTCTCCTTTGAATTCTTCTACGGTTCCGACTTTCGGAGCACCGCCGGCATTCGGCAAAACGACATAGGCATTCAGCCAAGTGGCAGCCAATGTCTCGGGAGTGTGAGCACGAACCTTGCCTTGAAGGGAGCCGGTATATTCAATTGCCATATAAGGACCTCTTGAGATTGATAATTTTATTAACGCTATTTTAGAAGCTCGAGGCCCAGAGCAGCTCAACTAAATCTGGACAAAATAACAGGTTTAAAGACTGAAAAAATAGGCACGTTCCCAAAAGAAACCATGCCCAAGAACTAAAGAGAAAATTAACTTTCAATTCGGAGTGCTTACTTCTTTTCTTCTGCAGAACTTTTATTTATTCAGCAAGCCGATTCCTTTCAGCCATTTCGAAACTGCAGGTGTTTCGTCATCCGTCGTGCCGAAAATCGTGAAGTGCGGAAGAAGCTTGTTGCCTTTGAGCAATGCTTCAAAGTCTTCGCTTGTATGCATTGTTCCGCCGCCACCGTCGGTGTTGTAGGTAGCAATCGTTTTGCCCTGCATCGGATGCGCTTTAATCCATGTCTGAAGCGGCATGGCTACATGGTGCCACCAAGTCGGGGTTCCGAAAATAATCACGTCGTACTTGGAAAGATCGACTTCGGGGGCCTTGATCTCGCGCACGATGCCCTTTTCCAATTCTTTCTTCACGACTTCGGTTGTCGAACGATAGGCCTCAGGATAAGGTTTAACGACCTCAACTCTGAGTTCATCGGCACCCGCCAAACGAGCAATGGTGTCGGCAATATTCTTTGTGTGTTCGTCTTGGAAAAATATACAACCAAGATTTTCGGTTTCTTATCAGCCTGTGCATTGGCCAAACCAGAGACACCGACAGCAGTGCACATACTGAATAACGTAAAAGTTCTGCGATTAATCATTTCGAATCCTTTGTCATTTGGCTGACCTGGTTCATTGCATTCAGAGTCCGCGGGAATCCCAAGTACGGAAGCATGACTCTCAGTGCGTCAACCAACTGTGCTTTTGTTGTACCTTCGCGGAGATTGGCTCCGATATGACTGCGCAGCTGAGCTTCGCAGCCTCCTAAGGTAGCAATTGCACCAAACACAACGAGTTCTCGATCTTTGAGGCTTAATCCGGAGCGAGTGTAGAAATCGCCGAAGCAGAAGTCATACAGGTCGTTGACTCTGAGGTCATATTCATCTTTGGGGACCTGAGACAAAATCTGCTTCATGCGGTCGCCGTTGAGTTTCATGACCATCTGCTCTCCGGATTCTCTTCTGTTCTTATCCGTTACGGTCGTTGCCGTCGGCAGAGGCAATGAAATGTGAGCTTCTTTAAATGCATCGTTGACGCCTTCCATGGTTTCCTGGACGCGTCCGATTCCCACGTAGGGAGCGCATTGATAGACGATTTCTCTGATTTCGAGCGGCGAGACTTTGTCTTTGAGAGCTCGAAGAACAATCTTTTCTGCGGCTTCTGGAAGGGCTTGAGCCGTCACACAAGAGAGAAGCGCACAGTATTTTTGGAGGGGGCTGAGCGTTTCACCGCGTTCTTTTTGATTTAGGAGTCTTTCGAGAACACCGTCTAAATCCGGATCTTTTGCTTTGCTTGTCTTAGCTTGGGTTTCTTCGACAGAGACTCCGACTAATGCGGCAGCGGATGCTACAAGAACTGATCTTCTTTTCAAGGTATTGGTCATAACGAGCTCCTATTAAGTTAAGAATATTTTAGGGAGCTCGTTTTTTTATCTTTGCCTTGAATAATGCATATATTTGCCTAATCCTTTTGCAATTAAACAAGGCTTGCGCAAAATTACAGGTAATGTTTGCTTCTTTTTACCAATAATTAGCTATGAGCCGGAGACATCCTGAACGGGAGGCTTACCGAACAGGCGCTTATATTCACGATTGAACTGCTGAACACTTTCGTACCCCACTTCAAAGGCAGCGCTTGAAGCGTTATATGACTCGGTAATCATTAAACGCTTGGCCTCGTGCAAGCGAAGACGTTTCTGGTACTGAAGAGGTGTGAGCGACGTGACGTTCTTGAAATGGTTATGGAAGGTAGACGAAGACATGTAAACCATGTCCGCGAGCTCTTGAATACGGATTGGCTCCTTGTAATGCTGCTTCAGCCACTCAACTGCCTTGGAAACTCGATTGCTCGGCAAACCTCCGGTGCAAAGTTCTCTAAGGTTGCTACACTGAGGATCCGTCAAAGCAAAATAATGCAATTCCCGCTGAATACAAGGGAAAACGAAATCCATGTCCTCCGGGTGGTCGGCAAGACGAAGAAGCCTTAAAAAGCAATCTGAAATTTGAACCGGCGTTCTTGCGACGCAAAATGCATTGCTGTCTTCAGAAGGCGAAAATTCTTTCTTTCCCGAGATCTCTCCCATAATTTCAGCCAACAAAGCGCGGTCTAATTTCATAGAGGCGGAAACAAAGGGATGTTCGGGACTGGCGTTGAGAATACGATAGGAAGTCGGAATTTCCACGGATGTAACGATCATAGAGCCGCCGCCATACTGGTATTGGTTGTCGCCGACATCGACTATTTTTTCGCCCTGAAAAATCACGGCCATAGAGAGAGTGTAAAAGCAGCTTCGATTAACGGCGTCTTTTTCCAGAACGCTTACATTAAATCCGGGAATTCTTTTCCAACTGAGATCATGGGCTCGATGGCCTTCAATCGCCTGGTTTATGAATTTTTCTGTTATTTCTTTCTGTTCTGTATCTCGAGTTTCCATGGTTGTTCCTTTTGGCGATACAGGATTTCGAAGTGACAATCCGCCGCCATGATTGCTATTGTTACGCGGATTGAAAAGAGTGAAAAGACAAAAAACCGTTAGTCTTTTGCCTGATTCTGTTAAGTTTGCGGACTTAGAAACGAAAAACGCCCGATCTCGCCGATTGAAGCGCAAGTTGAACGCTTAAATTAGAAATTTCTAGCCGTCCTTTTATCTCTCAGAAAACTCAGAATTGAGAAATCCCGAAGATTTATCCCCTGGCTTTTATTAGTTGAACAACTTCTGATTAGAAGCTGTAGTGACTGCCGGAGCAAGCTTCCGCGATTTTCGCCCCTAACACGTTGTTGTTACGCATACAAGTCATCAAAGATGAAAAAACTGGTATTGGATTTTTTATTTGGGAGATCCTTTCCTCTGGATAATTCAGTACCACCTCCTCTCGAAAAGTTTGATAAGCAGCTCAAACTTTGTATGCCGAGAAAGAAGGGCCGGTGAACCGAAGTTCTATGAAAATAACGATTAAGCGTCGAGATATTGACGAAACAGTTGCCCAACCAAAAATCCTAGCAGTACTGGCGGAAAAGCGAAAACCCGACGCTAAACAGCTATCGGGTTTCCAAATGATGGCGTCCTCACGGGGATTCGAACCCCGGTACCGACCGTGAAAGGGTCGTGTCCTAGGCCTCTAGACGATGAGGACGTT
>PPYE01741449.1_pt1 | contig 12697 bp, 10 predicted proteins | sample 1559881 | NCBI WGS metagenome assembly PPYE01 (sample SAMN08240022, study PRJNA423297) | Human gut metagenome, whole genome shotgun sequencing project.
ACTCTGCGACCGCTGCCCCTGCTTCGGTTCGCTGTTTCCGCCACTGGCGGCGCTCACCTTTGCAGCATCCAGTATTATCGAGCATTTTGGCTTAGCAGCTGCCGCACCTCGCTCGCCGTATCGGCACTTAGAATTATGCGGTATTGCCCTAACTCCTCCCTCCTGACTTCCAATTAACCAAGTTCTACTTGGGCTTTGCTTCCGCATTTGGTCTTTTGGACCAGGATTTGTTTGGGGATGCGGTCCTGGAGGGTTTCGACGTGGCTGATGATGCCGACCAGCTTATCGGAACCGGCAAGGGCAGTCAGGGTGTCGATGGCTTTTTGCAGGGCGTCGGCGTCCAGCGTGCCAAAGCCTTCGTCCACAAACAGGGTATCCACGCTGATGCCGCCGGCACTTTCCTGGATGGTATCGCTGATGCCAAGAGCCAGACTGAGCGCCGCCAAAAAGCTTTCGCCGCCGGAAAGGGAACCGACCGGGCGGGTCTTACCGGTGTAGGCATCGAACACATCCAGCTCCAGTGCGGTCTTGGCGGCAATATCGGCGCTCTGGCGGCGGCGCAGGGTATACTGGCCGCCCGTCATGCGGGTAAAACGACGGTTTGCGGCGGCGACCACGCCGTCAAAATAAAAGCTCTGCACATACTGTTCAAAGGGCAGCTTTTGCTTTTGGGTCAGATTGCCGTTGATGGTCTTGCTCAGGTTATCCAGCATGGCGGCGTCGGCGCGGGCAGATTCTGCGGCGGTGATGGCTTTTTTTAGGTTGGTCAGGGCATCGCGGTTGGTATCCAGCCGGTGCAGGGCGGCCTGGTTTTGGTCGCGCAGGTTTTTGCGCTCAGCTTGCAATGCAGTAAGGGCCTGCTGCTGGGCGGCAGGGTCCGGGCGGCTGGCGGTATCCCCGGCCTGTTCGGCCAGGGTTTGGGCGGCGCTTTGGGCCGCAGCAAGTTCTTTGGAAAAAGCATCGCGGCTTTTGGCGGCGGCATCCAGTGCGGCTTGCAGGGTGCGGCGCTGTTTTTGGGTCTCGGCGCGGGCGGCGGCCATAGCGGCGGCATCTGGCCAGGGCAGGTTTTTCTGCCCCTCGGCAAGGCGGGTCTGGGCTTCCGCGGCGGCTTTTTCGGCGTTGGCCTGTGCGGTGCGGGCCTGCTCCACAGCATTTGCCTGGTCGGGGCGCTGGGCTTGCAGCTGGGCTTTTTGGCGGGTCAGCTTTTCCAGATCTTTTTTGCGGGATTCAGCATTTGCCATGCGGTCATGCACTTCGGCAAGGCCGCGGCGCAGGCTGTCATGTTGGGCCTGCAGGGCGGTTTGCAGCTCGTCCGGGGTCATGGCATCGGCCTGCAGCCCGGTATAATGCTGGCGGCGGCGCGCCAGAAAGGCAGCGGTACGCGCATACAGGGTATCCCGCTGGGTTTGGGCTGCGGCTTTGGCTTCCCCGGCTGCGGTGGAGGCTTTGGAAGCTTCCGCCGCAGCGCTCGCCGCTGCCTGCGCAGCTTTGTTGCAGGCGGCTTCGGTGACATGGCTGGGGGCGGGGGCTGCCGGTGCTGGGTGGTGCAGAGCACCGCACACCGGGCAGGGAGCGCCATCCACCAGATCTTGCGCCAGAATCCCGGCGCGGGCGGCATTCAGGGCGCGCTGCATCTCGGCGCTGGAATGCTGGGCGGCATCGGCCTGCTGCTGCTTTTGCCGGTATTCATCGGCAGTGCGCTGCCAGTTGGCTTGCGCGGTGTGCAGGCGGGGGATATCGTCCAACAGGGCTTGGCAGTCCTGCTGCTGGCTTTGGGCCAGCTCAATGGTTTTGCGGCAGCTTTCCAGCTCGGCGTTCGGTTCGCCGCAGGCCGTGATCTGCGGTTCCAGCTGGGCTAAGGCAGTATCGGTACTGCTTAGAGTTTTCTGGTCTTTTTCCAGCGCCGCGGCGGCCTGCTCGGCCTGGGCGCGGGCGGTTTTGGCGCTGGCTGCGGCGGTGCTCAACTCTTGATAGCGCGGCTCCCACTCCGCAAAGCGCTGCAGCTTGGCATCCAGCTTGGCAAGCTCCGGGCGGCGGGCTTCGGTCTTGTCCCACTCCGCATTCAAAGCGGGAGCCTGGGCAGTCAGCTCGGCGGCTTTGGCCTGGGCTTCATCCAGACTGCTCAGCAGTTTGGCACGGTTTTGGGCGGCTTCCACCGCGGCGGACTGCGCTTCAATGCGGGCATCAAGGGTATCCAGCTGTTGGGATTGCTCCGCCGTCAGGGCGGTGTCCGCTTCGATCATCTCAGCGGCCCAGTCCAGCGCGGCGGGGGCGCGGTAGGGATCGCGGCTGTCCTGCGCATCGGCAAGTTCGCCGGTGTGGGGGCTGCCGGGGGCAGGCTGTAAAGCGGCCAGCAGCTGCACAACGGTGTGGTTGGCAAGCTCGGCCTGGCGCAGAGCTTCCCCGGCTTTGGTGCGGGCGGCACTGCCAAGGCGCTGGTAGCTGGCGGTATCAAACACGCGGCGCAGAATTTCGGCTCGGTCGGCGCTGGAAGCGTTGAGCAGGCGGGCAAAATCATTCTGCGCGATCATCGAGATTTGGGCAAACTGGCGGGCGTCAATGCCCAGCAGGGCTGTCACCGCTGCAGTTACGGCTTTGGTACCGGTCACGGGAGCGTCCGGCTCCTGCGTTAAGGTGGCAGAGCCGGGAACCGTGGTCACACCCTCGCCCCGGCGCTTGGCGCGGGTCTGCTCCGGGGTGCGGTTGACGGTATAAGTACGGCCGCGGTGGGTGAACTCCAGCTCCACAAAGGTGGTATCAGTGGGGATGGCATAGTCGCTGCGCAGCATGTCCGGTTCGCGGTAAGCGCCGGTGGTTTCGCCGTACAGGGCAAAGGTGATAGCGTCAAACAGCGCGGTTTTGCCCGCGCCGGTATCGCCGCTGATCAGGAACAGGCCGCTGGAGCCAAAGCCGGTCAAATCCAGTGTGCAGGTGCCGGCATAAGGGCCAAAGGCGCAAAGGGTCAGGCGTACAGGTTTCATAGTCCGGCCTCCTGGCGCAGCTGGGCCAGAGCTGCGGTTTCTTCGGGGGTAAGGGTGCGGCCGTGCATCTTTTCAAAAAAGCGGGCGAACAGCTCGTCAAAGCTCATGGTGCGCAGCTGGGCGGCCTGCTGGATGGCATCGCTGCCGGTATCCAGTGCGCCGCCGGGGGCGTAATCCAGCTTCATGGCGTTGGGGTAAGCGGCACGCAGCACGGCCATGGCGTCCGGGCGGGGAACCGGGTCGGTCAGGGTGGCCCAGATGTAATCTTCGGCATCTGTTACGGTATCGGCGGCGGTCAGCTGGTCCAGCGGGCCGGTGAGGTGGCGCATGGCGTGCAGCGGGCGCAGGGGCAAAAGCTCCGGTTCGGCTCCGTTGGATCCGATATGAACCAGAACGGCGCTTTTCTGCGCGCCGCACTCATCCAGCGAATAGCACAGCGGGCTGCCCGCGTACCGCACAGTGGGGCAGCCGACCTGCTGCGGGCGGTGAATGTGGCCAAGGGCGGTGTACAGGTAGCCGGTAAAGCGGGCGGCATCCACGGCCTGAACCGTGCCGACGTTGACATCGGCGGCAACGCTCTCACTGCCGGAACAGGTGGGCAGACTGCCGCCGCCCAGCACCATCTGGTGGGCGATCAGAATCCGACGCTCCCCGGCGGTGGGCAGCGGGCCCAGCGCGGCGGCGATGGCGGAATCTTCATCCCGGATATCGGCATCCGGCAGGCAGTGGCGCACGGTGGCGGGGCGGACAAAGGGCAGGAGGTCAAAGGTGAGCCTGCCGAATTCATCCTGCAAGATGACCCGGCGGGGGGCACTGGTGAACTGCCCGGCCAGATAGACCTGTTGGCTGGAAAGCAGCCCGGCGGCATAATCCAGCCGCTCGGCGCTGTCATGGTTGCCGGCAATGGCCAGCACCGGGATGTTCCGATGAGCAAGCTCGGTCAAAAACCAGTCCAGCAGCAAAACTGCGGCGGCAGGGGGCAGGGCGGTATCGTAAATATCCCCGGCCAGCGCCACCGCCTGCACATTGTGGGCAGTGCACAGGTCAAGGACCTGCTCTAAGATATAGCGCTGGTCCGGCAGCAGGTCAAAGCCATTGACCCGCTTGCCGAGGTGAAGATCGGCGAGGTGGAGAAGATTCAAAGGTGGCACCCCCTTGAAAGTTAGGAGTTATCTCAATTAGGAATGAGGAATGAGAAATTAGGAATTGGAGATGGGGATAAGTTTGAAATTTGGGGTGAATGGTAAATTTGTGGGGTAGGGCGGGGTGAACCTGACCAAGCCGGGAGCCTGACGTAAATTCTGATTATTTTTAGGCCCTGCGTGGGGAGCCACCCCTCAGTCCGCTGTGCGGACAGCTCCCCTCCAGGGGAGCCAAAATATACGGCGGGCTTCTGTATGAATTTGTTGTGGCATCCACCATAAAATCGCGGAACGGTCAAGATCGTTCCCTACAGATTGTTTTATAATGCGCAATCGTCATTTTGTATGCATCCCACCCGTAGGGGCGCACATTGTGCGCCCGTTGCTTTGTGGGGAATAGCGTGGTGGAATATACGGCAAACACTCTATAATTTTTACGTCCGCCAGGATGAACTCCCGCCCTATGCTCGGCCCATGAAAGGTTTTCGCTCAGCCTTTTTTCAAAAAGGCTGGATGGTCAGCGCCAGAGCTTTTCCCAGGTGGTGATATCGAGAGTAACGCCGGGCAGGACTTCCATGGGGACGGTCTCGCTTTTGCGGAAGCGGCACTTTTTGCAGAACCCTTCAGCTTTCAGGTCCTTGGCCCATACCCGCAGATATAGGCGGCTGCGGCCATCGCCTTCGGCCAGTTTTTGGGCATAGGCCACAATGCTGCGGCCAATGCCCTGGCCGCGGGCTTTTTCCAAAAGGAACAGGCGGGACAGGCACATGGCCCCCGTGGGGGTAAGATCCAGCGCAAAATAGCCGACTGGATCGCTGCCCAGATAGATCATGAAATAATTCACAGTTCCGCTGTGGATCTCGTCATCCGTCAGGATATCACTCTGGTACTTTTCCGCCAGGGCGCGGGCTACTTTTGGGGTCAGCTTGGTGTAATGCTGAACAAAAATTTCTTCCGCCAGCTGGCTGATCTGCTCAATATAGCGGGTTTTGGTCACTTGCTTGTAGGTGGGTTTCATGGGGAACCTCCGTAATGTATGGTTATTCAACGGTAACGCTGGCGCGGGCGGGCAGGCAGGCGGCCCAATCGCCCTGTTTGGTCAGTACGCCAAAGGATTCACAGGTGTGGTCCGGGCAGGGGCTTTCCACAAAGCGGATGCCGCCGTTTTCCACAACCAGATGGATGGTGTAATAGCCGGTATCAATATCATAGCGATGGTCGGTGTCCAGCGGGATGCGCAGTTGGGTGCTGTCATCGCCATAGGTCAGCACGGCAACCAGACCGGCCCCGGCAGCCGGATGGCCGAAACAGAGCCACAGCACCCCGGCGGCCAGCAGAATGATGATGGCAAACAAAATGTTCAGACGGGTAGATTTTTTCAAGGGGAAAACCTCATTTAATCAGGGTCAAAATTCAAGGTCAGCCGCATGCCGTCAACCCCGGCGGCTGCGGTGGGGAACGCCTGCTGCGCGGCGGCAAGGCCGGGGGCAAGGTCTGTTACGGCGGCGCTGTAATGGGTCAGCCACAGGCGGCACACGTTGGCTTCGGCGGCAAGGACCCCCGTTTCGCGGCAGGTGGAATGGCCGTATAACTTCGCTTTGGGCAGGTCAGCGTCATCGGCATAGGTGGAATCCATCAACAAAAGATCGGCATCCTGTGCAGCGCGGCGCAGCGCAGCGCAGGGGCGGGTGTCGGTCGCATAGACAACTTTCAGCCCGCGGCGCGGCGGGCCGAGAACCTGGGACGGCAGGAAGCCGCCCACCGGCTGGCCGCTTTGCAGGGTGGACCAGTAACGCACGGGGATGCCCGCCGCCTTTGCCCGCTGGGAATCAAACTTGCCCGCCCGCGGCAGGGTGAACGCATATCCGCAGCAGGGTACCCGGTGCTTGAGGGGGAACGCCTGCACGCACCCGGCGGGCACTTCAAACTCGCCTTTGCAGTCCGGCAGTTCTTTCAGCCGTAGTTCGAACGGCAGCGGTCCGGCCACGGCGTAAAAGGTGCGCACCACATCCGTCAAGCCCGGCGGCCCAGCCATGACGAGGGGGGCAGTGCGGCCCTGTGCGGCCATCGTCTGCCAGATGCCGGGCAGGCCGAAAATATGGTCCCCGTGGTAATGGGTCAGCAGAATGGCGTCCATGCGGAAAATACTGACCCCGGCCCGGCGCGCGGCAGTCTGGGTGCCCTCGCCGCAGTCCAGCAGCAGGTTGGAGCCGCCCACCGTGATGCAGGCAGCCGCCAGGGCGCGCTCCGGCAGGGGCTGTGTGCCGCCGGTGCCAAGCAGAATGATATCCAGCATGGCCAGAACCTCCGATAGACTTAAGGCAGCACCGCACAATTCCCGCCTGATGGCTTAAGCACCGCTCCGGCGGCTGCGGCACGGCATCTGCGTTGCCAAAATGCTCGATAATGTCGGGTTGCGGTACCCGAAATGTTGAAAATTTCACACCTGCCGCGTATTATGATAAGAATGAAGCGAAAGGGAAAGGCGGCCGTAGGGGGCAGAGTGTACCAGCGGAGTGTTTGCCGGTATCACGAAGCAAGATATCTGACAAGGCCCGACATCCGGGACGATGCAAGCATCGTCCCCTACAGATTGCATTTAGGTTCGTATCGAAAATATATGTCGCTCCGAGAGGGACTAAAATTGTACTTCGTGCGATGTTCGTTATTACAGAAAGCTTTTTGGCAGGATAAGGCGCATTTTAAGATGTATGCACCACTGCCGCAGAAAGGAATGGAAACCGGTATGAAAAAGTTCAGGATTTGGATTTTGGCCGCGCTGGCAGCAGCGCTTTGCCTGTTGTGTGGGTGCAGTGCAGAAGATTTTGCCCTGCCGCATGAAGTGCAGCTTGCCGTTGGCCAGCAGTGCGCGCTGGCCGGGGAGCTGCGGTTTACTGGCAGCCTTTCCGATATTACGCCGCAGGACCGGGCAGAGTTTGCCCAAGCTGTGACCGATGCAGTGGTACATATTGCTTCGACTGACCCCAGTGTGGCCGCAGTAGACCAGGACGGCAACGTGACCGCTGTGACCCCCGGCACGGCAACCGTGTTGGTAAGCTGTGTGGACCTGGATTTTTATGCCGAAGTGAACATTAATGTTGTGGAAGCCGCCACGCCGGAAAGCGCAGCCCTCGCGACCCCGGAGACTGCTGCCCAGTCGACCCCGGAAACAGCCACGCCGGAGAGTGCTGAACCCGCAACGCCTGAAACTGCTGCTACTCCAGAGACCGCTATCCCGGAAACGGCTACCCCCGAAAGTGCAGCTCCGGCAACACCGGAAAGCGCCGCCACACCCGAAACAGCAAAAACGGCCACGCCGGAAACTGCGGCCCCGCTCAAAATGCCAAGAGCAACCGAAGCCCCAGCTGCAACCCGGGAAGAAACAACGGTTGCTGACGAAAAAACAAGAGAACCGTTCCGCGAATTTTTGAAGAAAGCAGGCAGCACCGTGGCAAACTTTTTTGGCGGGTTGTTCGATAAGAGCAAGACCACGGGATGATGCCTGACCGTGAGGATCCGCCCAAAAAGCAAAGAAAAAACGGAAAGATAAACAAAAAGTATTACACTTGCCAAAATTGAAAAAATGTGTTAAGATAACACTATAATTTTATAGCAATATGACAGATAGCAAGTCCACAAAGGAGGCAGTGTCGTTGAAAATCTATGAATCCGCAGAGGATTACCTGGAAAAGATCCTGATGCTGACAGAACGCAACGGGGAAGTCCGCTCCATCGACATCGCTACCGAGATGGGTGTTACCAAGCCGAGCGTGAGCATTGCAATGAAAAATCTGCGTCAGGCCGGTTATATTTCGATGGATGGTGCTGGGTATATCACCCTGGAACCGCCGGGACTGGAAATTGCCACCCGGATTTATGGCCGCCACAAAAAGCTGACCCGCTTTTTTGTTGCACTGGGTGTGGACCCTGTCGTTGCTTCCCACGATGCCTGCAAGATCGAGCATGACCTGAGCGCAGAAACCTTTGAAAAGCTGGTGGCTTTTGCCGAAAGCCAGCATATGCTGAAGGAATCCTGAGTTTTTTATAAGAATCTTGATGCCCCGGACGAGAAACGTTTCTCGTCCGGGGCATTTTTGCTGCAGTGTGCGCGCTGTATGTGATATAGAGCAAAATAAAATCCGCCCCGGCAAAAAACTCTGCCGGGGCGGTAATAGAATAATGCAGGATTGCTTCAGCTTTCCGCAACACCAAAGAAGAACTTGTTCAGGCGGTACTTGTTTTCTTCATACAGGCCAATGTGCTTGAACAGATCCTTGTAATAGGTGGTCAGCTCAAACCGGGTGGTCAGCACATCAAAGGGGTTCAGGTGGTGCACGGCGCTGTCTGGGTTTTGCACATAGTTGTAAATGGGGGTGGAAAGCGCATAGAACTGCTGGGCGTAGCGGATAAAGCTTAGATTGAAATACAGGTCCTCACTGTAGTCCAGTTCCTCATTGCAGCGCACATCGGGGTGCTCACGCACAATGTCGGCGCGGTAGAGCTTGTTCCACATCACGCCGTAATAAAAGCTGGCGGGCTCCTGCATCAGGCCACAGGCAAATGCGTCTTTATTCAGTGGGCCTTCCATCAAAAAGCCGAAAGTCTGCACCCGGTGCTGCGGATCTAGGATGGGGTCCAGCACACGCTCCACCACGGTATCCCGCATGGTTTTGGGCAGGCTGACCGGCGGTTCAATGCGGTTGTAGTGGGCAATCACCATATCGGCGTGGCTGGCTTCCGCTTTCTGTACCAGCAGCTCGGTGGCATAGGGCTGGATGAAATCATCCGCATCCACAAACTGAAAGTATTTGCCGTGGGCTTCCTGCATGCCAAGGTTGCGGGTGGCGGAAACTCCGCTGTTGTTTTTGTCGATCACCACAATGCGGCGGTCAATACCGGCATAGCTCTGGCAGACGGCATAGCTGACATCCTTGCTGCCATCGTTGAGCAGAATGATCTCCAAATTCCGGTAGGTCTGGCGGCGGATGCTCTCAATACAGCGGGCAATATGGTCTGCTGCGTTGTAAACAGGAACAATAATGCTGACTAGCGGCTGGCTCTGCGGTTCGGTGGGCATGGCGGGCCTCCTTATATAAAAACGGTTAGGTTGTTGCCTTTACTATAACGCAGAACCCGCAATTTTGCAATAACACAAATACCGCAGGCTGTGCCCCGGAACATTTTGGTGTTGCGGTTCGGCCTGCGGTATGGTCTTGCTGGCTTTATTTGTTCTTTAAGGCGTCGATTTCGTCCAGCTCCACAGCGGGCACATAGTAGGCGGCAAAGGTGTGCAGCGTCTGGTCAACATCATCGCCGTCGCCCAGGACAGCGGGGCCTTCATCAATCGTGTATTCCCACATGGGCAGGTAATAGGCGGCGTTGCTTTGCACATAGGTCAGGCGCAGGTTGGCAAGGTGCTCCGGCTCTGCGGCGGGGTCAACCGCTTCCGCCGTGTAGCTGTCGGTCAAAAACTCTCCGTTGGCCAGCCGCTTGTCAGCCTCGGCGCGGGAAACGCTGGTGTATTCGCCCAGGGGCTCCACGGTGCGGTTCGTTTCATGCAGGCTCAACAGATTGCCGTCGGTATCTACGCTGACCAGCAGGTAATGGAAAGAATCCACCGCGAACTTGACAAAGAGGGAACAGGGCTGGCCGTAGATCGTGCTGTCGCCTCCATCCGTTACATCGGTATATTCACCGCCAAGCAGAGAGGTAAAAAGGGAACCGTATTTCTCTTGCAGGTCGGCGGCAATCACACGCTCTTCCGCAAGGGTGGCAAAGGTCTTTACATCGGCAGAGCTGTTGCAGACCACACTGGTGCGCAGGTCGTTGGAGACGGTGATCGTCAGCCCACCGGGCCAGTCGCTTTCGGGGATGTTCAGCTGCAGCTGTGCGGTATCAGAGAGATAATTCAGCACGGAAGAATCTGCATCCCACCCGTTCTGCTCGGCAGATTCCTTTATATTAGATACTGTTTTGGAGATGGTATCGGCGCTGTCCCTGCTGAATGTGGCGGTGTCAGCCAGTGTGGTATCCAGCCCAAGAGCATCCAGCACCGTGCGAAGACGGGCTTTCATGGCATCGGTATTGTCGGCAGCATCCAGCAGGCTGTTGCGGTAAACCGGCAGGCTGGCAGGGAGAACCGCGTCTGCGGAACTGCCCAGGACCAGACCTTCCCCCCAATACAGTTCGTCAGCACTGTGGGCCAGCAGGGAAGAACTGCCGGAAGCGCCGCTGCCAAGCAAAGTATCGCTCAGAGCCTGCAAGGGGCTGCTGTCCTGCATCGCGGATTTCAGGGAGGAGGACAACGGGGCATCGGCAACGCTGCCTGCGTCGGCATCTGGTTCATTGCCCTCCATGCTGAATGCGCTGAAGGTTTCGGGACTGTTGGATTCCTCATAGGCGGGGGCGCTTTCGTTCAGATCAGCGGTCTCGGCGGCCTGGCTGACCCCGGCGGAACGGTCCTGACTGACCATCGCCGCCCCTAACAGAACAAGACAAAAACAAGCTGCTGCCGGAACAAAATGCCGGAATTGCAACGGAATGGTGTGCTTTACGGGGGTTTTGTTGGCAGATTCAATCAAATCATCATCAATTTGTCCGATCGCGCGGAATAAATCGCGGGAGCTCACAGGCAGACACCTTCTTTCTCTAAGTAGGCTTTCAGTTTGGTGCGCATCCGGTGCAGGGTAACGCGCACCTTGCTTTCGCCAATACCGTAGCGCTTGGCAATGTCGGCGGTGGCGTCGCAGTACCAGTACCGCCGAATAAAGATGTTGCGTGCCTGCTCCGGCTGGCTGCGCAGAAACGCGCTGATGGAGCGGGCTGTTTCAGCGCTTTCTACCTCCTGCGCGGTGTGGTCTCCGGCGGGCAGGCAAAATTCCAGCTCTTCCAGCACGGTTTCGGTCTGGCCGCCGCCGCGCTTTTTGGCATTTTGCCGCTCCCGCAGGTCCAGTGCCAGGTTGCGGGTAATACGCCCTAGGTAGGGTGCAAGCTTGTCCGGCCGGTTTTGCGGCATGCTGTTCCAGGCGGCCATCCAGGTGTCATTTTCGCATTCTTCGGCGTCTTCCTGGCTGCCCAGCAGGTTCATGGCAATCTTGCGGCAATAGGCGCCAAACTTTTGTGCGGTCTGTGCAATGGCCTGCTCGTCCCGTGCCCAGTACAGCGTAACAATGTCGGCATCAGTCATTGCGGCACACCTCGCTTTCCTCTTACTATTTATATAATAGGGGAATCACCCCCAAATGTTACAGGCAGAAAAGTAAAAAACGCACCCCGGCGGGCGGGATGTGGCAAACAATACAAATCAGAGCATATGTTTTTTGTGCAGCACCCAGGCAGCGATCCCACAAATAGCAAGCGTAAGCAAGCAGACAATGACAAATCCATAATCAGAACCGGAAAACGGCATGCCGTCAATGTCCACGTTCATGCCATACAAACCGGAAATAACGGTCGGGACAGCCATCAACAGGGTAACGGAAGTCAGGTACTTCATCGCATTGTTCAGGCGGTTATCCAAAATTGAGCTGAACAGCTCGCGGGTGCCCTTGATATCATCGCGGTAGATGCTGGTCATCTCAATGGCCTGCCGGATCTCAACGATTACATCATCCAGCAGTTCCATGTCATCAGGGTACTGTTCCAGCCGCTTGTAGCGGGTCAACCGGTCCAAAACCGTGCTGTTGGCACGCAGTGAGGTTGCGAAATATACCAGGGTGGATTCCAACCCATGCAGCTCCATCAAGTCACTATCGCGCAGGGTACCGGTCAGGTTTTTCTCAATTTCCTGGCGGCGGCGGTCGATCAGGCGCAGCTCCTGCTGGTACATCGTGGCGGCGCGGTACAGAATCTGGTACACAAAGCGCATCTTCTTTTTAGTAGAAAAGCCGCGCACCCGGCAGGAAGCGAAATCAGACAATACGGGGGTATCTACGGAGCAAACCGTGGTGATGGTGGTCTGGGTCAACAGAATACCAAGGGGAATGGTGGTGTATACGCCCTCGGCGGCGCCGTCTACCTTTAAGGGGATATCCACAATGATGACGGTATAACCATCTTCCAGGCTGATACGCGCGGATTCTTCCGGGTCAAGGGCGGCCTGCACATCAGCGGGCTCAATATCTAAGGTGGCGGCAACTTCGCGGATCTCCTCCTGGCTGGGGGCAGTCAGGCAGATCCATGTGCCTTCCGCAATTTCGTCTGCGCGGGTTAAGCGCCGGTTGACGGTTTCGTATATCGCCAGCATGGAAAGATCACCATCATTTCTTTGTTAAATCACAGATTTTAGTATACTTGCTTTGGACCCAAAGCGCAAGTATGGAAGATAAATGATTTGGGAAAGATGGGGAAGCAGGGGATGGAGAAGGCTATTTGTAATTATAGGAAGATGTGGGGGAAAAGGATAAAAAACGGGGACAAAAAGAAAATGAATAGAGAAACCACGTTAAAGCGTCCATATGCACCCTGCCCAAAAATAAATCGAAAAAATTATGAAGAAAATCGAAAAAAGGTGTTGACAATGGTTGAAAGTGTGGTATTATAAATAAGCTGTCGCGCAAGACAGCAGCTCTTCAA
>PPYE01628656.1_pt1 | contig 12693 bp, 10 predicted proteins | sample 1559881 | NCBI WGS metagenome assembly PPYE01 (sample SAMN08240022, study PRJNA423297) | Human gut metagenome, whole genome shotgun sequencing project.
CCAATAAGAACACTTTCGCCAACTTTTCGAGTTAAGATTAACATCTTTTATCTCCTTAGTTTGCATTTATTAGATATCCCTATCAATCAAGTAAAGATCGGCATCCCACCGACCTGCTTGTACTACAGATTATTGCTTAACCAGTTTTGTGCGACTGTTAATGCTAGGCCCACATTTTCTGGTTGGGAACCACCTGCCATTGCCATATCAGGGCGACCACCGCCTTTCCCACCAACTTGCTGAGCCATTAAATTCACTAGCTCACCAGCCTTCACTTTAGTAGTTAAATCGCTTGTTATGCCAACGACGAGGTTGACTTTATCATCTAAAATAGATGCAAATACAATTACGCCTGAACCAAGTTGATTTTTTAAATCATCAACCATCATACGTAACGATTTAGTTTCAATTCCGTCTAGTTGATGCACGATTACAGAAACATCGTTAATTTTAACCGCACTTTTCACTAAATCGGACCCTGCTTGCATAGCGGCTTTTTCTTTCAATCCCTGTAATTCTTTTTCAGCTTTCTTCGCTTTATCTTGAAGTTGCTGAATTTTCTCTACAAGGGTATTCACGTCAGATTTAAATAAATCTGCACTTTGAGCAAGAATGCGTTGTTGATTATGTAACCAATTCATTGCATTTTCACCTGTTACCGCTTCAATACGACGAATCCCTGCTGCAACTGCAGTTTCCGCCACAATTTTAAATAAGCCGATATCACCGGTACGTTTAGCATGAATGCCACCACAAAGTTCAACGGAGAAATCACCCATTGTTAAAACACGTACCACATCGGCATACTTTTCACCGAATAACGCCATTGCACCTTTCGCTTTTGCCGCTTCGATATCCATCACATCCGTTTGAACCACAAAATTCTCACGCACTTTTTGGTTTACCAACGTTTCAATTTCATTAAGCTGTGCTTTGGTAATCGCTTCCGGATGAGCAAAGTCAAAACGTAATGCGGTATCGGATACTAATGATCCTTTTTGCACTACATGGTGACCTAAAACTTGACGCAATGCGGCGTGTAATAAGTGTGTTGCAGAATGGTTAAGTGACGTTTGATGACGTCTTGCTGCATCCACAACCGCATTGACTGTTTGTCCGACTTTTAAACTGCCTTGTTCTAACTCACCAATATGACCAAATACTTGACCATATTTTTGAGTATCTTTTACATTAAACTGAATACCTGGAGCGGTTAAATAACCGCTGTCACCAATTTGACCACCTGATTCCGCATAGAATGGGGTATTTTCTAAAATTACGACAGCACTCTGGCCTGCAGTAATACTCTCTACTGATTTACCATCATGGAAAAGTGCGGTCACTTTGGCTAAAGATTCTGATTCAGTATAACCTTCAAATTTCGTTTCACCTTCTACACGAATAACATTGTTGTAATCCATGCCGAATTGGCTTGCAGATTGAGCACGTAAGCGTTGTGCTTCCATTTCACGCTCAAAACCTGCTTCATCAATTGCAATATCACGCTCACGACATACATCTGCCGTTAAATCAAGTGGGAAGCCATAAGTATCATAAAGTTTAAAGGCGACTTCACCTGATAACACGCCATCTTTCACTTGAGCAAGAGCATCATCTAATAAGCTTAATCCACGCTCTAATGTACGAGCAAATTGCTCTTCTTCTAAACGAAGTAATTTTTCGACATTGGCTTGTTTTTCTTTAACTTCTTTTCCTGCTTCTGCCATGACTTCAATTAAGGTTGGCACAAGTTTATAGAAGAACGCTTCTTTTGCCCCTAACAAGTGACCATGACGTACTGCACGACGAATAATACGACGCAATACATAACCACGACCTTCATTTGATGGAATTACGCCATCTGCAATTAAGTATGCGCAAGAACGAATGTGGTCTGCAATTACGCGTAATGATTTATTAGTTAAATCTGTTGTTCCTACGATTTCTGCCGTTTTCGCAATTAGTTTTTGGAAAATATCGATCTCATAGTTAGAGTTTACATGCTGTAATACCGCAGAAATACGCTCTAACCCCATCCCAGTATCAACCGATGGACGTGGTAATTTTTCCATGGTACCGTCTGCTAGACGGTTAAACTGCATGAATACCACGTTCCAAATTTCGATATAGCGGTCACCATCCTCTTCAGGAGAACCCGGAGGACCACCCCAAATATGATCACCGTGATCGTAGAAAATTTCAGTGCATGGACCACAAGGACCTGTGTCACCCATTGCCCAGAAGTTATCTGATGCATAAGGCGCACCTTTGTTATCGCCGATACGAATAATACGCTCCGCTGGCACACCAACTTCTTTGTGCCAAATATCATAAGCCTCATTATCAGTTTCATACACGGTTACCCATAATTTTTCTTTTGGTAACCCGAGCCATTGTGGAGAGGTTAAGAACTCCCACGCAAAATTAATCGCATCATGTTTGAAATAGTCGCCAAAACTGAAGTTACCGAGCATTTCAAAGAAAGTATGGTGACGCGCCGTATAACCCACGTTTTCTAAGTCATTATGCTTACCACCTGCGCGCACACAACGTTGTGCAGTTGTCGCACGTGAGTAAGGACGTTTATCCATACCAAGGAACACATCTTTAAATTGATTCATCCCAGCATTGGTGAAAAGCAATGTTGGATCATTTTCAGGTACAAGCGAACCGCTTTCGACGACCTGATGCCCTTTGCTATGGAAAAAATCAAGGAATGACTGTCTAATTTCTGCTGTTGTTTTCATTGATAAAACCTTGTGTCTCTATCTCGATCACGATTTATAAAATAAGCTTACTATTCTTGCACATTTTGACCTAGAGAAAAAGGCTTTTTCACTGATCTTAAAAAAGAAAACCGCACTCTACTGCATTAATTGAGAAGTGCGGTTAAAATTTACGTTATTTTAATAGGGCTAAAAATAATTTTTGATCTCTATTCGTCGCGAAGTGGCACAACCAACATATCAATTTTAATGGTATTCATCACCTGGCGTGTTGAAGACATTAATTTACTCCAGAAATCTTGGTGATGGCCTGTCACGAGCAGATCTACATCATACTGATCAATAGCGTCCGTCAAAACTTGACCTAAATCACCGCTACCGCTCAATTTTTCTTTCACTGGATAACCAGCATGTTCCGCTAAATTAATTAGCGCTTTTTGGGTTTCACTCGAGATTCTATCTTGCATTGATGACATATTGACATCAATTAAACCAGTATAGAGATCCGAGAAGTTTACATCTACATGAATAATGGAAAGTTGCGCATCATTACGTTTTGCAATTCCCACGGCTTTTTTGAGTAGAAATTCACTTTCGTCAGAAAGATCTACCGCAACTAAAACGTGTTTGTACATAATCGACTCCTTACTGATTTGATTGGTCTTTTTTATCTAACAGTATATTAGCATCTTAACTGCACAAAAAACTTGCACTAGATCACAATTTTGAGAATTCTTCTCAATTTTTCATTAAATTTTCAATGTCATCGATTTCTTTTGGTGCCGCCGCGGTCAGATTTTTATTGCCATATTCAGTCATCAGCAAGTTATCCTCAATACGCACACCAATGCCTTTATATTGAGCTGGCACATCCGCCTCTTCTGAAATATAAATACCTGGCTCAACAGTGATGATCATCCCCATTTCAAGCGTGCGGCTACGATCATCATTATAGCGGCCAACATCGTGCACATCCAAGCCAAGCCAATGGCCTAAACCATGCATATAAAATTGACGATAAGCTTTTTCTTCAATCAGCTTATCTACATCCCCTTTCAAGATACCTAAATCCACCAAGCCTTGAGTCTTAATACGAATCACTTCATCATTCGTCAATTTAATTGAATTTCCTGGCACTAATAGCTCAATCGCGCGTTTTTGTGCTTTTAAGACTAATTCATAAATCTCACGTTGAGGCTGGGTAAATTTACCATTTACAGGGAACGTACGTGTGATATCACCCGCATACATCGCAAACTCACAACCTGCATCAATTAACACTAGATCGCCATCTTTTAATGGTTGATCATTTTCAGTGTAGTGCAAAATACAGGCATTGTCGCCTCCCGCAATAATCGAATTGTAAGACGGGAATCTTGCACCATGACGATTAAATTCATGTAGAATTTCGCTTTCAATTTCATATTCAAAACGATTTGGACGCGTCACTTGCATCGCTTTAATATGTCCAAATGCTGTAATTTGTCCAGCTTGCTGCATTAATCGAATTTCATTTGGTGATTTAATTAAGCGCATCTCACTTAACATCGGCTGCCAATCAAAAACAGCGTAAAATTTCACCGCACTTTCAGCTATTAATTTATCGCCCCAAGGATGACGATCTGACACATGATAAAGTGCGGTCAATTTTTCCGTTAATTTTGAAAATTCAGGTTTGAAATCATCAATAGAATAGGCTTCATCAACATTGAGTTTTTGCGGTGCGCGCTCAACACCTAATCGGCGACCATGCCAGGTTTCAAGCAAAGGATCTCGCGGACGAAGAAATACAACCGTTTTTTCAAACTCTTCCGTTTTAATCAATAACAACACTGCATTTGGCTCATTAAAACCTCGTTGAAATGCGTGTAAAACAACATCGCAATGGTGCGAACATATTCAATAATTTCTTCTAAGGCTTCAGCAAGCTCTTCTTCGTCATCTTCTTCATCATAACCAAGCTGACAAATATCTTGTAAATCATCTACCGCTTCGCCAATTTCACCTTTTTCTTTATCCAATTCTGTCTGAACAAGACCTAAGCCCAGTAAAAATTGGTTTGCCCAGTCTGATAAACTGTCTGCACGGGCAAACACGCTCTCATCTTCTGTTAAGCCCAATTCAAAATCAAACCCTTTTACATCCCCTAAGGTTTTACCTATCTGCTCATAGATTTCGGTAATTGGCTGAATTAATGAGGTTGGATAGGCGTGGTTATCGTTACTGAATTGATATAAAAGCGGTAACCAGCTTTGATCTTTCAGTCCACCACAAATTAAGCCACTCAAAAAACCATGTAATTCAGTCGCATTAATACCAATACCAGCAGATTTGAGTTGTTGATTAAGTTCAGTTTGGGAAATTGTCATTGTTATACCTATAAAATCATCGAAAACCATTAAAGTGTAGCACCACACAAATAAAAATGCGATCGCATTTCTATAAAGAAAACGATCGCACTTTCTTTCGCAAAGGGGAATTACATCATTCCGCCCATGCCTCCCATACCGCCCATGCCGGCAGCACCTAAATCGGCTTTATCATCTTTTGGAAGATCGGTGACCATACATTCTGTGGTGATCATTAAGCCCGCTACAGAAGCCGCGAATTGTAACGCTGAACGAGTGACTTTAGTTGGATCTAAAATACCCATTTCGATCATATCACCGTACTGTTCAGTACCCGCGTTATAACCGAAGTTTCCTTCGCCATTTTTAACCGCACTTGCCACGACCGATGCTTCTTCACCTGCGTTAGTGACGATTTGACGAAGTGGTGCTTCCATTGCACGTAATGCAAGTTTGATACCTACATCTTGTTCTTCGTTATCACCTTTTAAGGTTGCAGCCACTTTGCCTGCTGCACGAACTAAGGCAACACCACCACCCGCAACGATACCTTCTTCAACTGCTGCACGAGTTGCGTGTAACGCATCATCCACACGATCTTTTTTCTCTTTCATTTCAACTTCAGTTGCTGCACCAACTTTGATTACAGCCACACCGCCGGCAAGTTTAGCCACGCGTTCTTGAAGTTTTTCTTTGTCGTAATCAGACGTTGATTCTTCGATTTGTTGACGAATTTGAGCCACACGACCTTTGATTTGTGCTTCATCACCTACACCATCGATAATCGTGGTATTGTCTTTGTTGATGACTACACGTTTTGCTTGGCCTAAATCTTCTAATGTCGCTTTTTCAAGTTCCATACCGATTTCTTCAGAAATCACAGTACCTGCAGTTAAGATCGCAATATCTTGTAACATTGCTTTACGACGATCACCAAAACCAGGTGCTTTTACCGCAGCAACTTTTACGATACCACGCATAGTGTTCACTACTAAGGTTGCAAGTGCTTCACCTTCGATATCTTCAGCGATAATTAATAATGGTTTGCCCGCTTTCGCAACCCCTTCTAATACTGGAAGTAATTCACGTATGTTTGATACTTTTTTATCTACTAAAAGAATGTATGGGTTATCTAATTCAACCGTTGCCGTTTCTGGTTTGTTAATGAAATAAGGTGATAAATAACCACGATCGAATTGCATCCCTTCCACAACGGCTAATTCATCGTCAAGACCTGTACCGTCTTCTACAGTAATCACGCCTTCTTTACCCACTTTTTCCATTGCTTGAGCAATTAATTGACCCACAATGCTGTCAGAGTTAGCAGAAATTGTACCAACTTGCTCAATCTCTTTAGAGGTTTCACAAGGTTTAGATAAATTTTTAAGCTCAGAAACAACCGCACTTACCGCTTTATCGATACCACGTTTTAAATCCATTGGGTTCATGCCTGCAGCCACAGCTTTTAAGCCTTCATTTACGATAGCTTGAGCAAGAACTGTTGCGGTCGTTGTACCATCACCGGCTGCATCATTAGCTTTAGAGGCAACCTCTTTCACCATTTGTGCACCCATGTTTTCAAATTTATCTTCTAATTCAATTTCACGTGCGACAGATACACCATCTTTGGTGATGGTTGGTGCACCAAATGATTTATCTAAAATGACATTACGACCTTTAGGGCCAAGGGTCACTTTTACTGCATCGGCTAATACATTCACGCCTTTAAGCATTTTTACGCGTGCATCGTTACCAAATTTTACATCTTTTGCTGCCATTTTCTTTTTTCCTTAATTTAAATTATTCCACAATCGCCAAAATATCGTTTTCAGAAATGATTAACACTTCTTCATCATCGATCTTTTCACTTTTTACGCCATAACCATCATTGAAAATGACCGTATCGCCAACTTTTACATCTAAAGGTTGAACGGTACCATTTTCCAAAATACGACCTTTACCCACTGCCAATACTTTCGCACGGGTTGATTTAGTCGCTGCAGAACCGGTTAATACGATACCACCAGCTGAACGGGTTTCGACTTCTTCACGTTTAACGATTACACGATCGTGTAAAGGACGAATATTCATGATTAATTTCCTTCTTAAAAATTTGTAAGTTCGTACCCTATATAAGGAAGATTTTTATGATTTCAAGGGCTGTTATTAAAAAATTTATGACAAAATGTTTTTCCTATTTAGCCATTTTTTACGTAAAATTCAGCCCGTCTTGCATAATAAACAAAACAAGGAATAACAATATGCATTTAACATCAAGAGAACAAGAGAAATTGATGCTTTTTTTAGCCGGTGAGCTTGCGGCAAAACGCAAAGCTCGTGGCGTAAAATTAAATTATCCAGAGGCAATTGCATACATATCAAGCCATTTACAAGAAGCAGCAAGAGATGGCATGAGTGTAGCGGAGTTAATGCACTATGGTGCAACACTTATCACTGTTGAAGATGTAATGGAAGGCGTCGCAAACATGGTTCACGAAGTGCAGATCGAAGCAACCTTTCCTGACGGCACAAAGCTCGTTACTGTACCTTATCCAATTAGATAAAAGAAAATCTCCCCCTCTTTAGCAAAGAGGGGGCTTTCCATAAAAATTTTAAAATAGAAGGATTTAAATAAAATGATCCCTGGTGAATATCAATTATCTGAAGGCGATATCATTGCCAATGTTGGCAGAAAAACCGTTACAATCGAAGTAATCAATTCAGGCGACCGTCCAATCCAAGTCGGTTCGCATTACCATTTTTTTGAGACCAATAATGCCCTTAAATTTGACCGCACTTTTGCGCGTGGAATGCGCGTCCGTTTAGGCGATACCAATTTATGGGCAACCATTGAACAAGATTTATTGACCAAAGGTGATGAATGTAAATTTGGTGGCGGTAAAAGTGTACGCGACGGTATGGCGCAAAGCGGTACCGCAACTCGTGATAATCCAAATGTATTGGATTTTGTGATTACCAATGTGATGATCATTGATGCTAAATTAGGCATTATCAAAGCCGATATTGGTATTCGCGATGGGCATATTGTCGGCATCGGTCAAGCAGGCAACCCTGACACCATGGATAACGTCACGCCAAATATGATTATCGGTGCAAGCACGGAAGTACATAATGGCGCCCATTTAATTGCTACGGCGGGTGGTATTGATACCCACATTCACTTTATTTGTCCGCAACAAGCACAACATGCGATTGAAAGCGGGGTTACCACGTTAATTGGTGGCGGAACAGGCCCTGCTGATGGTACACACGCGACCACTTGCACACCGGGTGCTTGGTATATGGAACGTATGTTCCAAGCGGCAGAAGCTTTACCAGTCAACGTAGGATTTTTCGGTAAAGGAAACTGCTCAACCTTAGATCCGCTACGTGAACAAATTGAAGCGGGTGCATTAGGTTTAAAAATCCATGAAGACTGGGGTGCAACGCCAGCTGTGATTGATTCTGCCTTAAAAGTGGCTGATGAAATGGATATTCAAGTGGCAATTCATACCGACACGCTAAATGAAAGTGGCTTCTTAGAAGATACCATGAAAGCGATTGATGGACGTGTGATTCATACCTTCCATACGGAAGGTGCAGGTGGCGGCCATGCGCCAGATATCATTAAAGCAGCGATGTATCCAAACGTATTACCGGCTTCAACCAACCCGACTCGTCCGTTTACAAAAAACACCATTGATGAACATTTAGATATGTTGATGGTCTGCCATCACTTAGATAAACGTGTACCGGAAGACGTAGCATTCGCTGATAGCCGTATCCGCCCTGAAACCATTGCTGCAGAAGATATTTTGCATGATATGGGCGTGTTCTCGATTATGAGTTCTGACTCTCAAGCGATGGGACGTATTGGCGAGGTAGTGATTCGCACATGGCAAACCGCAGATAAAATGAAAATGCAACGTGGTGAGCTAGGCAATGAAGGAAACGATAACTTCCGTATTAAACGCTACATTGCAAAATACACTATTAACCCGGCAATTGCACACGGTATTGCGGATCATATTGGTTCGTTAGAAGTGGGTAAAATCGCAGATATCGTGTTGTGGAAACCTATGTTCTTTGGGGTAAAACCGGAAGTGGTCATTAAAAAAGGCTTTATTAGCTACGCGAAAATGGGCGATCCAAATGCCTCTATTCCAACACCGCAACCTGTATTCTACCGTCCAATGTATGGTGCACAAGGCTTAGCCACAGCACAAACCGCGGTATTCTTTATTTCACAAGCCGCTGAAAAAGCCGATATTCGTGCAAGATTCGGTTTACACAAAGAAACCATTGCGGTGAAAGGCTGCCGCAACGTAGGTAAAAAAGATCTCGTTCACAACAATGCTACGCCTGAAATCACGGTGGATCCAGAACGCTATGAAGTGCGTGTAGATGGTGAGCTCATTACTTGCGAACCTGTGGATACGGTGCCATTAGGACAACGGTATTTCTTGTTCTAATAAAAATACACACTATTCAATAATAAAGACAGTGCGTGTATAACACGCACTACTTTCGAATTTATAAATATGAAAATCATCAACCCTATTCTGCCTATTATGGATACCGTTTTAGGCGATTTAGCTAGTCTTCAAGCTGAAGGCAAAATTACACATCAAACTATAGAATGTGTAGCATTACATTGGTATGAAAGCGAGCGCAATATTCTGCGTAAAACCACAAATACGGGGCGTGAAGTGGCATTTCGCTTGCTAAAAGAAGGGCAACGTTTAAAACACGATGATGTGGTTTTTATCAGTGATGAATTAGTGATTGCGATTGAAATTTTACCGAGTGAAGTCATTCTACTTTCGCCGAAAACCTTGCCTGAAATGGCTCGCGCTTGTTATGAAATTGGCAATAAACATTCACCGCTCTTTTTAGATGGTGATGAAGTCACGTTGCCTTACGATAAGCCTATGTTTGAATGGTTAGACGCGGCAGGGTTTAACCCACAAAAAGTAGAGCGTCGTTTGAGCCAAGCCTTAAGAGCAAATTCTGCACAAGGACACGGGCATTCGCATAGCCATACGCACGATCATCATGGCTATCACCATCATGGAGACGGCAATTGGCACCAACATTAAACCGAAGCCTGGCAGATTTAGGCGCCTTGTTGCACTTGGTTGACCCCACTTTACCAATCGGCGGCTTTAACCATTCAAACGGTTTAGAAACCTTTGTGCAGCAAGGCGTTGTTTCGACTAAAGCAAGTCTTGAAGAATATGTTCAAACGCAGTTATTGCAGAACTGGATATATAATGATGGAGCGTATCTTTCGCTCGCATTTGACGCCATGACTGCCAATGATTTTAACCGTTTGTGTGAATTAGACCATTCGTTATCTGCGACCAAAATTGCGCGAGAAAGCCGCGAAGGCAGTTTCAAGCTCGGCGTGCGGTTATTAAAAATTTTTATCCGCTATGAACAACATCCAATGTTGAGCCAATTTCAGCAAGCGATTCAAAATAAAGCCGTGCAAGGCTATTTCCCGATTGTGTTTGCTATGGTGGCGCAAGCGATGGGGCTCAGCAAAGCGGATACCTTGTATGCGTTCTACTACAATGCAGCAGTCGGCACCATTACCAATGGCGTAAAACTCATTCCCCTTAGTCAAATGGACGGGCAAGATATTTTGTTCGATTTACGAGCATCTCTTGTTCAAGCTGTGGAATTAAGTTTAGAACCCGATTTAGATTGGCTGGGTGCTGCAACGCTTGCGAATGATATACGAGCCATGCAACACGAAGTACTTTATACGCGACTTTATATGTCGTAAGTGCGATCATTTTTTATTGAGATTTTACTATCACAGAGGTGCTTATGGGCTTTTTCTATGATCATCGAAAACGAAAGGAACATTATGCGTAACTACATTAAAATTGGCGTGGCAGGCCCTGTTGGCGCGGGCAAAACTGCCTTAATTGAAAAACTGACTCGTGAAATGGCGAGTAAATATAGCGTAGCAGTCATTACTAACGATATTTACACCCAAGAAGATGCGGAATTTTTAACGAAAAACAGCCTACTTCCGCCAGAGCGTATTATGGGCGTGGAAACGGGCGGTTGCCCACATACGGCAATTCGTGAAGATGCGTCTATGAACTTAGAAGCAGTCGATGAAATGGTCGCACGTTTTCCCGATGTAGAAATCGTCTTTATTGAATCGGGCGGCGATACCTTTCGGCAACTTTTAGCCCTGATTTAGCCGATGTGACTATTTTCGTGATTGATGTCGCACAAGGCGAAAAAATCCCGCGTAAAGGTGGCCCTGGTATAACTCGTTCTGATTTATTAGTGATTAACAAAACAGACCTTGCACCATTCGTTGGTGCGGATTTAAGCGTCATGGAACATGATGCACGCCGTATGCGTAACGGCCAACCGTTTATCTTTACCAACTTAATGAAGAAAGAAAATTTAGACGGTGTGATTGGCTGGATTGAAAAATATGCATTGTTGAAGAACGTAGAAGAACCTAAGGCATTAGTGAGATAAAGAGTCCTCCCCTCTCTTTTAAAGAGGGGAGTTTTTTACAAATTGAAAAGATTATGAATAGTACCCTCAAACTTTCAACCAAACTTTCCTCAAACGGCAAAACTCAACTTGATGAATACTTTGCGACGCCACCTTTTAAAGTAATGACATTGTCTGCTTACGCCGATTCTTGGAAAAATGGACTTAGCGCAATGCAAATGTCTTCTTCGCCAGGATTATTAGCTGGGGATCGAGTTGATATTCAAATAAAACTTGCAAAATCGACCGCTCTTTCTTTAAATACTCAAGCTTTCAGTCGTGTTCAGTCGATGAATGAGGACTATTTTGCTCAACAAAATACGTTCATTCAACTTGAAGAGAAGAGCCGTTTATTTTATTTGCCCCACCCATTGGTATTACATAAGGATTCTGCATTCAAACAAAAAACATTCATCAATATGCAATCTGGGAGTACGCTAATTTATGGTGAAATTGTGGCGATTGGACGAGTAGCAAATGATGAACGTTTTGAATTTCGCCAATTTTCTTCTCATCTGAAAGTTCAGCTTTTGCAAAATAATGGGCAAACTAAACCGCTTGTTTTGGATTGTATTCAATGGCAACCTGAACAAATGAAATTGACCTCATTAAGCCAAATGGAAGATTTTTCACATCAAGGTTCATTGATTTATCTCAATTTACAGAAAACACCAACTGAAGTTAAGCAAATCGTCCAAATACTTCAACAACAGGAAAGCGAAAAATCGCTACTTATTGGCATTTCTCAGTTAAATGAAGGTGGACTTGTTGTTAGAGTACTTGGGCATCGTGCTGAACTCATTCAAAAGCTCTTTGAGAAGATCGGTGAGCAATTAAAATCAGCATAAAATTAATATTGCCAGGTGATCTTCCCCTAAAAAAATTTATGCGAGAAATGAAAATATCTCTTATACGTCTTATTTGAAATGTGATCCATGTCAAATTTATTTTCTATGTAAATTCCTATAATTACCTCAAATTAATTAACAACCAAAAAAGGTGATTAAAATGACTCAATACAGAAAAGAAGTGGATTTATTAGGTGAACGTGATGTGCCAGCAGATGCGTACTGGGGGATTCATACATTAAG
>PPYE01681745.1_pt1 | contig 12693 bp, 10 predicted proteins | sample 1559881 | NCBI WGS metagenome assembly PPYE01 (sample SAMN08240022, study PRJNA423297) | Human gut metagenome, whole genome shotgun sequencing project.
ATGTTACATTTCATTCCAAGACCCCGTCCATCCGGAAAGCCCGTCCCGCTCTGGGCACATCTGGGCATGGAATCATCAGCTTATTAGGCCTTCCATCAATAAAGGGGCGCCCGCCCGGGAGGGCGTTGCGCTTAGAAGATGGACCTAGCACTCCTTCTTCATGGCGTTGTAACCGATCAACACGGTCCAGACGTACGCGCAGGTCTTCGGGATCATGAGCATGCCGATAGCCGGAATAGCCTCCGCCCACAGGACCACGGGAATGTAGAAGCCAAAGCTCAGCACAATGGTGAGCCACATCCAGCGGAAGGCCTCGTCGCCATCTTCCTTCGCACTGCGGTAGAACAGCACGATGACCATCAGCCCCATGATGGCAAACGGGATGTTGCGCAAGATGCCCCACTCGAGCGGAGTCTGGTTGGTGAGCCACTGGTTTTGCGGCAGCATGCACAGCGCGACACGCATGACGGCAAGGGCAAAGATCGCTGCCGCGAATCATACGGATACCGATGGTGATGACCGTCACCAAGTACACGATGTCAAAAAGCGTTTCGAAAATAGCACGCATATATATGTCTCCTTAAAAGAATGATTGCAAAAGAACGGTTTGGCTTCTTGGCGCCACGCACCACCTCCTTAACGTGAACGCTGTTCACTTTCTAACCGTAAAAATCCCCGCATTGCGCGGGGACCGTTAGTAGAGGGTTCGACACGTGATCTCGGGCACGGCACTCGGATCGAAATCTTGCCGAATCACGGCGGAGAGCATGAGCGAGAACAGGACCTCGGCAAATTGCTCGGCAGTAAACTGATCGGTAAAGGCGTCCGGGCGCACCCGAGGATCACGCTTGAGCACCACGCAAAGCTGGTCGAGGATATGCTGCCAGGCATGATGCATGCGGCGCTTGCCATCCGCAGCGCCTTGTTGCATGAATCCCATCGAATGGTGCGTAAAGAAGCTACGGTACGTTTGGCAACCGTACTCCATCTGGCGATACATCCAGAGGATGCAGGAGAGCGTGTCTTCCAAGACGGCCTCGTCATCGGGGTGATGGAAAATATCGCCCCACACGCTTGCCACGGAGCGATCTCGTGTCAAGAAAAAAGCCTCGAGAACTTCGAGGCTTTCACATTTGTATTGTTTTGCACGAAGGATCGCGGACGGCGAAGCTACTCTCCCAGTACGGCCTTCTTGGCGGCTGCGGCCATGTTATCCAGATCTTCCTTGGTGGGATGGTCCTTCGCAGCAATCCAGTTGTCGAGCAGCATCTTATAGCGCGCGTTGTCGGGATCTTGCTCGAGCATGGCCTCGTAGCGCTGCTTGACCGCGGGACCCATCTTGCCCTGGCACATCGCCCAGCCCGCAAGCTCGGCATCCCCAGCCAAATTGGAAGTCACGCGATCAATAATCTGCTGGTAATAGCTCTGGTCGGCCCCAAAACCGCAGGTGCCAAACAGGAAGACGCGCTTGCCGTGCAAGGCGGAGAGCAACGCCGCGACCGAAGGCGTGCACGCGCCCTTGTCGCACCAAAAACCGACGAGCACCGTGTCGGCCGCGCAGGCGCCCTGCGCCTCGAGCGCAACCTGATCTGCGTCCGCATCGTCGCTCAACGCCGCGGCATGGACAAACTCAACGCCCGCAGCCTGCAGAGCGCGCTTGATCGCACCCGAAACCATCCTGGTATTACCGCTCTTGCTGTTAACCACCAAAGAGCACGTCATAGTCACGTTGCCTCGTTTCCCCCAAAACTAAAGCCACTAATGCAATTTATTAGATGAATATCTTAGTACTAACGTGACAGATGTAAACCACCGTCTGTCGATTGATTAATTTGCCCCACGGGCTTGCTCACTGGGCAAACTGGCTGCGATAGAGTTCGGCGTAGAAGCCGCCTGCCGCTAGCAGCTCGTCGTGCGTGCCGCGCTCGATAATCTGGCCGTCGCGCATCACCAGAATGCAGTCGGCGTTGCGGATCGTCGACAGGCGGTGCGCCACCACAAAGCTTGTGCGGCCGGCCATAAGCTCGTCGAACGCCGCCTGCACCTGCAGCTCGGTGCGGGTATCGATGCTCGAGGTCGCCTCGTCCAGCAGCAGAATAGCCGGGTCGGTGAGCATGACGCGCGCGATGCACAGCAGCTGCTTTTGACCCTGGCTAAACGTGCCGCCGTCCTCGCCGATCACCGTGTCGTAGCCGTCTGGCAGCTGCACGATAAACTTGTGCGCGTGCGCGCGCTTGGCGGCCTCGATAATCTGCTCGCGCGTGGCGTCGGGACGACCGTAGGCGATATTGTCCGCCACCGTACCCTCGAACAGCCACGTATCCTGCAGCACCATACCAAAGGCGCGGCGCAGGCTTGCGCGCGTGTAGTCACGCGAGGAACGGCCATCGACCGCAATGCGGCCGGCGTCGATATCGTAGAAGCGCAGCAGCAGGTTGATGAGCGTCGTCTTGCCGCAGCCCGTGGGACCGACCAGGGCAAAGCGCATGCCGGGCTTAGCATCGATGCAGATGTCCTGCAGCAGCTTGCGGTCGGGCACGTAGCTAAAGTCCACATGCTCAAAGGCGACCTCACCCTGCGGGGCTGTGAGTTCAACGGCATCCGCGGCATCGGGCTCCTGCTCGCGTGCATCGAGCAGCGCAAACATGCGGCGCGCCGAGGCATAGGCCGTCTGGATCTGCGTGATGACGTTGGTGACCTCGTTGAACGGCTTGGTGTACTGGTTGGCGTAAGACAGGAAGATCTGCACGCCGCCCACCGTGAGCGCCGCCGGCACGCCCGTGATCACGCCCACGCAGCCGATCACAGCGACCACGGCATAAATGATGTTATTGATAAAGCGCGTGCCGGGGTTGGAGAGCGAGCCCATAAACTGCGCGCGCTCGCCCGCGGTGTAGAGCTCAGCGTTGAGGGCATCGAAGCGCTGCTGAGCGTGCGGACCGTAGGCAAAGGCGTCGACAAGCTTTTGCTCACCCACATACTCCTCAATATGACCGCCGAGCTGCCCCTGGATGCGCTGTTGAGCAGTGAAGCTCTTATTGGAAAGCTTGGCGATGGCACCGGCCGCAAAGATGGAAAGCGGCGTGACGAGCACCACCACAAGCGTCATGGTCAGGTTGATGGAGAGCATAAACGCGAGCGTGCCCACGATGGTGATGACGCCGGTAAAGAGCTGCGTAAAGCCCTGCAGCAGGCCGTCACCCACCTGATCGACGTCATTGACCACGCGGCTCATGAGGTCGCCGTGGGCATGGCTGTCGATAAAGCTGAGCGGCATGCGGCCGAGCTTGTCGCTCGCCTCCACGCGCATGTCGCGCACCGTCTCGTAGGACAGACGGTTGACGCAGTAGCCCTGCAGCCACTGAAAGGCCGCCGCGCCCACCACGACAATCGCGAGCTTGGTAACAAGCGGCAGCAGCGCGTCAAAGTCCACATGCCCGGCGGCAACGATGAGGTCGATGCCCTCGCCGATGAGAATAGGTGTGTAGAGCTGCAAGATCACCGAGATGGCGGCGCTCACAAACGATGCCGTAAATGAAATGCGATGCGGACGGACGTAGCCCAGCAGGCGGCGAGTTACCGCGCCCACGGGGTAGCGCTCGGGGTCGCCGGGCTGACGCGGGCCGTCACCCAAGTCGTTGAGGTTATCGTTGCCGGACACGTTGGCCGTCATCGTGGCGACCGAACCGGAAGAAGTATACGGATTCATTTAGCAGCCCTCCTTTGCGCAAATGGATGCCGGGGCAGTCGGGGCGGACGCGGGGCTTAGGGTGGACGCGGGCGCCGGAGTGGGCGCGGGCGCTGTGCTCCCCCGCTGGCCCTCAAGCTCCTCGCGGCGCAGCTGCGACTGGCAAATCTCGCGATAGAGCCGACAGGTCGCATAGAGCTCGTCATGTGTGCCCAGGCCGGCAACCGAGCCGTGGTCGAGCACGCAGATCACGTCGGCATCGCGCACGGTCGAGACGCGCTGGCTCACAATCACCGTGGTCAGCGGCAGCCCGCCCTTGGCGGCACCGCGCATGCTGCGCTCGCGAATGGCATGGCGAAGCGCCGCGTCGGTCTTAAAGTCGAGCGCCGACGCGGAGTCATCCATGATCAATATCTGAGGCGAACCAACCAAGGCACGCGCGATAGTCAGGCGCTGACGCTGGCCACCGCTAAAGTTCTTGCCGCCCGCCTCGACCGGGGCGTCTAAGCCCTGCGGCTTGTTGCGCACGAACTCGCTGGCCTGCGCCATGTCGAGTGCCACCCAGAGCTCCTCGTCGGTCGCAGCTTCATCGCGCCAGGTCAGGTTGCTGCGGATGGAGCCGCTCACCAGCGATGCGCGCTGCGGAACGGTCGCGACCACACGGCGCAGCTGGTCGAGCGGCCAGGTGCGCACGTCGACGCCCATCACGCTCACGCTGCCGGTGCTCGCATCGTACAGGCGCGGGATGAGCGAGACGAGCGTGGACTTGCCGCTACCCGTACCGCCGATAATGCCGAGTGTCTTGCCCAGCGGGAGTTCCAGCGTCACATCGTTGACAGCATTGGCCGCGCCAGCGCCAAACGAGAAGCTCGCATGGCTCAAGCTCAGCGCGGGAACTGGAGCGACATTGCCCGGCTTGGGCAGCGCGACCGGCTGGTTGCCCTCGTCGGTGATGCCCGGCACGCAATTGAGCACCTCGTTGATACGCGACGCGCTGGCGCTCGCCTTGGTAAAGACCACGACCAGGTTGGCGACGTACACGATGGAGGTCAGGGTCTGCGTCATGTAGTTCACAAACGCCATGACCTGGCCCTGCGTAAGCTCGCCCACGCTGACCTGGATGCCGCCCACCCACAGGATGGCGCACACGCCCAGGTTCATCACCAAAAACGTGACGGGGTTGAGAATCGACGAGAGCTTGCCCACCGCGATGGCAGTATTGGCCTGGTCGTCGGCGGCCTGCGCAAAGCGCTCGCGCTCGTGATCTTCGCGCACGAAGGCGCGAACCACGCGGGCGCCCGAAAGGCCCTCGCGGCAGATAAGCGCGATGCGGTCGAGCTTTGCCTGCAGCTGCTTGTAGTACGGAATGCAGCGCGCCATGACAACCCAGAACACCAGGCCAATGGCGGGCGTGCAGATCAAAAAGATGATGCCGAGCTTAAGGTCGATGGCAAGGGCCGCGCACATGGAGCCCACCGCTAGAAAGGGCCAGCGGATGAGCATGCGCACGCCCAGCGCCACAGCGAGCTGGACCTGGTTAACGTCGTTGGTGATGCGGGTGATGAGCGACGGCGTGCCAAAGCGGTCGAGCTCAGCATAGCTCAGCTTGTTGATGTGCTCGTAGAGCGCGCCGCGAATGTCGGTGCCCATGCCCTGCGAGGTGAGCGCCGCCATCTTTTGGCAGACGAGCGTAAACGAGATGCCGATCACGGCCATGGCGGCAAGTAGCATGCCGTAGTGGATAACGGCGCTCACGTCGTGCGAGCCAATGCCCTTGTCGATCATCTGGGCAATCACCAGCGGCGTCAGCAGGTCAAAGATCACTTCGATCAGCTTACACGCAGGGCCGATCACCATATACCGGCGAAACTTACCACCAAAACGCCTAAGCAGCTCAATCATAAAAAGGCGCTCCCTATCATCATCCACATTCAATTCGAATCATGATAGTACCGCCACCCCAAAAGAAGCGTAAACAACTCGTCATTTCTAACGGGATTCAGTTTTCAGAGAGGTATACGCGCGCACCCAGCCAGTGTCGGGTCGACCGCTTGGTATACTTACATTAGTGCTACCAAGTTAGTCGCCGACCCTTGAAATGAGGTGCCGAGATGAACGACATTCTCGCAAGAAGAGCAAGACGAGCAACTGTGGGCATCGCCCTTTCCGCGGCACTTGTCGCGGGAATCGCCCCCGTAGCGGCGATCGCGGCAGAAACCAGTTCCCCCACCGGTGCGGCCGTTTCGCAGACGAGCGCCACCAGCGGCAATTCGGGCACCCCGCAGACAGAAGATGCGGCCGCCGCAAAAGAAAAAGCGTATGCAGCCATGCAGGAAGCGCTCAAAAAACTCGAGGCCGCAAAAAACGCCGCAAGTCCCGAGAAAATTGCGAGATTCAATGATGACATTGCCCGTTTTCAAGAGCTCCGCGACAAGATGGCGGCGCAAGCCGTCGAAGAGAGGGAACTCCTTCCCACCATGCAAGCGGACATCGATGCAGCCCAAGCCAAATACGACGGGGCCATCAACCGGGTAAGCGAGCTCCAGGCAGAATTAGACAAGAAACTTGAGATGCTTAAGACACTCGAAGCACTCGGCTACGAGGAGTTTGTCGAAACTGTTAAACAGCAAATAAAGCAGTTGCACAGTGAGATCGTAACGGCAAAAGCGCAAGTAGGCCATTGCGAAGAGGAGCTCCGCGAGTTCCAGTACCGCCTCAGAAATCAGGAAAGACGAGTTAATAACTGTGAACGTGCTGTAGAGAAATATAAAGGCGATATCGACCGGTTCATAGCCTGGCGAGATGCGCTCCTCGACAATTTGAAAAAAGCGCAAACGGCCTATGACGACGCCTGCAAGGCATACGAAGAGGCAAAGGCCGCGGCAGACAAGGCCACCTCGCCCGAGATAACGCAACCGACCGAGACGACGCCTCCCACCAACTCGGCGCAACCGGCCGAGGCAACACAGCCCGCCAGCTCGCCCGCGGCCGGCAAAGACGCCGCACCGAGCTCCGCCAAGCAGGCGAACACAAGCAACGGCAAGCAAGCAACTACGACCGCCGACAAGCTCGCAAACACAGGCGACACAACGCCAAGCGCAATCGCGCTAGCAGGAATCGCCGCCACAGGCCTCGGAATAACCGCCACAGCCACACACCGCATCAGGAACTCAAAATAGCTGCCAGCGGTTATTGTCTCCGCCAATTCACAAGCCCAGAGACAAAAAGAGGTCCGTTTCCCCACCTAAGGAAACGGGCCTCTTTAACTGCAAAAATTCAAGCAACAGCACCGCCGCCTCTTGAACCACGTAGCCATCAATGCCCAGACAACGCCAGCAAGCCGCATTCCGCAAGGGATAGATTAAATTAGATAAACGCGCCTTTACGGGTGATTTTTGGACGACGGGGCCCGGCCGGCGGCGAGGTGTTTGGTAGTCGAGCGATCCCGCAGGCGAAGCCGAGGACCAGCGAGACACCAAATACCTCGCCGCCGGCCGGGCCATGTCGCGGCACCAAAAAACGCCCGTGCGCTCGATGGATTCGGATGCCCGACAGAGGCTCCTTATGGCTGCTTCCTTCCGGACCTGACCAGATTCGGAACATGTCGTCATCCGAACCCATCGAACGCGCTAGGCGCTCGGTATATCTTACCCGCTCCCGCCCACCAGAGCAAGGTAGCTAATTTGGGACGGGGCTTTTTTGACTACTTTTGCAGCCCGATTGCCAGAGCAGCCAATGAGTAGTCAAAATAGTCCCATCCCAAAATGACCGGCTTGGTGCCGCACCGCAGAAAGGGCCCATCTACTACGTTTAGGCCACAGGGGTCGACCATAGCCGACTTTTTCGAAAATCGGCAAGCTTTCTACCTGCGGTTTTGTTTTTGTAAATTCCGAGATGGTCGAGAGTGGCCGGTTTAACGTAGTAGATGGCCACGTTTCGTGGCAGGCGGTCCGACCCAAGGCACAAGGCAGCCAACCTCGAATGGACATTCTCGAAGTTGCGGTGGAATACGGACTGAATTGGCACCTTAAAGGCAAAAACACTCCGTATTTCACCGCAACTTATCGAGGGGATGGGTTTTAGAGGTGAGCGAGGTCGTAGGCTTGGGCGGCTGACTCACCGGCGAAGATGAGGTTGGTTGTGGCTTCCTGAGGATTGAGCGCCTGGTCGAGAGGCATGGGCTTGCGGCAGATCGGCAGTACCAAGTCGATACCTTGCTCATATACCGCGTTCAGGTTGTCAGCACGGCCGCCCACGACGGCGACCACCGGCTTGCCATATCGCCTGGCGCGGCGAGCCACACCCACCGGCGCCTTACCGGCGGCGGACTGCTCGTCCATATTGCCCTCGCCTGTTATGACCAGGTCGACATCGCGCACGCGCTCGTCAAACCCCACGAGATCGAGCACCGTCTCTACACCCGAGCGCAGCTCCGCACCGAGCGCCAGCAACGCGGCGCCCAAGCCACCGGCAGCGCCCGCGCCGGGCACGCCGAGCACCGAGCCAAATGTCCGTGCGCCCTCGGGTGTGCGCAACAACCCCTGGGCTCGCGCCTCGAAAATTGCCGCATCGAGCAGGCGACCGTAGCCGACCATCCAGCCGTCGTATCTGCGCAGCGCCTCGACATCATCCGCCGGCAGGCCCTTCTGCCCGCCAAACACCGCCAGCGCGCCTCGACGCCCCACGAGCGGATTCTCGACATCGGAAAGCACAACGATACGAGCATCATCCAAAGCCTGCAGCGCTGGCGCCAAATCAACGCTCGCCACCTGCTCAAGGCCGGCAAGACCGGGGGCGACATCGCATCCCTGATCATCGACCACACGCGCGCCCAGCGCCTGCAGCATGCCGGCGCCACCGTCGTTGGTGGCACTGCCGCCCAAGCCAATATAGATAGTCTTTACCCCGACACGAGCTGCACGGAGCATCAGCTCGCCCACGCCATAGGTTGTAGCAGCCAGCGCCGCCGATTCCGTGCAAGGTGAGTACCCGATGCCTGCTGCTTCGGCCATCTCAATAACAACCGACTCGTGCTCGCCGTCCACTAACATCCGGGCAGGCACACCATCGCCAAAGGGTCCCGCAACCTCGCAGGTCACAATCTCACCGCCGCACGCGTCGATGGCGTCGAGCGTTCCCTCGCCGCCATCCGCCAGCGGCAACGCGCGCACCTCGGCATCAGGCCACACACGGCGCATGCCCTCGGCAACCGCCGCCTCCGCCTGCGCACTCGACACGCTGCCCTTAAAGGAGTCGATCGCCAACAGCACACGGCGGGGTCGGCGGCACGCAGGACCAAAGTCAACCGCCGTGCCAGCATCCTCACCGGCACCTGCAAGCGCCGCGGCGTGAGCGGCGTGTGCTTCAAGATCGGCCCCACAACCGCAATCAGCGCCGCCCGCTCCGCGCAGACCGCCAAAATAGCTACTCAGCAGCTCGCGGCATTCATCCGCCAGGACCCCAGCCGTCACGTTAAACCGATGATTCAGGCGCGAATCGGCATTCAAATCGTATAGGGATCCCAACGCGCCCGCCTTGGCGTCGCTCGCGCCATACACGCAGCGCCCCACGCGCGCGTTAACCATAAGACCCGCGCACATGCAGCAGGGTTCGAGCGTCACGTAGACCGTGCAATCGGAAAGGCGCCAGCGACCGAGCGACCGAGCGGCAGCACACAGGGCCGCGAACTCTGCATGCGCCGAAGGGTCCTGATCGAGCTCGCGACGATTATGCGCCCGCGCGACAATCTCGCCGTCGCGCACCACTACGGCTCCGATGGGCACCTCGCCCACCGCCGCGGCGGCTCGCGCCTCCGCCAGCGCCTCGCGCATGAACTTCTCATCGATTTCGGTGATCGTCATCGTTCGCCTTCCCTGTTGCAAATTCAAAACGATGCTATCATTACGACTCACGGAGAGATGGCAGAGCGGTTGAATGCGGCGGTCTTGAAAACCGTTGAGCGCGAGAGCGTTCCGGGGGTTCGAATCCCCCTCTCTCCGCCACTTCTAGTGATGCACCGGTGTCATGGTCCGCTCAAACAGTGCATCGACCACGTCGGCTATCTCGGGTCGACGCTCAAGATCGTGGCCCGATTCCCACCATATCGTGAAAAGTCGAATAATACCGCCGGCGACAAACTCAGACGTCGTCTCGAGTGACACGGGGGCCAGGGCATCCTCGGCAAGCACGTTCATCACACGCTCGCGGATGGAGCGGGCAATGCGGTCGCAAATAACGTTGGTCAACATACCCGACATGCTGCTTGCCAAAATGTTATCCATGAGCCGCTCGTGCGTCAGAATCAAATCCATGGCATCGTCCAAAATCGCGTGTCGAAGCGCGCGTACGTCCTCGGCAGACACCGCGCCGGCCTCATCGGGCTGTTTTTGCGGCAAGCCCGACATGAGCTCATCGATATAAAAGGCAAAGTAATCGTTCTTGTCGCGAAAGTGCTTGTAGAACGTCGTGCGGCGAATCATGGCGCGGTCGCACAGCATGGCAACCGTCAGGTCCTCAAAACGATGCTCCTCGAGAAGCTCGGTAAAGGCATCGAACAGGGCGCGGTAGGTTTTCTTGATGCGAAGGTCCACTGGTATCGCCATCCTCAGGGCAAAGACAACACTCGTCAATCTGTCGCATATCTTACACCTGTACCTCGCGCGCTTTGCCCCGGTGCCAACCCCGCCGAAAACACAACGCTTACCGGAAAGTTCGGCACGGTAAAACGTTGCGGGTATACTAGTAGCGTTATACCAACGGCAGCTGGCGCATGCCGCCGCGGCCATTCGAAACGGAGACATCATGATTACCGTCATCATCGGCATCGTTGTTGTCATTGTGATTGTCTGCGCCATCGCCGGCATCTACAACAACATGGTCACCAAGCGTAACCGCATCGATAACGCCTGGCAGAACATCGATACGCAGCTGCAGCGCCGTAACGACCTGATCCCCAACCTGGTCGAGACCGTCAAGGGCTACGCCAAGCACGAGCAGGAGACGCTCTCCGCCGTGATCAGCGCGCGTAACACCGCCGTCAAGGCCACCACGCCCGAGGCCAAGATGGAAGCCGACAACGTGCTGACCGGCGCACTGCGCCAGCTCTTCGCTGTGGCCGAGGCCTATCCCGATCTTAAGGCAAACACCAACTTTACGCAGCTGCAGGCATCGCTCGAGGATACCGAGAACAAGATTAGCTACGCACGCCAGAGCTACAACGATTGCGTGCTCAGCTACAATAACGCTATCCAGACGTTCCCGGCTGTCATCTTTGCCGGCATCTTTCAGTTTAAGGAGCGCCAGGGCTTCGAGGCCGCCGAAGCAGCCCGCCAGGCCCCGACCGTCAAGTTCTAACAATCACGGCCGAGTCTTAAGCCAGTTCATCAACCCTTTAGGGTCCAAGGCACAAACCTTGGGCCCTTTTCTTATCCACGCACAACGCGCGGCCAATAGACCGCGCACCATCTTTATTCAGATTAATCATTGCCCGTTGTGACATCGCCGAACCCGCAGGGCAGAGAGCAAGTTCCCTCCCGGCGCACTCCGCAGGACGAAAAAACCTCCGCCGCACGAAGTACGCAGCGGAGGTTCTTTCATGTCCGAGGACGCGCCGGAAGGGAAGGCCGCCCTCGGGCCGGACAGCTAAGACAGCTTACGCGACGGTGTAAACCCAGTTGTGCTTGTCCTCGACAGCACCAGACTGGATGCCGGTCAGAGTCTCGCGGAGCTTCTTCATCACAGGGCCGATCTCGGTGTAGCCAGCCGGGAAGGTCACGGTCTCGTCGGCGCCGTAAACCTTGTTGTCGATCTCGCCAACCGGGGAGATGACGGCAGCGGTGCCGCACAGGCCGCACTCGACAAAGGTACCGGCCTTGACCTCGGCCCACTCGACGGGACGCTGGTCAACGGTCATGCCCAGGTCCTGAGCGACCTGAACGAGCGAGCGACGGGTGATAGAGGGCAGGATGGAGTCGGTGTGCGACTGCGGAACGACGAGCGTGCCGTCCTCCTTCACGAACAGAACGTTGGCGCCGCCGGTCTCCTCGACATAGGTGCGGGACTCGGAGTCGAGATACAGGTTCTCGGCATAGCCCTCGCGATGGGCCTCCATCGTGGGCTTGAGGGACATGGCGTAGTTCAGGCCGGCCTTGATGTTGCCGGTGCCGTGAGGTGCCGCACGGTCATACTCGGAAACGCGCAGCTTGACGGGCTTGAGGCCACCCTTAAAGTACGGACCGACCGGGGTCACGAGAATGCGGAACGTGTACTCAGGAGCGGGAGCCACGCCGATCACGTCACCGGAGCCGATCATAAACGGACGCACGTACAGGGTCGCACCGGAACCGAAGGGCGGAACCCAGGCGGCGTTGGCAGAAACGACCTGCTTGACGGCTTCAACGAACTTGTCCTTGGGGAACGGGGGCATCTCGAGGCGCTGCGCAGAGTTATACATACGCTCAGCGTTCATGTCGGGACGGAAGCAGACGATGCTGCCGTCCTCGGCGGTGTAGGCCTTCAGGCCCTCAAAGACCTCCTGGCAGTAATGGAAGATACCGCCGCACTCGGAGACATGCAGGGTGTGGTCGGTGGTCAGGCCGCCCTCGTCCCACTCGCCATCCTTCCAATGAGCCTCGTAGCTGTAATCGGTCTTCATGTAGCCAAAGCCGAGGCTACCCCAATCGATATCCTTCTTCTCGACAGTCATATGTCGCTCCTTACATACACAGTTGCATACTCGCGAACCCGCACGCAAGGACCGAGGCCGACCGCGTCGCAACGTCGCACGCCCGGAGCGTAGAGCCGGACGGGACACGCGAGCAGCATCAAAGCCGATGGCACGTCGATTCGCATGCACGAGATTGTACTCCCCGCACGCGTCTGATAAAACGCTTTTCTTTAACTAAGTAAAGTATTTTCATTTGACCGAAGCAAAAAGGCCCGCCACCGTAAGCGGTGGCGGGCCTCAACTGTACGGTCTGCGCGCTGGCTCGAGCTAGGCGTTCTAT
>PPYE01072677.1_pt1 | contig 12690 bp, 9 predicted proteins | sample 1559881 | NCBI WGS metagenome assembly PPYE01 (sample SAMN08240022, study PRJNA423297) | Human gut metagenome, whole genome shotgun sequencing project.
ATCTTTCTCAATCCTTTCTGTATTCATCACTTTTATCATTTAAAGTTGCACACTACGAAGTGAGTCCTGAGAACAGGAATCACAAGTGTAATGTTTGTGAATACAAAGTAAAGAAAGTGAGGAAGAAACAAAGAAAAAGCGTGCAAACCTTATAAGAAAGGTGCACGCTCAATATGAGTTATTCTATTATTAAATTCCGTCCTTTGGGATATTTCACTTTATATCGCAGAGGTAAATCACGTTGTTCGCCGGGCTGTAGGGTTATTTGCCAGGTGATGATGCCTTTGGCCTCGTTCAGTGTTCCGCCACTGATTTCTTCTGCCGTCACGGTGATGTTGTTGTTGCGTGATACGGGCAGTTGGTCGTAAAGAGTGAGCGTTACAGGCTCTGGACGTGTATTGCGTACAGAGAGTTTCCAGGCAATGGATTGCGTCTGATTGGAACCCATAAACTTACGTGAGGTATATTCATTCTCTTTCGTACGCTGTATCATGATGCGTTTGTCACGACCTAAAGAGAAGGATAGTGTATCGTTCTGTTGGGTGACGTTCATGATGGACTTGCCAATGAAGGTATTCTCAAAGTAAACATTTGCTTCACCTTCAAGTAAGTTCAGCTTTTCCCAATCGGTTACCTGAGCAATCAGGAAAGCATCTTTGTCTATCTTCGGAGTGCTCTGATAAGCATAAGAAGCGGGTAATTCGTAATGTCCGATTTCAGCAACTACAGGTTTGTTGTCAGAAGGAATGGTGTAGGGGACTTTTATTTCAAATTCGTAGCCCATCTGTCCCTGGCTTTGTTCAACGTCAAGGGCCATGCTGGCTTCTTCTTCGTATTGAATATCTTTTTTATGATTTACCTTAAGACCGGAGACAGCGCCTGCCATAAGAGGTTTCCTTTCAGCGCCGTAACCTACTACCACTACTTCATCCAATGTCTGTGTATCCTCCTGAAGGGTAACATTCATAATGTTTCCTTGTATATCTTTGGTCTGAGTCTGAAGGCCAATATATGAAAACTGAAGTTTGTTTTGTCCATTGGGAATAGTTATGGAGTACTTGCCGTTTATGTCGGTTATGGTTCCTATCGTAGTCCCCGGGATGGTAACGGTGGCACCTATTACGGGCGTGCGTTCATTATCAAAAACGACTCCTGAAACAGTGTTTCCATTGAGATTCAAATTGTAGCGTGGTGCTGCAAGTCCGTAATCCAACCAGTAAGTAGACAGAGTGGGGGCTACGCTTCCGGTGGAAGGATTAGAGGATGAAAGGGATAATTCTGCATTCTTCCACTCTTCCTTGGTATTCTGAAAGATGTTGGCTTTGTAAACGATGGAGATAGGTTCGGCCAGGCTACCGGAACGAACATCATAGGAGGGGAACCAACCGGCATTTTTCACATAATAATTCAGAGTGAATGTAGCTTTGCAGGCTGCTGGTGCATTTACATTGACCATAATTTCACTCATAGGGGTTAGGGCCTTACCACTTAACTGTGCCAGTTCAGAGTTCAGTTGTCCCTGTCTGATGGCAAGCTCGGCTATCTGTTCATTGATAGCCAGTTCTTTTGTTTTTAGAGTTTTCAACTGTCCGGAGTAATATTGATTCACCTCTTTGATAGTAGCCAGAGAAGTAGCGGTATTCTTATTGCTGACGGAACAGTTTGTTTTCAGCATTTCATATTCGGCACTGATGAGTCCAAGCTCGGCGTTCTGTTCTTTCTGCTGCTTCTCTATTTTTTTAAGCTCCTTTTGCAGGCTTTGTTGCTTTTCGCTGACGGCGAGGCTGTCTATATAGTTGTATTGCCGGTTGACTCCCGTAACAGTGAGCTTTCCCTTTGCGCTGACCTGCATACTTTGTGCATCCATATAGGGGGATAATCCGGTAAAGATGAGTGTTGAGTTTCCTGCCGGAATATCTATTTGCTTGGTACGCGTCACTTGAGCGCCGTCAATGAACAGCATTACTTTTTCGGCAGTTGTTTTCACCTTGTTTTGTCCCATAAGGGTGGTGGCTGCACAAAGGCAGAAGTATGCCCATACTCCTAATCTCAGTCGTTTCATAGTCAGTTTTTTAATGTTATGTCACAAATATATGGATATTTCATTAACAATTGCTTTTATATATTGTCTTTTTTGCTTGCATCTTTACTGAAAAGATTGTTCTTTTGTGCAATGTGTTTATTTACTTAATCTATTTGGGCTTTATGAAAATCAATCAATGGATGTTTTACTCTTTGTTTCTGGGACTCATCAGTTGCCAATCGCAAGAGCAGACTTTTACCGTGCAATGCACCGGACTGGACGCTTACGAAGGAGATACGGTTTATCTGTGGCGATATGGTGCCGACCGTATGACGGGTGACCGTGATTACGGGAAAGGCCCTCTGGATTTCGCTATTATCAGAAACGGGGAAGTTTCATTTTCCGGAAAAGAAGATACGTTGCATATCTATGGAATGGAGCATCCCGGCAATATGAACTTCTTTTATCCCGAGGAAGGGAAACTGACGCTGACCAATGTAGTCCCACCGGCAATGCCTGTACCGGACAAGAGTACCAATCCCCATTCACAAAACGTACGTCTTTGGAAGCTTTGGCATGAAGATCTTTTTCCGCTGGAAGCTACGCGGCAATTTGTATTCGACAATGCTCGGAATGCAATAGGATGGATGGTGTTTGATCGTTGGGCAGCAATCTATCCGGATGAACTGGAAACATTGTACCAGAAAACTCCTTTACAAATGCGCGACAGTACATCTGTATTGATAGGACTGAAACGGATGCTGGATGCTACCCGTAGCCTGAAGCCGGGAGATCGTTTTGTTGATTTCAAACAAGTGGAGTATGCAGAGAAAGACAGTTTGCTCTTTTCGGACATTGCAGGGCAGGGACATCCCGTGTGTTTACTCTTTTTTCTGAAGCCCGATGAAAAAGATGCCGTTCGTGCAGAAATCAAAAATCTGCGAGAACAATATCCCGATATACGCATAATTGTTCCCACTTATAGATATCAAGATCCGGAATTCAAAGAGTTCATTCATGAATTGGAAACCGAATATCAGGCGACCATCCTGGATGACAGTCGCCGTTTTGAGAAAAGTGCCCGTTGGAAGTATCGTATTTACGGTTCTTTCAATTACGAATATTTATTTGATGCCCAAGGGCAGTTGATGAAGATGAACCCTATTTTATAAAGACGCATAATAGGCTTCTGCCTTTGCAAGTGTCTCGGGTTTGCCCACATCAAACCAGTTTTCGCTGTCTATGGGAAATCCCTGAATGCGTGCTTTCGGGCAGATATCCACATAAAACGGGATAATGGAGAATTTTCCTGTCCAGCGTTCGCCTTCCATATAGCGGAAAATAGAGGGAGAAAGAACATGGACGCAGCCAAAGGCTTGCAGCTGATAATGATCGCTGGGATAATCGAGTTCTTGGGGGAGTACTTCGCCTGTAGAAAGATTCGTCCAACCACAAAGACGGTTATCTTGATCCATTAACAAATAACGGGATGTTTTCCGGTGATTAGTGAGCAGAGTGGCATCTGCATCACTTTCCAGATGGTGGTGGTAGAAAGCATTGAGATCCAGGTCTGTCAGGATATCGGCATTATGTATAAGGAAAGGCTCGTTGCTCTCCAGCAGAGGACGGACTTTTTTGATACCACCACCGGTATCCAGCAGTTCACCCCGTTCGTCACTGATATGAATATCCACACCAAAATTCTCATTGGCACGAAGAAAGTCGATGATCTGGTTTCCGAAGTGGTGAATGTTTATGGTGATATCATGGAAGCCGGCATCTTTCAGTTTTAGGATGACACGCTCCAACATTGTTTTGCCTGCTACGGGGACAAGCGCCTTGGGCATATTGTCTGTCAGCGGGCGCAGGCGGGTGCCAAGACCTGCGGCGAATATCATTGCTTTCATTGTTTCAAAATTTTGATCTGTCGATCAATTGAATTAATATTTTTAATTTAAGTTTCATAAGCAGATTGAAAAGAGTGCTATCTCCGTGTCAGGTCCGTACCCACTCCGTATTATCTCCGTACTATCTCCGTGTCTGGTCCGTACCATCTCCGTATAAAGTCTGTTCGTATAGGTACGGAGCAGGTACGGAGTTGGTACGGACCAGATACAGAGCGGATTATTAGGAGATAGCTTTTAGCTTTTCGCCTTAAACGTTTGTTCAATGTTCTGTTCCCTATGCATCAGATTTACTTGTACTCCGAATTTCCGGTTCAGATGTTCTGCAAGGTGTTGTGCTGAATAAACCGAACGGTGTTGTCCGCCTGTGCATCCGAAACAAATGGAAAGGTTCGTAAATCCTCGTTCCATATATCGTTTCACGGAAGCGTCTACCAAGCCGTATACATGTTCGAGGAACGTGGTTATTTCCCCGTCGTCTTCCAGGAAGCGGATGACAGGTTCATCCAGCCCGGTGAAAGGTTTGTAACGGTCATACTTGCCGGGATTGTTCACCGCGCGGCAGTCGAATACGAAACCACCTCCGTTTCCGCTGGAATCTTCGGGAATGCCTTTCTTATATGCAAAGCTGGTAACTTTCACAACAAGACGGCGTTTCTGCAAATCGTCAGTGAACTGTTTCAGCTCGGTAAGTTCTTTCAATACATGGCAGAGGTACGGATATTCGGGATACGGTTCCTGTAATAGCTGCCGCAGGTTTTCAATGGCAAAGGGTACACTCTGAATGAAATGCGGTTTCTTCTCGAAATAACCACGGAAACCGTATGCACCCAGCACCTGCATAGTACGGAACAATACGAAATGGCGTAATTGTGCATAGAAATATTTCTCGTCCACAGGTTGGTATTTACACAGGGAGTCCAGATATTCTTTTAAAAGCTCTTTGCGCAAACTATCGGGATAATTCGCCTTGGCTTGCCACAGGAAGGAAGCCACATCATAATAAACAGGACCTTTACGTCCGCCCTGGAAGTCGATGAGCCATGGCTCGCCTTCTTTAATCATAACGTTGCGGCTTTGGAAATCACGATACATGAATGTGGCCGAACTGCTACGCATCAATACGTCCGCCATTTTCTGGAAATCATCTTCCAGGCGGTCTTCCTGAAACTCCATTCCGGTAGCTTTCAGAAAACAGTATTTGAAGTAATTCAAGTCCCATAAGATACTGCGGCTGTTGAATTCCGATTGTGGGTAACAGTATGAGAAATCCATTCCGTCTGCACCGGAGAATTGTACGGCTGGCAACAGGCGCATGGTCTTGCGCAGAAGCTGTTTCTCTTCTTCATCAAAGACACTTGTCTTGCGCCCTTTCTCGATGGCATTGAACAGGAGAGTGTCTCCCAGGTCTTCCTGCAGATAAAATGCATCGTTATCACTCTTTGCTACAACTTGTGGCACGGGGAGTCCTTTCTTGCGGAAGTGATCTGCCATATAGAGGAAAGCCTGATTTTCTTCGAGGGAGGTTCCGCTGACACCGATAAGGGTAGGGGTGCCTGTAAGGCGGAAGTAACGGCGGTTGGAGCCGGATGAAGGAAGTTCTTCAATAGCTTCCGGTTCGTGTCCGGTATACGTACAATATAATTTCTTGAGTTCTTCAGTAATCATAGTAATTTACTTTTATTTGGGCAGCTAAGGTAAGAGTTTTAGGGAATATATACTACCTTTGCGGGAAATAAATCTGTGCGGTATGATAAGAAATATTCCCCAATTTCTGATAGCGGCGCCTACTTCGGGCACTGGAAAAACCACTGTCAGCCGATTGCTGATGACGTTATTGACGCAGAAAAAGCTACGTGTGCAGCCCTATAAGTGCGGGCCGGATTATATTGACACGAAGTATCATGAACAAGCCTGCGGAATTCCGTCTTATAATCTGGATCTTTTTATGGCTTCCGGGCATCATGTACGTAAGGTATACAATCATCATGCAGTAGATGCGGATGTCTGTATTATAGAAGGTATGATGGGAATGTTTGACGGATATGACCGTAGTAAAGGCTCGTCGGCAGAAATAGCAAAGGTACTTCATCTGCCCGTGGTGCTGGTGGTAAATGCTAAATCGGCGGCCTATTCATTGGCGGCAATGATAAAAGGGTATATGGATTTTGATCCGCAGGTGGAGGTGGCAGGTGTCATTTTCAATCAGGTGGGCGGTGACCGACATGAAGAGATGCTGCGTGAAATCTGCGAAGATCTGAATATTCTTTGTTTCGGATGTTTGCGGAAGTATGATGTGCTGAAAGAAGAAAGTCGTCATTTGGGATTGGATTTTAGTCGGAAAGGGAAAGGAAGTATCACCAAAACAATGATGAAAGAACTGGAACATCAACTGGACATTGAGTTATTGCTGGAGATGACAAGACGGAGTGTGAATATTCCTGATAAACCGGAGAGAAGAAAGAGACCGCTTGCCAATATGAATATATGGATTGCCCGCAATAAGGAGAGTTTTTCATTTATTTATGCAGAACATCTGGAGTGGTTGAATTGGTTGGGGAAAGTTACTTATTTTGATCCGGAGGATAATAGCGTGGTGTTACCGGATAATGTGGATGTGCTCTACCTGCCCGGAGGCTATCCGGAGAACCGTGCCAGGCAACTGAGTGCGGCAAAGAATGTGATGAACTCCATCAAAGACTATATAGAGCGAGGTGGATATACCCTGGCAGAGTGTGGGGGGATGATGTATCTTACATCCGTTTTGATAACAGGTATTGATACCCGTATGGAGTACAATATGGCAGGTGTACTGCCCGTCAAGGTATCCGCATTTAAGGGTGATATGCATCTGTCACTGGGATATAGGAGCTTTGAATTGAGAGGTATGAAGATACGTGGGCATGAGTTCCATTATTCACAGGTCATTGAATCGGATGAGGAACTAATCTCGGCAGCACAGGTATATAATGCCAAGGGACAGCCGGTGAATACACCGGTCTATCACTATAAGAATCTGATTGCAAGTTATACGCATTTATATTGGGGCGAAACAGGATTCATGCGACTGTTTGAACCGGCCCCGGGAGATCCGGTTTTATTCTGAAATTCTAGTGTTATGAGAAAGATTTATACCAGAACGGGAGATAAGGGAATGACAGGCATCCATGGTGGAGAACGTGTTCCGAAGGATGATATCCGTATAGAGGCTAACGGTTGTATTGATGAATTGAACACTGTAATAGGCATTGTCAGGTCGTTGCTGCCGGTAGATGATGTTTGGCAGGAATTGTTGCATGATATACAACGTGAGTTAATGGTAGTGATGAGCCACGTTGCTACTCCTTCCGCATTACGGGATGCAGATCCTGAACGTCCGGGGAGCGGTAATCCGAACCCACTGCATGCGGCAGAGATGACTGTGCAGTGCGAACAGGCTATGGACGCTATGATGCTCCGGTTGGAAGATAATGGCTATTTCCTCTTGCCGGGAGGTACGCAGATTTCAGCGCAATTGCAATTTGCCCGTGCCGTGGCACGTCGTGCCGAACGGCGGCTCTGGACTCTGAATCGGGAGGACTCTGTACCGGAAGATATCCTGCGTTTTATCAACCGTCTTTCTGATCTTTTCTTTGTCATGGCACGCATGGAGATGCAGCGACAAGGATGGGACGAGGAACGATGGCAAGCGTTTGCTTATAAGAGAAAGAGGAAACAGACTTAATGCCTGAAATTGAATACCTTCTTTTTGAAGACCCACAGGCTCAACAGGAAGTATACTATAACTTGTATCCATAGTGTTATCATTTCCGGACGAATATCCGCCAGGGTTCCTCCCATTGAATTCAATTTGACAAAAGCCAACACGGCAGGGGCTGCCGGAACTACATAGTGTGCTGCCTGCCAGTACCATGGCATCAGTTCAAGTGGGTAGGAAACTCCGGACAGAAAGATATATCCTACGGAGAAGAAAGCAATCATCAGCAGGGGAGCTTCAGAATCAGTGAAGTAGCGTGATGCCGCCAACCCGAAGAAACTTGTCCCTAACAGGAAAGGAATCATCATCGTAATAATATCCCTGCCATTCCCTATATTGGGAATGCTGAAAAAGTGAGGAAGCAAGCCTAACAGGAATAAGGCAAAGATGAAGTAAAGCATAACGTAAACGAAAGTTCTTCCGGAAATGTTATATAATGCTTGAAGCCAAGTAAGTTTTTTGTGCTTACCTACCACCTTCCCCTTCGGGAACTCCTCCGCCTCTTCTCCTGTCACCATTCCTATCACCATCAGCAGTGTCTGAAAAATAATGATAATCATAACAGCGGGGATGAGGTATGAACCGTATCCTTCGGTATAATTATATAAGGCTGTACCTGACACGTTTACAGGTGCCGATGAGGCTACTGCCAGCAGTCCCTGAGGAGGTAAGAATACAGCACCTTCTGCACGATGTATATCGTTTACGGCAAGCATCACACGGGAAGAAGCTTCTTGTAGATTCTTAAAATTCAAGAAAGCATCCGTGGAGGCATAAACGGTAAAGACTGATTGTTCACCGCGACCGACGCGGGCATCAAAGTCAGCGGGGAGGTAAAGAATACCATCTACTTTACTCTGTTTCAGCCATTCTTTTGCTTCAAGATAGTTCGGAGTCAGTGCATAGACTGATGCCTGTGGGGTGGCATTGAGCAGACGGATATATTCGCGGCTGAGGGCGGAATGGGAATTGTCGACGATGGCAACCGGTGTTTTCCGCACAAGGTTGGGAGCATACATTAAGTTATATAAAAGTCCGTAAGCGAAGATGCCTCCCATTAGTACTAACAGTATAGCCGCATTGGTGCTGATGGAGCGCCATTCGCGGAAAATGACAGTTGCTATTGAGTTGTGAGAAGTATTGTGTACGCGGGGAAGCGGTGTTTCATGCTCACAAATACTAAGTTCTTCCTTATCCTTCAGAATCCAATGTTTCAATCTGGGTAGTATCAGTAGCGCCACCAACGGAAAAAGCCAAAGTATGGCTGCCGATTGCCAGTAATACCCGAATCCCGAATCAAAATAGAGCATGGATTGTGCTATTTCCGTGAAATGACGAACAGGGAACAGGTAGGATGCGGCATGTACGGGAGGGTACATACTCGTCACTGGGAAAGTGACTCCGGAGAGTGTGGCACCGAGTGAACCGACCATGGATACAATACTGATGATATAAGCTATCCGTGGAAAAATAGAGAAGATGAACACGGCAAGTGCCTGTGTGGCAATAATAAAGAGTATTGTCATAAGGTTCATCATCAGCAGACTTCCATGGAAGGGGATGTGCAGTACACCGTATAGAATATAGTTAGCCAAAATACCGATTACGGAGAAGATGAAAGTATAAGGCAGTAACTTCCCGACAACTGCTGTGAGGATATTTCCCCGCGCTGTTGTCAGCCACTCCTGTGCCGTATGGAACTTCAATTCACTACCTATGATATAAACCGTTATCAATAGAATAAGTATCTGGAACAAGACATAGAAGAAAGACTGGCTCAGATAAATGGAGTAATCGAGGTCAGGGTTATAAAGAGGGTGCATACTGGATTGCACGGGTAGGAGAAATGTGGTGATTTGCTCCTGGCTGACTCCCAAAGAGACGGCTTCCATAGCAATGGGAGAGAGGGCGACAGGTACCAGTGCCGTTTCAAAAGCTGCCATCAGTTCACTACCTACGGAAAGAAGGGCATAATGATAATAATAAGAGAGTGTGGCATCCATTCCTGTCGTAGCCCGTTGGGTAAAACCTGTGGGGATGGACAAGTAACCATAGATTTCTTTCCGTTGCACGGCTTGTCGGGCGGCTGTTTCATCGGTGAAGTGCCGGGTTACTTTGAAGGTTGGTACAGCGGAGATGTTTCGTACTATTTGCCGGGATGTGGCGGTGTTATCCTGGTCGACAATGCCGATAGGGATATTCTCCATTTGTCCGCTGCCGAAAATGGTTGCCATGAAGAACAGGCAGAACAGGGGCAGCACGAGACATACCCCGAAATAAAGTCGGCGGGAAGTCATGCGGCGAAGTTCGCGACAGAGTACGCTATATAATGGATGTTTCATCATTCACAAAGTTATTTCAATGATTACACATATTAATCATTTATGGTCAATAGCACTGACATTCCCGGACGCAATCCTTCTACTTTTTGGGTAGGACGGGCGTGTATCTCAAATGTCTGCATGTCATAGCTTCCTGTCTGTTTGGTTGATTTCCAGGTGGCAAAACTGCCCAACGGACTGATATAATAAATACGGAATTCCACATCTTTCTTGCCGATAGCCGGGACTTCCGCACGGAATGTACCGTCCATTTTGAATTGGGGCATCAGATCTTCGCGTATATTGAGCACCACATGTGCATCGTTCATAACGACCAGATTCATAATAGGGGTACCCGGTGCCACAAGCTCTCCGCGTTTAGGAAACAGGGTTGCAATCTGTCCGTCTTCCGGTGCTGTCAGGCGTGAATCGACAAGGAGGGCGGAAACTTCATCCACCGTGCTTCGCGCTGCATCTACCATGCTTCGTGCCGATGCACGGTCCTCACTTTGCGCACCGTCTACTGCCATCTGATACTGTTCGTAGGCGGCACGTTCGGCGGCTTGTGCGGCACGGTACATGGCTTCTACTTCGTCCTTTCGTTGCGAGGTGACAACACTGTCTTTGTACAGTGTCAGGATGCGTTGGTAGGTTGTTTGCGCCAAGGTCAGGTCACTCTTGGTTTTATTCCAGAGTTGCCCGGCAGTGGCAATGATTTGTCGGCGGGTACCGGCATCGATTTTCTTATTCTGTTCCTGGGCAACTTGTTCCAGGGCATTTACTTGCCGGTATTTGGCTTCTATCGTCGGACTATTGATGACGACAAGTGTATCACCTGCCTTCACCCAGTCTCCTTCACGGACAAGGAATGAGTCTATGCGTCCGGGAAGTTTACCGCTGATACGGATTTCGGTTGTTTCTATCTGTCCTTGGAGCACAAGGGGCTGATGACTCATGAGTAACATTCCCAAGAGAGAGACTAATATAGTGATTGCCAATATGATGACAAATGCGATGCTGATGCTTTTTTTTGATAGTTCCATAATTGTTATATATTTTAATTTAATGAAGAACTAAGAATGAAGAATTACCTTGCGGCATGCTTGCATAGCGCAGCCAAATTCTTCATTCTTAGTTCTTCATTTCGCTATAGTTTCTGAATTGTTCCGGTGTACCACAAAGTGCCAACAGGTTCATTAGTGTTACATCATATTCATAATAAGCCGCCAGGCGGGCTACTTTAACGGTGGCAAGCATGGTTTCAGCATCTATTACCTCGGTACTGGTTGCCATGCCTTCAGCAAAGGATTTCTTACGAATTCGTACAAGTTCTTCACTCAGGGCAATGGTTGAGTTGAGTGCCTGCACATTATCCTGTGCCTTTTGCAATCCTGTGTACAGCTTGTCTATGCCTATTGAAAGGTCGTCTTGTGCCTTATCTTTTCCCAAAGCAAGAGTTTGCTCGGTAATTTTCGACTGGCGGATACGTTTCTCCCTTGCCAGTCCGTCGAAAAGATTCCAGGTGAAACCTACTCCGACAATCGTGCGTGGCACGAGGTTGCTTTGTATCCCGTGGGCGTAAAGCGTTTGTTTGCCGAACAGGGCAATGTCAGGCAGATAGCCACTTTGGTCTATACGTAATTGTTGTTTGGCAATGCTTTGTTGTAGTGACAACTGGTTCAGGATATAGTTGCCCGAACGCATAGTCTGCTGAAATTCCTCTTTTGCCGGGAGTGTGGAATTGATAAAGAGAGGAGACGTAGGCTCAATCTTGCAGGTATCCTCCTGATTGAGCAAGGTACGTAAAGCACTTTCCACGACTGTAACTTCTTTCTGTGCGGCTTCCAGTGCCCGCCAGGCTTCGTCCATATTCACTTGTGCAAAGAGGCGTCCGGCCTTGTCGATCATTCCGGCTGCTTCAAGTTTGAGGGCATTTTCATAATGCTGTTTCAAACCGTTATAAGTGTCCTGGCGGACTGCTGCAACTTCCCTGGCGAGGCTGAGACCGTAATAGCTTTCTGCCAGCAAGGTTCGTTGTGTGGCATCTGTCTGTGCACGGTTTTCCCGGGCAAGGTCAATCATCCGATTTCCGATTTTGCCTGCCCGTATACGCTTTCCACCGGAAAAGACCACCCACTCGGCTGTTAAGCCTACAGTAGTCAGATTGCGGGGAGCAAGAGGAAAAGCCAGAGTGTAGCTACCTATCTGATCCAGTATTCCGCTGATGAATTTATCGTCCGGCAGGATGCCGTGTACAAAATCCTTTGCCGGATCTGTGAATTGGGATAGGGGTTGTTTCACTTCTATCTTTTCGGACATGTGGACATACGTACCGGCTCCCTGTAGGCTCGGATACCACAAAGCATTCAGTTTATCCCGCTCTGTGCGGGCTGTTTCAATACCTTTATCCGCAATCTTCAGGCTTTGATTGCCTTTTTGCAGCATTTGTAGGGCGTCGTCGTAGCTGAGGGAGAGTTTCGTTTGCGCCGTCACAGATAGGCTCGCTCCCAACAGGACGATCAATAAAATATGTTTCATACGTCAAGTTGTTGGTTTAGGTTCGTTTATCTCAAACACGATTTTCGTTCTATTGTTCAATTTTTATCGGTTTTGAATTAATTCACCACAGAGTAACACAGAGTATCACAGAGTTTAATCAATTTGAAATCAAAAAAATAGAGCTCC
>PPYE01131064.1_pt1 | contig 12690 bp, 9 predicted proteins | sample 1559881 | NCBI WGS metagenome assembly PPYE01 (sample SAMN08240022, study PRJNA423297) | Human gut metagenome, whole genome shotgun sequencing project.
CTGTACTCCTTTGGGCAATCCCGCTGAAGCAGAAACCCGCCGAGGCAACTTCGACATTAAGCTACGGCTGTCGGAGAAGTGGTAGGAATCCTCTTCATTTATGGAGGGGAGGAAGTCAATAGTAAAAAGCGAACTATGAGGAAAACCCCGTTAGCCCATTACTCAGCTTCAAGTCCCAAATTCAACGGTTAATGCAATGCAAAACTCAACAACTGGAGTCGGTAGCCGCGTAAGAGGCTGCCGAGTTCAATCAAGAAAGCCTGCGTTCATTTAAACTTTCGCTGAAGGTTTCGACGAGGAACTTACTTGAAGAGTACAAAGCGTGACTACGAAGCTTGGCAAAGAATTTGACATCCAGGACTACCTTATCAATACGGAAAACAATCCCGAAGCTTTTTTCAAGGCCTGTGTTGAAGAAGATCTGGGAGATGGATCACTCGTTAGAAGGGTACTTGGCGAAATGGTGAAGGCTAAAGGAATGGTTCAGCTCGCAAAGGAGACAGGTCTCTCAAAGCAGTGTTTGTACAGAGCGCTCAGCCCCGAAGGATCACCTAAATTCGAAACGATATTTAGAATCAGCAAGGCCTTGAAGCTGACGATTCCGACTCATCGAGCCTGATTTAAATTCTCCGATCTCCGCTGCGGCTGGAAAGCTCTAAAAGTTACTCTGTGTCCGCTGGCGCTCTCTTGAAAAGTTTTGTAAGACCGGCAAGCCAGAATTTCACAAAGATGCCGACGCATAACGCCGAAATAACAGTTCCTTCCCGCAGCCCGCGTATTTCGTGGAAAACGCAGTAACTAAGAAGTAAAGCCAACAAAACCAAAATAACGTCATTGGCGATTTTGACGGATGAAAATGGCTTGTGCAGAACCGTACTGACCGCAAGTACGAGTCCTTCCCCGGGTAACGCTGCGGCGCCGGCAAACACTTCTAAAGCAACGCCGAGTCCGAGAACCACGTTTCCAAGCATCGAGACTGCAAAACATTTCCAATAAATATCTGAAGACAAGAACTCAGTGATCTGCATAGATGTATCGATGAAGTAAGAGAAGGCGAATGTGATCGGAATTTGCGAGAGAAGTAGAAGCTTGTTGATGGATTTTCGGAGCAGCAGCCACTGTGCAGCAACAAAGAGCAAGTTAATGAAGAAAGTAGTTTCACCGAAGGTTAAGCCGCTGGCATAAGACGACACTAATGGCAGAGAGCTGATGGGCGTGGTTCCGAGATTGCCTCGAGTCACGAGTGCGATACCTAAACTCATGACGAACAATGCAGCGACGAATATGAACCACGGGCCTAACTTGCGAAACATATCGGAAAAATTTGAAAGATGTTGGACTTGAGGATTAGAGATTCAAGAAAGAAAAGTCGAAGGGCTGAGCTTCGACTTTTCAGATTGATTAGAGGTCAGAAACCGTTATGTTCCTGCTTTTGCTTCGGACTTCGATGGGGCAGGAACGTCGTTTTCGACTTTGCATATCACTTCCGGCATCGAAATGATATGCAGATCCCTCTGCTGGAACGGAATGTTGATCTTGCGCTTGTTGAATTCACGGAACATCGCGCGACCAATGTTGGACCTCAAAGTCGCGGTGCCTTTTTCGGGGTCGGGAACCCAGAAGTACGACGTCAGTTCAATACCGTCGGCTCCGAAGTTCGTCAGAATGGTGTAGGGCGCCGGATTGATCAGCACGCGCGGCTGTTTTCGGACGATATCGGTCATGAGCTCAATGACTTCATCAATGTCGGCGCTGTAGTCAACGCTCATCATGACGGTCGCACGTCCCGGACCCAACAGGTACGAGGTATTGCGAACGCTGCTGGTGACGAAATTCTCGTTCGGGATAATCGTTACGCTGCCGTCGTAAGCCTTAACAGCTGTGTAGCGCGTCTTGATGTCCGTCACAATACCTTCAACGCCGGAAACGTTCACCAAGTCTCCGATTTTGATGCTCTTATCCAAAAGAATAATGAATCCGCTGACGTAGTTAGAGGCAATTTTCTGTAAGCCGAAACCTAAGCCGACACCGATGGCACCGCCGAAGACACCAAGCACGGTGATGTCAATACCAACGGAAGCCAGACCGATCAGAATCGCAATCGTCACTAAAACGACCTTGACTACCCGGATGATCACAACGCGGACGTTGGACTCCATGGTCGGAAGGCTGTTTATCCATTTCTCAAAGAACTGACCGATCCACTTCGCGATAAAGAGCGCTAAGGCAATCGAGAAGCCGGAAAGGAAGACAGACCAAACCGTTGCGTTGGTGCTTCCCAGCGGAATTTTGGTGGTCTGCATGAATTCGACGCACTTAGGCAGTACACCGACGATCTGAAGCGCGACACCGCCCCAAATCGAAAACGTCAGGAAGTTATCCAGGCTGCTGTTGTATTTGCGCGAAAGTGAGTGCAGCAGAAATACGACCGTGCGGATCACAACGTAGGCCCCGAGAATCAGCCACGCAATGGATTCCAGCGGCAGGGCTTTCTTAGGAAGCAAGCCGAAAAGTCGCACGGTAAAGGTGCTGACCGCGATGAAGAACATTCCAAGCAGCGGGAAACTCAGCCGCAAAATCAGCGTCTCTATGCCTCGTCTTACCTTTGCCCAGAAGGCGCTCTCGCGATGTTCAGGCTTGACAGGGGCTTCGCCTTCTTCCGCTTTGATCTCGTCGCTTTCGATGATTTCATTGGCGGCTAAGTGCTTAATAATCCGCATGCGGATGTATTTGCCGAGCAGCCAAGCTAAAAACAGTGAGCCCAGAATGGAGGCCAGCTGCCAATAGATGATCGGCTGGTTAAGCCCTTTTTCAAACATCAGCAGGAGTTGATCCAGGATGTTGCTGTCGCCGCTTAAAAGTTCTTCTGTCGTAACCGCTGTTTGTGCGACTTTGGCGATTTCGGCGGATGCGGCTGCCGAGGTACTCATAGGCTGTCTCCGTTAGGTTAACGACCGTTTGCGTCGTCAACCGGATCAAATGTCAATGTAATAGAAGAGGGAATGTCTCCTACCGGGGGTTTGGGGAAGGGATTGCACATCAGAATCGCTTTTTCCACCGCTGTATCGAAAGCCTTCAGACCGCTGCTGCTGATCATCTTGGGCGGAACAGCCTTCTGACCGTTCTTGAGCAGTCGGACATCGAACTTGGCAACGTACATTCCGCGTTTGGCGCCGGCCGGCGTATTAAACGTAATATGCGGACGGATGCAGGCAACGATACGGTTGTTGTACTGGGCTTGCTGAAAGTTCGTCATGGCGCCGGAGCCTGAACCCATGGCAGATCCGCTCTGGCCGGTTAAGCGGCTGAGCATTTCTTTTCTGCGGGCGGCATTCGCCTGTTCTTGGGCTCTCTGACGATTGAGTTCTTCTTGAGCCTTGCGCTTTTCAGCTAAGGCTTTTTCTCGCTGAGCCTTTTCTTCAGCGATCTTGCGTTCGCGTTCCTGAGCTTGCTTCTTGAGTTCTTCCTGCTTGGCTTTGCGCTCGGCTTCTGCTTTTTCTTCAGCCTTACGTTTTTCCTCCGCTAAGCGTTTCTGCTCTTCTTGTTTCTTCAGCTCTTCCTGACGCTTCTGTTCTTCGATGCGTCGTTCTTCTTCCTGACGGCGCAGTTCAGCCTGGCGAGCTTCTTCGGCTTTGCGCTGCTCTTCAGCTCGTTTGGCTTCCTGAAGCTGACGTTCGCGCTCAAGAATGCGTTGTTTTTCCTCTTCCTGTTTCTTCTTTTCGCGGTCGAGTCTTTCTTGGACGATGTCCGGATCCTCAAGCAGATTGGCTTGACGATCTAAATCCGTCTGAGCGATAGGAGGCGGGGGCGGAGGCAGCTGCTGCTGAGGCTCGGGAGCGGGTTCCGGTTCCGGCTGAGGTTCAGGTTGGGGCTCCGGTTCGGGCTGAGGCTCGGGTTCCGGCTCAGGCTGCGGTTCCGGTTGCGTCTCTGCCGGGGCTTCTGCTGCCGGCATGTCGCCGTTCCACAGTTCGGCATAGACGGGGCCTGTCGGCTCCGATCTCCATTGCATGGAAACGAAGAGCAGCACAAAAAGAAGCCCGTGGGCGATTAAAGCGAGCACAAAAGCCGTGCCCCAATAACCCTGAGCGCCTGAGAGCCGATTCGCTTGATTCGGAGATAAGTCGTCCATTACTTGGCACCGCTTCCTTCAAGTTGCAATGACAGACCGATACGCGTGATGTTGGCCTTTTGTAGATTGCGCATCACGTCGATGACTTTTTCATATGCGACGGTTTTATCCGCAGCAATGACAACCGGAACCTGATTTCCGTCGGTCTGCATCGATTCGACCGTAGAGACTAACTGAGGGAAATCAACCGGAGTTAATTTCTTTGCGGTATCGCGGATCTGGAGTTTGCCGTCTGGCGAGATAATGACTTCGACAACTTTATCCGGAGTGCGAGCCGCTTTATTGACTTTCGGCAGATCGACGATCGAAGGATTGACGTATGGGGCGGCGACCATCAGGATCACCACGAGAACGAGCATCACGTCAATGTACGGGACGACGTTCATCTCTGCTAAAAGACGTCTTTTGCCGTTACGTGCCATGTTGCGTCCTTAGGCCTGACGACCCAAAATGTTCTGGAATTCCTGCATGAAGCTTTCGTACTGGCTCGAGAGACGATCCAGACTATAAGCAAAGCGGTTGTAGCCGATAACGGCAGGAATAGCGGCAAACAGACCGATCGCGGTTGCCACCAGAGCTTCGGCAATACCCGGGGCGACGACAGCCAGCGAAGCGCTTTCCAGGTTGCCCAAGCCTGTGAAGGCGTCCATGATGCCCCATACGGTGCCGAACAGACCGATGTACGGAGAAACGGAACCGATGGTCGCCAAAACGCTCAAGCCCGACTCGAGAATGTCGAGTTCTCTCTGATAACGGGCGCGCATGGCGCGAGACACACCGTCAATGACGCCGAAGGTGCCGGCGCGGGCTTCGAGATTGCTCGCGCGGCTTCTTAAGAACTCGGTCATGCCGGAGTAAAAGATGCCCTCCTGAGGACCGATGGAAGAGCGTCGCTCGGTGGCGCTTTCGTAGAGTTTATTTAAATCTGCACCGCCCCAGAAACGCTTGTCGAAGTTGCGGGCTTCTCTTCTTGCACGGCTCATCTGGAACCATTTCTGAAAAATAATGGTCCAGCTCACTAAAGAGAAAATTAAAAGAATAGCCAAAACAATCTGAACAACGGCGCTCGCATGAGCAACCAAAGTGATGATTGATAAATCGGCAGATGCTTCCATCACAGTCCCTTGTACTAACGAATGATTAATGGTTTAAAAGTTTTTTGAGTTCTTCTGAAATAGGCTCGGGCATGGCGACCGGGCGGAAGGTGTGTGCGTCGAGCGTCCCGCAGCGAACGTCTCCGACGGTAAGCACTTCGTCACCTCTCAGAATTTCCTGATGAAATTCAAAAGAAGTACGGCCGCAAGCGGTGACTGTTGATCGAACCACTAATTCGTCGTCCAGTCGGGCCGATTTTTTGTACTTGGCCTTAGCTTCGGCGACGACAAAGACAACGCCGAGCTCAGAGTACAGCCGCTCCTGACTCCAGCCCAGTGCGCGCAGCCATTCGGTACGGGCGCGTTCCATGAACTTGAAGTAGTTTGCGTAATAAACCACTCGGGCACAGTCGGTGTCTTCGTAGTAGACCCGAACAGGCCAGTCGAAATAGTGTTTTTCCATCAACAAATTCTCATCCGAGCGCGCTTAAGCGCACCCAAAAAGGCTCCTTGAGGCCCAGCCTCACATAAGAGCGCATTTTAACAAACGGGTACCTGAGAATCAGGCTTGAGAGGTCATTCTTTGTGCCCGTTTTTCGGATCGATAAAATCTTTCGCGAATCTTAAAAAATTAGGAATACCCCTAGGCGGGAAACTGCTCCTAACTATTTTATTTCTTTGGAATTTTTTGCGATCTGATAAGATATCACGTTCCAAAATAGGCGAAAGGAACAGCAGTGAAAATTAAAGTAGGATACGGCGCAGCTTACGGCAGGCTCCTTAAGCTGTCAGCGGCCGTCTTTGCTGTGATCGCACTGACCTCCTGCAAAGAAATTCCGAACTCCGTTCACACGGAAAAAGAACTTGCCTCCAATACACTCTACACGCCGTTCTCAGGCCGCAGCCCTAAGCATTTGGATCCGACGAGTTCTTACTCTTCCGATGAGACGCCTTACACCTATAGTATTTATGAACCGCTTTACCAGTATCACTTCTTAGAGAGACCGTATCGCCTGATCCCTCGTTCCGCAGCTGAAGTTGTCAAGCCCGTCTATCTGGATAAAGACGGAAAAGCCTTACCTGAGACTGCTTCGGCAGAAGAAATCGTTCTGAGCGTTTACGAGATCCCGATCAAAAAAGGAATCCTCTTTGCGCCTCATCCGGCTTTTGCCAAGAACGAGAAGGGCGAATACATCAACCATGCCTTAGCGCCTGAAGTCATCGACGAGCTGCACAATCCGATGGATTTGCCGCAGAAGGGTACGCGTGAGCTGACCGCCGAAGATTTTGTTTACTCGATCAAGCGAATGGCCAATCCCCGCATCATTGCTCCGGTCTACGGAACGATGGTGAACTACCTTCCGGGATTAAAAGACTTTGCCGTTCAGGTGCGCGCGGAAGACAAGCGCCTTCGCGCCGATCTCAAGCCCTCTGACCGCGACTTACCTTTCTTAGATTTGCGGAAGTTTGAGCTCAAAGGTGTCTCGGCGCCGGATAAGTACACGCTGCGGCTCGAAGTCAAAGGAAAGTATCCGCAGTTTCCTAACTGGCTGGCAATGACTTTCTTTGCGCCGGTTCCCTGGGAAGCCGAAGCCTTTTATGCCCAGAAAGGCATGGCTAAGAACAACTTGTCTTTGAACTATTGGCCCGTGGGTACCGGTCCTTACATGCTGGTGGAATCGATTGAAAACCGCAAGCATGTCATGGAGCGCAATCCGAATTTCCGTAAGACGGAGCTTTATCCCTGCACGGGCGAGCCCGGCGACGAAGCGAAAGGATTCTTAAAGGACTGTGGAAAACCACTGCCTTTCATTGATCGGATTGAAATCACGGCCGAAAAAGAAAGTGTGCCGCTTCGCACGAAGTTCCTTCAGGGCTACTACGACTCTCCGCAGATTGAACGTCTTGACAACGGCCAGGGCTTCTTGATCGGCATGGCCGACAGTGCGGAAAAAGAAAAAGAGTACAAAGAAAAGAAACTGCAGTTCCCGCAGACGGTAGAAGCGCAAAACACATACTTCGGCTTCAACTGGATGGATCCGGTCGTGGGCGAAGGCAAGACGCCTGAAGAGCGCGAGCGCAACAAGAAGCTCCGCCAGGCGATTTCTATTGCCATGGACTGGGAAGAATATATCCAGATCTTTGAGAAAGGATTGGCGTCTCCCGCGCATGGCCCGCTGCCGCCGGGACTTTTCGGATACCGAGAGGACGGCGCTGCGGCATTTAACCCGATTGTTTACGAAAAGACCGAAGACGACCTTGTCCGCCGCAAATCTATTGAGGAAGCTAAAAAGCTCTTGGCCGAAGCGGGCTACCCCGGCGGCCGTGACGCGAAGACCGGCGAGCCTTTGGTCTTGAATCTCGACTTCCAAGCGGCGGCGTCTCCATCGACGAAAGCCGTACTTGACTGGTATCAGAAGCAGTTTGCGAAAATCGGCATTCAGCTCGATATTCGAGGCACGGACTACAACCGTTTCCAGGATAAAGTGATCTCCGGTAATCATCAGCTCTTCTTATGGGGCTGGCTCGCCGACTACCCGGATGCAGAAAATTTCCTGTTCCTGCTTTACGGACCTAACGCCAAGTCTAAAACCGGAGGCTCGGGAGAAAACGCTTCTAATTATCAAAACCCGAAGTACGACGAGCTCTTCAGCCGCATGCGTTATATGGACGAAGGCCCGGCTAAGGCCGAGGCCATCAATGAGTTGATCAAGATCGTTCAGGAAGATGCGCCGTGGACATTCGGGTACTTTCCGACAAGTTCGGCGGCTTTCCATCAGTGGGTGCATAACGGTAAGCCCACACAGGTTGTGCGCAACCATATTCAGTATCTGAGGCTTGATCCCGAGACGCGAGTGAAGGCTATTAAAGAATGGAATAAGCCGATTTACTGGCCGCTGCTGGTTTTTGTTCTCCTGTCGGCGCTCGTGATTATTCCGGCCGTGGCCCTTCATAGAAAGCGGGAACGAATGACCGCGCGCACCACAGAGGAGGACGTCAAATGATTCGTTATCTTTTAAGACGCATCGGCTACGGCTTCCTGATTCTGGTCGGCGTCAATCTCCTGACTTTCATGCTGTTCTTTACGGTCAACACGCCGGATGATATGGCGCGCCTCAATATCGGCGGCAAACGTGTGACGGCCGAAGCAATCCAGAACTGGAAAGAAGAACACGGTTACGACAAGCCGCTGCTTTGGAATGAGAAGGCCGAAGGCTCGGATAAGCTGACCGATACGATTTTTTGGCAACACAGTGCTCGGCTGATGGTGGGAGACCTCGGCGCATCGGATGCCGGACGCGACATTGCCTATGAAATCAAAAACCGAATGTGGCCTTCAGTCGCGCTGGCGTTTCCGACCTTTTTGCTCGGCGTCTTCGTGATTGTCGTGTTTTCTTTAGGGTTGGTGTTCTTCCGGCACACGAAGCTTGAGATCGGAGGCGTGGTCTTTGCCATTGTCATGATGTCGGTCTCGTCGCTTTTTTACATTATTTTCGGGCAGTGGCTTTTCTCAAAGGTTCTGCGGCTTGTTCCGATCTCGGGATTTGAGACGAGAACGGCCATGATTTCGTTCCTAATTCTTCCTATTGCGATCGGCGTTTTCTCACGTATCGGCGGAGACGCGCTGCTGTATCGCTCGATGTTCCTGGAAGAAATCAACAAGGATTACGTTCGCACCGCTCGAGCAAAAGGCTTGAGTGAAACGGCGGTTCTGTTTAAACACATTCTGCGCAATGCGAGTCTGCCGATCCTGACTTCAACGGTTGCGGTGCTCCCGATGCTGTTTTTAGGTTCCTTAGTAATGGAAAGCTTCTTCGGCATTCCTGGCTTAGGCAGCTTCACGATTGACGCGATCAATGCTCAGGACTTCGCTATTGTCCGTACGATGGTATTTGTAGGAACCGTGCTGTATGTCATCGGTTTGATTCTGACAGACGTGGCTTACACGATTGCCGACCCGAGGATCCGTTTGAAATGATGCCTAAATTTGTTTTGCTTCCGACGGATATCGTGATTGTCGTCCTTCTTGCGGCACTAACGTTTTATCTGATTCATGTTGCCCGTTCCGAAGAGCTCAAAGCGCGCTGGCGCTATGTTGTGAGTTCCGGTGCCTCGCTGTGTTCGCTTTCGCTACTGTGTTTCTTCCTTTTGCTCTCGGTTGTAGATTCTGTGCACTTCCGTCCGGTCATTGATGTTCAGGACGGCCGTCCGATCTATGACGTCAAGGCTTATTCCCTGCTGGATAAAGCGCTCGGAAAAGCGTCTTCGGCGGAAGAGAAGTCTTATTCGATGCCGCTGGCGACTCAGACGTTTGAAAAAATTTCCCGCTTCGAAGACGGCAAACCAGTGCGCGATTACGAACTGCTGAAAGCCGGCGGAGCGCACCTTAAAAATAAAGCGGATTGGGCAGAAGACGTCATGGTTAAATCGGCCTGCGGTTTAGGCGCAGGGCTGGTGCTTAGCGCTTTGCTGTGGTTCTTAACGGTCGGATTGATTTCCCGCCGTAAGGGCCGCTCATTTAAGGAAGAAGTACAGACGCTGTTTAAGCGCCGCGATGAAGTTCCTTACGAAGCGATTCTGACGACATGCTCTGTCTTAATAGTTCTCGGGTGCTTGATCGGTGCTCTTTGGCCGTACTACCACGTGATGGGGACGGATCAAACAGGCAACGATGTCCTTTATCAAGCCTTTAAATCCGTACGTACAGCGCTTGTGATCGGAACGCTGGCGACGTTGACGACGCTTCCTTTTGCCGTCGTGCTGGGAATCTGTGCCGGTTTCTTCAAAGGCTGGGTGGATGACTTGATTCAATACCTTTACACGACGTTGTCCTCGATACCGAGCGTTCTTCTTATTGCGGCTTCCGTGCTGATGATTCAGGTGTTCATTGATTCTCATCCCGGCATGTATGCAACCGGCATTGAAAGAGCAGACCTTCGTCTGTTCATGCTTTCGATCATCATCGGTCTGACGGGATGGGCAACGCTTGCTCGCCTGCTTCGAGCTGAGACCTTAAAGATTTCTCAGCTGGACTATATCCAAGCAGCTCGTGCCTTCGGTTTAGGGCCGTTCAAAATTATGAAGCGCCATGTGCTGCCGAACGTTATTCACATCATTCTGATTGTGGCGGTATTGGATTTCTCCGGCATTGTTCTTTATGAAGCAGTGCTTTCTTACGTCGGTGTCGGCGTCGATCCGACAACGCATAGTTTCGGCTCCATGATTAATGCCGGGCGTCTTGAACTTTCCCGCACGCCGGTTGTCTGGTGGAACCTCTGTGCAGCTTTCACTTTCATGCTCACACTTGTGTTGTCTGCAAACTTGTTTGCGTCTGCCGTTCGGGAAGCGTTTGACCCGAGACTGGTCCTCAAAATCGGGAGGAAGAAATAATGCTTCAGATCTCTAATATGGTGACTGAAATTCTCACTTCCGAGGATACGGTTCGTGTCGTAGACGGATTGAGTTTGACGCTGAATCGAGGAGAAATCTGCGCCTTGGTCGGAGAATCCGGATGCGGCAAATCTATGACGGCGTTTTCTCTGCTGAGATTGCTTCCGAGCTCCGGACGAGTCTCGAGCGGTGTTGTTACCGTTGACGGAACAGAAATTATGGGTTTGCCGGAAGCTGCGATGCGTAATATTCGCTCTTCCAAGATCAGTCTGATTTTCCAGGAACCGGCGACGTCGTTAAATCCGGTGATGACTGTCGGGGATCAAATTGTCGAGACTATTCTCCTTCATACTCCGCTGCGCGGCGAAGAAGCGCGAGCAAAAGCACTTGATTGGCTGAAAAAAGTCGGGATCCCCGAGCCCGAACGCAGAATGAAATCATTCCCGTTCGAGCTCTCCGGCGGACAGAAACAGCGTGTGATGATCGCTATCGCACTTGCGGCCGAGCCGAATTACTTGATTGCAGATGAACCGACGACGGCGCTGGACGTCTCCGTCCAAGCTCAGATCCTTGATCTTTTAAAGCAGCTCAAGGAAACTGAAAACATCGGCATTCTGCTGATTACGCATGATTTGGCTGTTGTGGCTCAGGTCGCAGACGGGGTAGGGCTGATGTATGCCGGTGAGCTGGTGGAAGAAGCTTCAGCACGTGAGTTCTTCTCCAAGCCATTGCATCCTTATGCGCGCAATCTTTTAAAAGCATTGCCTGAAGGAAAGCAAAAGAGTCAGATGCTCGAAGCAATACCGGGCATGGTTCCTCGCCTGAACCGAGAGTTCCACGGGTGTCGATTTGCCGAGCGCTGCAAAAAAGCTCGTCCCGAATGTTCTCAGCATAAAGTTGTCTTGCAGGAGATTGGCGACCGAAAAGTACGCTGTCTGTTCCCTGAAAATGATCCGGTCGAACTTCCGCGAAGCGACGTGGTTGTCGAAAGAGAGCAGAAAGAAGTACCTTGCATTCTGGAAGTCAAAGATTACAGCGTTTGGTTCCCGATTCGCGGCGGTTTTCTGAGGCCGACGGAATATGCCAAAGCTGTAAATAATGTCTCATTCGATGTACGCAGAGGGCTGACCACAGCGCTGATCGGTGAAAGCGGCAGTGGTAAAACTACGGTTGCCCGAGGCATTCTCCAGCTTCTCAGACAACAAGCAAAAATCACCGGTTCTGCGCTCTTGAACGGAAAAGACTTAGGCAGCTTGAATGGTCCAGACCTTAGACAAGCTCGTGTCGATATGCAGGTTATCTTCCAAGATCCGTTCTCCAGCCTGAATCCGAGAATGCGTGTCAAAGAAATTCTGCTTGAGGGCTTGGAAAGTCTGCATCCTGATATTCCGGCGAGCGAAGCACTGGGCAGAATTGAAGATGTCATCGGTCTTTGCGGGCTTCGTTCCGATTCTCTGAATCGTTATCCGCATGAGTTCTCGGGCGGTCAAAGGCAGCGATTGGCGATTGCTCGAGCCTTGGTGGTTGAACCCAAACTTCTGATTTGCGACGAACCGACATCGGCTTTGGATGTTTCGGTACAGGCTCAAATCCTGAATCTTTTGAATGAAATTCAAAGGAGCCGCGATATCTCCTACTTGTTCATTACTCATAACTTCGGTGTCGTGCGTTACCTTGCTGATGAAGTCATTGTGATGAAGTCCGGAGAAGTGGTAGAAGCGGGGTCGGCGGCAGAAATCCTTAATCGTCCGAAAGATCCTTACACCTGTCGCTTGCTGGAAGCAGTTCCGAATTTCGATTCCCTGAAGTAACGAACAAGAAGTTCGCATAAGGCCGGCAGACGCGCCTGGACGAGGAAAGAGGTTCTAGGCGCTGTTAGCGAAGTACGACGAAAGACGAAATAAAAATTCAGAGGGGAGTTTTATTTCTTAGTGATCGATTTAAAGATGCTCCGTCTTCTCTTGCTAAGCGTTCTTGTTGTCAAAGAAAGTGTTCAATTTTCCCGTTTTCAATACCTGAGCTAGCTTAAAAAACTTCGCGAGCCCCCGTGGGCTCTCTTTTTTGGCTAAAAATATT
>PPYE01208316.1_pt1 | contig 12690 bp, 9 predicted proteins | sample 1559881 | NCBI WGS metagenome assembly PPYE01 (sample SAMN08240022, study PRJNA423297) | Human gut metagenome, whole genome shotgun sequencing project.
GCCCCTTTACCGGCTGGCACAGGGCTACGCCCGCATGTCCCTCCCCACGCTTTTCGCCCCCACCCGGGCCGCTACCCTCCGGCGCATCACATCCGCCATGACAGCACATCCGGAAATGGTGGCGGGAACCGATCGCATCTGCACCCAGCTGATGGCCGCCTTCGGCGACCGAATCTTCTGTAAATCAGGCGCCAGCGCATTCTATGCCGTGGGCATCAAGGATAAGGGAATCGGCATTGCCCTCAAAATGGAGGACGGCGCCTCCTCCATCGTCCCGTATGCCATCCTCTCGGTTCTCACCCAGCTCGGCGTCATCACGCCGGAGGAAGCCTGCTCTCTGCCCCGCTACCACGACAAAAACCTTTACAACAACCACCACGCCGTCGTGGGCCGCACCGAGCTGGCCTTTCAACTGGAGCAGGTCTGCTAATGATATAAATACGGTCACACAGCCCCTTTGGATCGTGTGACCGTTATTTTTTTTCGGCTTTCCTCTTGGGCAAGGGTCGCCATGATCGTCAGCCGCAACTCCCCATCGCTGTCCATTGTCCAGATATTCTCCTCGACGAAATAATTTTCAATTATGCAGCTTTCTCGTTGCAAACATCTCAGAATTATGGTAAAATGGGCGGATAAAAATACCCAAGATAAAGCAGGGATTATAGTGAAACGAATCAGAACCGGATTTACATTGATGGAAATGCTGATCGTCATTGCGATCATCGCTGTATTGATTGCGATTGCGATCCCGGTATTTTCATCACAGCTTGAAAAAGCCAGAGAAGCGACGGACCTTACAAATGTACGCTCTGCTTATGCACAGGTATCCACAGAGGCACTGCTCGGAAATTCGGAGATCACCGTGACGGTTGACCTGACGCAGAAGCAGGCTGACTGGCAATCATTGGACCCCGTGGACATCGGCGGTATCGTCCACTACAAAAAGCAAGGGGACACGGATAATTGGAAAGGCGTTGCTGCGCCGAACGGAACCTGCGTTGTGTCATATCATGAAGATTACGGAATCATTCTCACTTGGAGCGGAAAGGCCGACCCGACTACACCTGAATACCCGTTTAATACAAGCGTAACGGATTTCTTCTCACTTCTATATGATACAGCTTTCTGGAAAAACGGCAGCATGAAAAACAATACAAATTTTGAGTTTGACTCCAGATGCCCAGACTCGGAATATGTCCCGGCTATTTCCGAAGCGATCAAAAAGATGGGCAAGAGGCAAAGCGGTATCTCTTCTGGACCTCTCTGAACACGGACAAAGTCGGCGCCGGAAAGAGCATCCCCGTAATCATCCAAACCGGTGACGGAAAATATTATGTTTCCGAAACCACGACCGGCAAGCGGAATGGCAAAAACTATGTCACCATCTCGGAATCGCTTACGCCGAACCAGTATACGCAAACCCTGAAAAAAGGAAAAGAATATTCCTCCTTGGAAGCAGCCTACGATGCCTATCTCAAGGCCTTGGAGCAATATGATTCGGTTCGCCAGCCTTAAGGTGCTTTGTCCCGCTATAACCGCTGATGCTGGGAAACGTCGTATACCCCTTATAATAATAGCTGTGGTCAATCCCCTTTATAAAGATCTCGCGGCTATGCCGTGTGCCGATAAGACAGTAATCTGAGCAAACTACAAAATCGGCATCAGCCAAGCAGGATTGGACAACAAAACAGGCGGCACTCAACTTCGGTTGGGTGCTGCCTGTTTTTGTACAGCTAAGGGCTGAAAATCAGCTTATATTCGTGGAAAAGTTATATTTTAGGGCGATAAATTCTGGGTATCGTATTGAAAACAGCGCTATCCTTGTGATATAATGTGTGTACACATTTTGCGTGACTATAGCCATGCGTGTATGGATATTAGAAATGGGTTACTGCAAGAAGTTTAGTCAACGACTGTATTTCGCTATGAGTTGGTCATGTTAGATCAAAATAGATACACAAGGTGCTGGCAAATACATCTTGTCAAGTAAGAAAGGCGGGTCAAAAATGAAAAAATGGTTATCCTTAGCTTCGGTAATTCTTGTGTTTCTCTCACTTTGCGCTTGTGGCTCTAATTCCCAATCGTCACAAGGAAGAGATGTTGAGCAATCTCCAAATCTTGTGGTTGATGAAGAGACTATTTTGGGATTTTACGACATCCTTGCAGAGGTAGGAATTAACGAAAGCGATATTGGCGAGGTTACAAAGATTGAAGATTGGCAGCTCGGTCCTAGATACAGCTTCTCAACACATGGTACTACGGTAAAAGTGAATTGTACTCCCGATGGAACAATTCAGTCATTGACCATTGGATTAGATGTTGACTTGTACAAGTTGGGATATGAGCCATGGACAATAGATAACTTTATTGTTGACTCTGATGTCAAAAATGCAGCGATTGAAAAAACACAAGAGTTGGTTAAGGCATGTCTAAATTATCCGTCAACGGCTGATTTTCCATGGTCAGATTGGTCGGTGGGCAGAAGTTTTAACTGGTATTCGGTTAGCAGTCGAGTGACTGCTAAAAACGCATTTGGCGTTGAAAGTGAAATTCCATTTGTAGCAATCTTTTGGGTAGAAGGCAATTCTATAAGACCGATTTATCTTGAAGTAAACTCGGAAATCGTTCGTGATGATCGAGGGGACTACCCGCTTCCCGAGCGAAAAGAAGTGGAAGTTCCAGTTCAGCCCTCAGAAAGCGGTACTATTCATATTGTTGATGGTCAACTTGGAGATTATGGCAAGAAGGTTCAGTTAGATAGTTATGAGTATGAGTGGTATATGGTTCCTGCGGGAAAATACGAGGCAGTCAGTAACGTAAAAACTTGTACTGTGTATGTTGATAAAGACGAGATTACTCGTAATTCCAGTGGATATGTTGAAATGCAGAATGTTGCAACCTATACTTGGAACTATGGTGAAACCATCGAAATCGAAGTTGGTGAGGGTGAGCACCTTTTCAATGTGTATGGAGCGGATTATGTTTTGACTCCAATATCGTAAATATATCAACGATGAGCATTATGTCATCAAAAACCCTCTGTAAAAAGTGGTGATCATTGTATGCCGGATAACAGGAACCGCAAGCGACCGATACAGGTCAAATTTTTCGTGGACGAAAAAGAACTCGGCTTGATAAAGGCGAGGATGGCGCAGCTTGGGATAGAGAATATGAGCGCTTACCTTCGCCAAGTGGCAATCGACGGATATGAGGAAAAACCGAATTTGCCTGAACTCCTTGAGCCAAAAAATCCCTGACTCACTTTCCGAAGATAGATTGATGTTCAGCTCCGCAGGAGCGCAGCCGATTTCTCTGAAATCGTTCAGGGGTTTGGGGCATTTCCCAACAAGATTGCACGGGTGTATAAACACGAGCATTGCTTGCCAAGTGCGTTTCGCAGTTGGCAGGTAATGAGAAGTGGGTACCGCCGTGCATTGCTTGCCAGAATGGCAAGCTCCGATGTGGGTACTCACCGGATTTGCTTGCTATTCTGCAAGGAAATCCCGGTCGTACCACGCCGGATTTCGCAAGTGTAGCTACACTTGCTGTGCTTGCTATTCTCCGTTTCCCATGTTAGCAAGCGCCATTTCCTTAAATGGAAATCGGCGGCAACTGCCGCCTTGTCTGCCAAAAAGCGAAACGGACAGAAGTCAATGGCGGCGCAGCTCTGCTTTTTTCTGGGGCTGACGCTCCTCCCCTGACCCCACCGGAGGGCGCTGTGTGTCCCTGATTTTCCTTCTTCCGCCGGTGCATTTTTGATGCGCCAAATCATTAGCTTCACTTATGCCAATCATTTCAAACCCATACTTCCCCTATGGCTCCGGTGCGCCTATAATAAGCTGTTGTTTGAAAAAACTCTCTTTTTACACCAAGTCAGGAGGCAGTATCTATGGCAAATTGTGCAATCGTAGGCATCAACTGGGGCGACGAGGGCAAGGGCCGCATGGTGGATTACCTATCCCAGCGGTTTGACGTCGTGGTCCGGTATCAGGGTGGCGGCAACGCCGGCCACACCGTCATCAACGACATGGGCAAGTTTGCCCTGCATCTGCTGCCCTCCGGCGTTTTCCACAAGGGTGTCATGAACATCCTCGGCAACGGTGTGGCGCTGGACTGCGAAAATCTCCTGTCTGAGATCGAGACGCTGCGGGCCGCCGGAGTGCCTGTTTCCCCGGAAAACCTGCTGGTCAGCGACCGGGCCTCCCTGCTGCTGCCGTGGCACCGGGAGCTGGATGCATTGGAGGAGGCCCGTCTCAAGGACAAGCAGTACGGCTCCACCAAGCAGGGCATCGCCCCCTTCTATTCCGATAAATACCAGAAAAAGACCATTCAGGCCGGAGAGCTTCTGTACCCGGAGCACCTGAAGGCCCATCTGCAGGACCTACTGGAGTGGAAGAACCTGATCCTCCGGGAGGTCTACGGTGCTCAGGGCTACACCATGGAGCAGCTGCTGGCATGGCTGGATCGCTTCGGCGGAGCCATCCGTCCCTTCATCGCTGACACCGGCGCTTGGCTGCGGCAGGCGCAGGCAGACGGCAAGTCCATCCTCTTCGAGGGCCAGCTGGGCGCTCTGCGGGATCTGGATTTTGGCATCTACCCCTATACCACCTCCTCCAATACCATCGCCGCCTACGCCCCCGTGGGCTCCGGGCTGCCCGGTGCCAAACTGGACGAGGTGGTGGGCGTGGTGAAGGCCTACTCCTCCTGCGTGGGGGAAGGCCCCTTCACCTGCGAGTGGTTCGGCCCGGAGGCCGAGGAACTGCGGGAGGCCGGCGACGAGTACGGTGCCAAGACAGGCCGACCCCGCCGGGTAGGCCCCATCGATCTGGTGGCCTCCCGCTACGGTGTCCGGATGCAGGGCGCCACCAACATTGCCCTCACCAAGCTGGATGTCCTCAGCTACATGGAGCGCATCCCCGTCTGCGCTGCCTACGAGGTGGACGGCCAGATCACCCATGAGTTCCCCTTCCCGGTTCTGCTGGATCAGGCCAAGCCCGTGACGGAGTACCTCCCCGGCTGGCACTGCGACATCTCCGGCGTCCGCACTTGGGAGGAACTGCCCCAGGCCGCCCGTGACTATGTGACCTATGTGGAGCAGGCCATCGGCTGCCGCATTGGCTACGTCTCCGTGGGCGCTGAGCGGGACAGCCTCATTCTTCGATAACCACCGGGCAGCCTTGCCCGCCAACATCACCAAAGGAGCATCCCTATGGCAAACGACGTATACACCTCCCCGCTGGCGTCTCGCTACGCCTCCCCCTATATGCTGCACCTGTTCTCGCCGGACAGCCGCTTCCAGACCTGGCGCCGCCTATGGGTGGCGCTGGCTCGAGCGCAGCATCAGCTGGGCCTGCCCATCACTGCCCGGCAGGTACAGGAGCTGGAGGCCCACGTCACCGACATCGACTACGAGGTGGCCGCCGCACGGGAGCGGGAGGTGCGCCATGACGTCATGGCCCACGTCTACGCCTACGGCAAGGCGGCCCCGTCGGCCGCCGGCATCCTCCATTTGGGGGCCACCAGCTGCTACGTCACCGACAACGCCGACCTGATCCTCTACCGGGACGGTCTGCGCTATCTCCGGGGCCAGCTGCTGTCGGTGCTGGCGGATCTGGCCGCCTTCGCCCGGCGCTATGCCGCCGTCCCCACCTTGGGCTACACCCACTATCAGCCCGCCCAGCCGGTGACGGTGGGCAAGCGGGCCACCCTGTGGATGCAGGACTTCCTCTCCGACGTGGAGGAACTGGACGCCCTGCTCTCCGGCCTGAAATTTCTGGGCTGCCGTGGCACCACCGGCACCGAGGCCAGCTTCATGGACCTCTTCGACGGCGACGAGGAGAAGATCGACGAGATGAACCGCCGCATCGCCGCCGAGTTCGGCTTTTCGGAGTGCTTCCCCGTGTGCGGCCAGACCTACCCCCGCAAGGTGGACAGCCGCATCCTGAGCTGCCTCAGCTCCATCGCCCAGAGTGCCTATCGCATGGCCGGAGACATCCGCCTGCTGCAGCACGATCGCCAGCTGGAGGAACCCTTTGAGGACAGCCAGATCGGCTCCTCCGCCATGGCCTACAAACGCAACCCCATGCGCTGCGAACGCATCTGCTCCCTGAGCCGCTGCCTCATGGCCGATGCCATGAACGCCCCTATGACCGCCTCCGCCCAGTGGCTGGAGCGCACGCTGGACGACTCCGCCAACCGCCGCATCGCCCTGCCGGAGGGATTCCTCTGCGCCGACGCCATCCTGCGGCTGTGCCAGAACGTAGCATCGGGTCTTCGGGTCAACGAGACGGTGGTGGATCGCACTCTCCGGGAGTACCTGCCCTTCATGGCCACCGAAAACCTGATGATGGAGGCCGTGAAGCGGGGCGGCGACCGCCAGCAGCTCCATGAGGTCATCCGCCGTCACTCTATGGCCGCCACGGCCCGCATGAAGGAGGGACATCCCTGCGACCTGCTGGACCGGCTGGCCGCCGACCCGGCCTTCGGCCTGACCCGTCCGGAGTTGGAGGCCCTCATGGATCCCCGGCGCTACATCGGCCGCTGTCCCCAGCAGGTGGCCCGGTTCTTAGAGCGCTGCCAGCCCCTTCTGGCGCAGGCCCAAACCGCCGACGGCACCATCACTCTCTGACCAACCCCGCCATACTTCGTCTGCCGCAAAACCGCCTTTCCCGCAAGACTCCAACATCGCAAAGCCGCACCATACCGCACGCCCCATAGCAGCGCCCTCCATTCGGCAAGGCTTTTCCTGCCATCCCCCCAATGGCACCCCAGAAAACCAAAAACCAGGCCCTCCGGTCCAGCCGGAGGGCCTGGTTTTCACCCCACCACAGCGAGGAAGCCCTCCGGCATCGCCGGAGGGCTTCCTATTATACTTGCACTCTCTTATTCGCCGGTGGTTCCGTCGGTGCCGTTAGACGTGTCGCCGGTCCCAGCGTCACCGCCGGTACTGCTGCCTGCGCCCGTATCACTTCCGGTGCCGGAATCACTCCCCTGTTCGCCGGAGCCATTACCGGTGCTGCCGCCGTTCTCGCTGCCGGTATTCTCGCCGTTGCTGGTCTGATCGCCGGTATTGGCATCGCCGTTGGCAGGAACCGTGGTATCCGGGGTCTGCTGACTGTCGCCGTTCACCGCAGGCTGCTCGTCAGTCGTGTTGGAGGGCTGAGCCGTTCCGATGCTTCCGCCGTTTTCAACCGCCGTTCCCGGCAGGCTGTCCTGCTTTCCCCAGCAGAGAGTCAGCGTTGCGCCGCTCTCGTTGACGGTAATCGTATAACCATCCGCAGTAAGATAATCCGTGCGATACTCCTTGTCGCCCACTTTGATCACCACATAGGCATATTGGGCATCGCCCTCCATATGCAGTGTCAGCGTGCCGGTACCCTTCAAGTTACACGGTTCTCCCACCTTCAGCTCACCCAGAGCCGTATCATTCAGCGACGCCGTCACCGTAGCAGTGGCGGACTGAATGGGCTGCACACCGCTGTTTTGGGTGGCCGTGAACCACGCCCATGTCAGGCTGCACAGGCAGACCAGACAAATCGCCACCCCCAGCAGGGAGGGCATCAGCAGCGCCGTCAGCGACGCAGGCTTCTCCTCCTGCGGATGCTCACGCTTTCCTGTATAGAAAGTTTCCTTCCAATTCATGTCTTGATGCTCCTTTCAATCCGGCAGAGCCATATGGCGGGCGCCGGTCAATAGGCGAGCCAAGGACGCAAGGGTTCTAATCTTGTGTCCTTGGCTCGCCCCTCCCCGGCGGTCAAATCGGGGAGGATCGAGCTTGTAAAGAGGGGTTTTCTATAGAATAATCATCCATGATGATTCCCGATGTCATGGCCGGAGCATCCCTCCGGCAACGCTCCCCGTGGAGCGGCAGATCACGCCTGAGGGGGCTCCTCCGGAGTCTTTTCCTTCTCCTCCAGCCGGGCCTTCATCTCCATCAGCTCCTGCATCATCCGCTGGTTCTCCTCCCGCTGGCGCTCCAGATTCGCCTGCTGGGCCTGTATTTCCCGCTGCTCCTCGCTCTTATAGCGCTTGAACAGCCGGACGCAGTTGATGCCCTCCATGAGGATCAGCAAAAAGAATGGCAGGAAGATGCACAGAATGTAGCCAGGGGTGGTTTTCAGGAACTGGAAGAAATTGCCCACGCCGGACAGGCACTTCTCGTACTTGCCCAGCACATAGGGATACGTCACCGGCATCTCGTCGTCGGTATCGGTGGTGGTACCGTAGGTGATAAAGGCAGGCTGGCCGTCTGCGTCAGTGGTCAGGGACCGGATCTTATGGGTCACGGTCTCACCGAAGTTGGCGCTGTCCTGCGAGGTAAAGGCAATGATGTCGCCGGGCTGCAGGGTGGTGGGATCCACCGACCGCACCAGGATCAGGTCTCCGGCCTTAAAGTCCGTTGCGCTCATGGAGTCCGAGCGCACGATGTACATCTTGTAGCCAAACAGCGCCCGGTCGTTGCGGTCAAAGGTGGTGACGGAGACGATGGTGAACACCATCATACACACCGCCAGCAGCACGATCAGCCACGTCAGCACCGTTTTGATCACTTCAAAGGTTTTTTTCATGCTTCAACTCTCCTGCAACTGTTTTCCCTGGATCAATCAAACAGCCGCTGAGGGTTGTTCTTGGTCTGTGTGGCGTCGGCACAGAGGGTAAAGGTCAGATCCTTGGCCTGAGCGCTGTTGCCGGTCGCCTCCGGGAAGTGGAAATACATGGTCAGTGTCCGCCGCTGACCCACCGCCAGCAGATCATCCGCCGCCTGCGTGTCCTCCAACTGAGTGGGGGTGCCGGAGTAGAGGGTCTTGTTGCCGTCCTTCACCGTGACCTCCAGCACATCCGCCAGATCGCCGGAGACACCGGCGAAGTACAGCCGGTAGTACACCGTGCCGGTGCTGTCGTTTTCGATAAAGAAGTCCTTCTTCACCGTCATGCCCGGCTCGAACAGGAACTCGTCGGGCCGGATCACCGGCTCCCCGTCGTTGAGGTTGATGCGGACGCCGCCGGTGGCAAAGGTGTTGTCCCGGACGGAGGCGATGGAATAGGCCAGAGCCACGGTGGTGACCACCAGACACACGGCCAGCACGATCACCGCAATGATCCCGCCGGTGAGGCGGCTGCGGGTCTTACGTTCAGTCATGGGACACCTCCCTGCGGCGACGCAGCAGCACCGTCAGTGCCGCACCGGACACCAGCACCGCCGCTCCCCAGAGCAGGGGCTGCATGGTGTCGCCGGTAGGGGGAGCCAACTCCTCGCTATCCGCCACCCACCAGTAAAAGTCCGCTACCAGCTGCTGATACATATAGGGATTGCCGACGCTGGTATCCAGATACGCCGTCAGCTGATAGTCCAGCGTATCGCTGCCGGCCGGCAGCAGGGTATCCACTGCGGCGGGCATCTCGGCCATCAGGCCGTCATACAGCACGCTGCCGCCCACGGACACCCGCAGCTTCAGCACCTCCGCCAGCTTCTCATAGCCGGGGCGCACCTCCGCCCGGAAGTGGACGGTGACGTCGCCCTTGTGATCTACCTGCACGCAGTCGTTCTGGGTCTCGGCGTCGCCGGGGAACATATTGGTCACGGAGAACTCCCGGTTATACTCCGGGCTGCGGTCATACAGCTGGATGGTGACCTTGCCGGTCCGGGCCGCTGTGGGAACGGGTGCGCCGGCGGGCTGCGCCGCCGTCTGAATGCCGTTGCCGGGGACCTCTGCCGCCCGGCCTGCCTGCCGCCCGTAATACCGCACGGCACACAGCGCCGCAAGGCTCAGCGCCAACAGGATCGCCAGCACAACGATCAGCCGCTTCACCATGCTGCTTCGAATGGGTTGCCGCACCTGTAACACCTCCTGCTTCCTTCCAAAACTTATATAGCACATATAGACTCTCTGGCTCGCCCTTGCCACAACCGATGGTGGTTTTTTGGCAAATCTCAGCGGCCGGAGAGCCTTTGCCCTTCGACATTTCGTCTTGCTAATTATCAGGTCTATGAGAGATACTACCACGTTTCCCGCCCTTTTGCAACCCGATTTTGTCGATTTGTGCAAAATTCCAGTTCATTTCATCTGTTCTTTGCGCTCATACGGCATATATGTCTCTTTCAAAATTCCCCCATGCTTTTACCCCGCCGTGCGGCATAATTTTCTTGACAACCACCGCCGCAAAATGGTAGCCTATGGGTGACAAGCAAACAGAGTTCGGATGACTGGTCCGGGAGAGACCGCTGCGGCGGCGCCGAAGGGGAATGCAGAAGCTCTCAGGCAAAAGGGTCGGACCACGACGATACTCCGAAGAGTGCGGCCTGTCCGCACGCCGAAGGTGCAACCCGCTCCGGCGGGGAATCTCTCAGGTACAAAAACGGAGGCGCAAAACTGCCGAAAGCGGTTTTGCGCCTTTTTGTGCGTCCAAAACGTTTCCGGAGCGTGTCCAAGGCGCCGTCGAGGCGTGTCCACGATGTGGCCGGAAAGTGTCCAGCGACTGGACAAACGAAGCAAACGGAGCAAAACAAGCGGAACAAACGACGGAATCAATGTAATAAGGAGGAAGGAACATGAGCGAACTCAAACGCACCCAGCTGTACGAGATCCATGTGGCGGCCGGCGCCTCCATGGTGGATTTCGGCGGATGGGAAATGCCCGTCCAATATCCCACGGGGATCGTGGCGGAGCATCTGTACACCCGGCACTTCTGCAGCCTGTTCGATGTGTCCCACATGGGGCGGCTGCTGATCCAGGGACCGGAGCGGCTGGCCTTTTTGCAGCACGTCCTATCCAGCAACGTGGCGGGTCTGGATCTGAACATGGCCCAGTACTGCATCCTGCCGGACGAGGACGGCGGAGCCGTGGACGATGCGTATCTCTACCGCTTCGAGGAGGAGCGGCTCCTGCTGGTGGTGAACGCCGCCAACACGGAGAAGGATCTGATCCATCTGCGCTCCGTGGTGAAGGACTATGACTGCACCATCACGGACATCACCTCCCAGTGGGCCTCCATCGCCGTGCAGGGCCCCAAGTCCAAGGATCTGCTGACCACCCTCTCCGGCGGGGTACAGGTGACGGAGCCGATGAAGAACGCCCTGAACACTCTGACCTTCGAGGGTCATGAGGTGAAGGTGGCCAAGACCGGCTACACCGGCGAGCCTCTGGGCTACGAGGTCTACTGCCGCAGCGAGGACGCTGCGTGGCTGTGGAACCGGCTGGTGGAGCTGGGCGCCCGGCCCGCCGGTCTGGGCGCACGGGACACCCTCCGCATGGAGGCGGGCTTCCCCCTGTACGGCCATGAGATGGGCGTGGATCCCGACGGGCAGAGGATGCCCATTTTCGCCGTGCCGCTGGCCAAGTTCGCCGTGAGCTTTGCGCCTCAGAAGGGGGAGTTCATCGGCCGCAAGGCGCTGGAGCGGCAGTTTGACGCCTTCCGGCGCATCATGAACCGGGATTTCTCCGACTGCGCCGCCCTGCCCCGCCGTATTCTGCCCATCGCCCTGCTGGACCGGGGCGTCATGCGGGCCGGAATGGCGGTATACCGGGGCGAGAAGCAGGTGGGCTGGGTCACCAGCGGCACCATGGTCCCCTACTACGTTGCTGAGGGCGAGGGACTGGAGACGGTCATCACCGAGGAGACCGCCAAGCGGGCCATCGGCCTGTGCTATGTAGACAGCGACGTTCTGACGGACGACGTGGTGGAGGTGGACATCCGGGGCCGCCGGCTGAAGGCCGTGATCCCGGCTCGCCACATGAGCGTGGGGGCTCCGCCCTATGCCCGCCCTTTGTTGTACCGGCGGCCGGAGGACGAGGTGTCTCAGCCCGCCGACCGGGCTGCCAAGGCGCTGGAGCTGCTGCATCTGGCGCAGGATAACCACCAGTGGCGCCAGCGCCAGTGCATCAACCTCATCCCCTCGGAGAACACCCCCAGCCGGGCGGTGCAGCTGCTGTCGGCCAGCGATCCCTCCTGCCGGTACGCTGAACACAAGAAGATCATCTCCTTCTATGATAAGGATGTATTCTACTATCAGGGCACCAAGTTCATCGACACCGTGGAGCAGCTGCTGGCGGAGCAGATGCGGCAGTATCTGGGCTGCACCCAGGTGGAGACCCGTGTCATCAGCGGACAGATGAGCAACATGGCCACCTTCTCCGCCTTGATGGACTGGAAAAACCGTCTGGACCGCAAGCACACCCCCCAGCGGCTGGGCTATGTGCTGAACAACCACATCATCCGGGGCGGCCACCTGTCGGCCCAACCCATGGGCGCTCTGAAGGACTACATCGCCGTGGATCCGGTGACCGAGCGCACCGCCGTGGTGAACTTCCCCGTGTGCCGGGACGATCTGTTCCGCATCGACGTGGAGGAGACCAAGAAGGTCATCGACCGCTACCGCCCGGAGCTGATCATCTTTGGCAAGAGCATGGTGCTGCGCCGGGAGCCGGTGGCGGAGATCCGCCGCTTCGTCACGGAGCAGAACATCCCCACCACCATCATGTATGACATGGCCCACGTACTGGGTCTGGTGGGCAGCCACTTCCAGAAGCCCTTTGAGGAGGGCGCCGAGATCGTCACCGGCTCCACCCACAAGACCTTCTTCGGTCCCCAGCGGGGCGTCATCGGCGTCAACTATCGCCGGGAGGATCTGAAGTGGGGGCTGTGGGAGACCATCCAGTCCCGTGCCTTCCCCGGCAGCGTCTCCAACCACCA
>PPYE01275904.1_pt1 | contig 12689 bp, 12 predicted proteins | sample 1559881 | NCBI WGS metagenome assembly PPYE01 (sample SAMN08240022, study PRJNA423297) | Human gut metagenome, whole genome shotgun sequencing project.
CTACCCATATGTAATGCTCGGCCACATGGTTCCTCCCAGAGGATTTGATGCTAATTCCTATTCTTTTACGGAAGTAGACATTAAAATGCTTCCGTTATCTTGACAAAGCGGAATTTGCACGCTGTTGGCACATGCCAAGCGTCTACCTGCTTCGGCAACCATCGGGTGCGATTGCCATGTAGCAGCACTTACCTACGTGGAAGTGTTACAAGCATGGTGGTCCCGTTCTCGGAGCTCTTTTCCACCTCTATCGTGCCGCCGTGGAGAGCAACGATTTCCCAGACCAGAGAAAGGCCGAGGCCAACTCCGCCATATGCCCTGCTACGCGACGTGTCGATACGGAAGAAGGGCTGAAAGACGCTCTTTTGGTACTGGCTGGGTATCCCAGGTCCGCTATCTTCCACCCGCACGAGAGTGCGGTCGTTTTCTGTGTGGACAGAGACGCTGACGGTGGAATCAGGGCGGCTGTATCGTATGGCGTTTTCGGTCAGGTTGAACAGCATGCGATACAGCAGGGTGTCACTGCCAAGCACCTGGGCCTCTCCCTCACATGCAAGGGTGATGCCCCTTTGCTCGGCAAGGGGAGCGAGGTCGGCAAGAACCTCCTCGACCATTGGGGCAAGTTCGATGATGTCGTTGCAGGGGATGCTGTGAAGTTCGCTCATCTCCAGCAGCGTCCATGTCATCTGAGACATGCGTTCGGTCTGCTCCTGCAACAAGCCAAGCAGGCTGGCTGTGTTGGGCTGCGCGTCGGGGTGCTCGGAGCAAAACAGCTCTATTTGGGCCTGCATCAGCGCCAGCGGTGTCCGTAGCTCGTGCGCAGCGTTGCCCGTGAACTGTCGTTGCGCGGCAAAGCCCTCGTCAAGGCGGTCGATCATGTCATTGAACGACGCGCTGCAACGTGCAAGCTCCAATGGCACGTCTTCGCTAATCTTCATGTCAGCCAGGTTGTCGGGGCACACGTTTTCGACCTGAGCCGCAAAGGACCTCAGTGGCTTGAGCGCACATCCACTCACGAAATACGCCAGCACACCTCCGAGCAGCGTTATGGCTACCGTTATACACCAACTGGCTGTACCAAAAGACTCCTGCGCATCGCTCACGACGATCGTGAGATCGTGGTCCATCTCCTCGCTCGTCGGGTCAAACGAGGTGGGGCCAGCCCCATTGATGTCATCGCGAGCCGCTAGGCCAATGCCGATCGACTCCATGGAGCGCATGCCTAAGTAGCCAATCAGGCAATTGAGGAGCACGCAGGTCAGACACAAAAGCAGCGCCGTCATCAGCGTAATGCGCCATTGCAGCGAGAGTCGTTTCACTTAGGCCTCCTCCATTACATAGCCCTCTCCAATGCGGTTGCAGATGGGGTCGTGCCCCAGGGCGCAGCGCAGCTTTTTCCTGAGCGACGAGACGTGTACCCTCACCGAATTGCTAAAGCTGTTCACGCTGCTATCCCACACATGCTCGATGAGCTCCTCTTGACTTATGGGGCGCCCCTGATTGAGCATAAGGTATTCTAGGATTCCTGTCTCCTTGCGAGTCAGAGACAGGACTTCATTACCAACGGCCGCTGTGCGCAACCTGGTGTCAAAGCAAAGACTTCCGCAGGTCAGCACGACATCGTCTTGTGTAAAGCGCCTGAGCGTCAGGCTGCGAATCCGCGCCGCGAGCTCATCTAAATGAAATGGCTTGGTCAGATAGTCGTTGGCTCCAGCGTCTAGGCCCGCCACCTTGTCAGCAACCTCGCAGCGGGCTGACAAGATGAGCACCTTGGTCTCTCGGTCATCTTTCCTAAGGGTTTTGAGCACGGTCATGCCGTCGGCATGGGGAAGGTTGAGGTCGAGCACGACAAGGTCAAAGCTCTCGACAGCAAGCATTTCTAAGGCCTGGCGCCCGTCGTAGCTGCAATCAACGCTATAGGCAAGATTTCGCAGGCTGCGCGCAATCGCGTCGCACAGCGCCCGCTCGTCTTCGACAACCAAAATACGCATGACACTCTCCTCGTGCAGGTCTTTTCACGCTTAACAAAGATTTTATGGCCAGCATGGTCTAATGGTACGCGAGATGAAAGGAGCAACCAAATTGTTCAAAGCAATAAAACCCGTAGCTCAGCTTGCCTTGCTGGTCATCGGGATAACCATGGTGTGCCTTGGCGTTATGCGCGGCGAGGCAGACGCCGTGTTGGCTAAGGCTATCAGATTGTGCTTGGAGTGTATCGGAATTGGATAAGAAAAAAAACTCCGCCTCACATCTTTTGGGCCGTTTTCGCGCTTGGGTGCAAGCGGCGGCGACGTTGCTCACCAATGTCCACCTGCCCAATTTCGTTAGGGGCGGCATCTATCAGGGTGCGGGCAAAACGGTCTGCGTGCCTGGCCTCAACTGCTATTCGTGTCCGGCGGCCTCGGGCGCGTGTCCCATAGGCTCGTTTCAGGCGGTGGTGGGTTCCTCAAAGTTCAACTTTTCCTATTACGTGACGGGAACGCTGATTTTAATCGGCGTGCTGCTGGGACGCTTCGTATGTGGGTTTTTGTGTCCGTTTGGCTGGTTGCAGGAGCTGCTGCATAAGATTCCCGGCAAGAAGCTATCGACAAAAAAGCTCAAGCCGCTCAGGTATGTGAAGTACGCCGTGCTGCTGCTTGCTGTAGTTTGGCTTCCCGCGCTGGTCGTAAACGATATGGGAATGGGCGACCCCTTCTTTTGCAAGTACGTTTGTCCGCAGGGGGTGCTTGAGGGCGCAATCCCGCTGTCTATCGTTAACGCCGGCATACGCTCTGCTTTAGGCCGGCTGTTTACTTGGAAGCTCATCATCTTGGTGATGGTGGTTGTGCTAAGCGTGCTCTTCTATCGTCCTTTTTGCAAATGGATCTGTCCACTTGGCGCATTGTACGCGCTCATGAATAAGGTATCCCTGCTAGGGATGCGCGTTGACCAGCACAAGTGCGTCTCGTGCGGCAGGTGCGCAAGGGTGTGCAAGATGGACGTTGATGTCACGCGGTCGCCCGACCATGCCGAGTGTATTCGCTGCGGCAAGTGCGTAAGCGCCTGTCCCGTTGGTGCCGTTAAGTTTCGCTACGGCTTAAGCCTGCCGGACAAGCAGTCTTCTCAACCACGCGAGGAGAAGCAGCACGTAAAAGCAAAGATTTAGGTTTTAAGAAAACGGAGGAAAGTTATGAGTGTTATGAAGCTGCCAAAGATTGCAATCGCACTGGTGATGTCTGCGCTGGTGTTATGTCTTGCAGCCTGCTCGACGCCCGGAGCTGATAAGGGAAAGCCAGCAGGAAGCGATGCGGACATCGAGGCCTTTATTGCAGAGGAGCCAAAGAACGCCGAGGAAGCGACCGATCTGTACAACAGGCTCATGCAAAAGGAAAACGACATTTTCTCAAGCGACAAGGAGCTGTGGGAAAAGGTATTTGCTGAGGCAAACAAGGATTCCTCGATGATAGGGAACGGCTCAAATTACGGTGAGTTCCTGCTTTCTACCGTGGAAAGTGCCAAGGATAAGTTCTCGACTGACGAGCTCAACGTACTTAAGACAGGGGCCGAGCAGATCAAAAAGATTGAGGATAAACTTACGGCGCTCAAAAAGAAGTTCCCCGACTGCGTAAAAGCACCTGAATCAGGCGATAGTGTTGATGCGTCGAGCGCGGGAATGACAGGCGATACAAGTAAGCCCACCAAGTTCCCCAGCTTTAAGGGCAAAGATCTCGATGGCAACGACGTAAGCAGCGATGAGCTTTTCTCAAAGAGCAAGGTGACTGTGATGAACTTCTGGTTTACCAGCTGCAAGCCGTGCGTGGAAGAGCTTGGAGAGCTGGAGGCGCTTCACAAGAAGCTTGCCGAAAAGGGCGGCCAGGTAGTAGGTGTTAACTCTTTTACGCTCGACGGCAACCAGGGTGAGATATCGGACGCTAAGGATGTCCTATCGAAGAAGGGTATTACATACAAAAACGTCTGGTTCAAGACGGATAGCGATGCAGGCAAGCTTGTCTCGGGACTCTTTTCCTTCCCGACTACCTACGTTGTTGATAGCAAAGGCAACATCGTGGGAGAGCCAATCGTAGGCGCAATCACGTCTGCTGCGCAGCGAGAGGCACTGGACAAGCTGATCGATCAGGCGATTGCAAACAGCGCAAAGTAGGGTTCGACGACAACACAACGCAATGAGGTTACCATCTGCGACTGCGCGGTGATATGCCGCGCAGCCGTGCAGACCTGAACTGTGACGCAACTTGAACGGCTGTGTAGCCAGTAGCACGCAGCAGAAAGTCATTCCCCCAGTTCAACGCTGCCACTCTTCATTCGGAAATCGTCACTCTTGGGTTGTGGAGCACCTCACTTCGCTGGTACCGCTTCCACCCATGTAGTCAGTTGCATGCGACCGAATCTCGTTTTCGCAGTTCAGACATGTCACTCCTCGGTCTCGCGAAAATACTCTCCGCAGGTGACTACACGGCATGTAGTCATCTCTGACTACATGGTGACTACGCGGTTCTCGCGATGGGAGAGTAGGGGAAGTTACAGCTCACCCGCACCGCTGGTTACATCTAAACGGGCTCTGCAACAATCGAGTGGGAATAGAGTTTTCATGCCAAACCTCTCTGTTGACGGGATACTTTTTGGCAAATCGAAGAAAGTATCCCTTTAAATAGCCATTCGGTTCAGGGCACTCCCGATTCGTGGCCGCAAATCTGACTTACAGGTATCGACTGTCCGTGTTTTCGATTGATACGCCCGTATATTGGCTATAATTCTAGCCAATATATGAGGAGGTCAGAAATGGCAGCATTGACGATGGGCCTTGCAGAAGCAAAGAACAACTTCTCTCGTGTGACGGCAGAGGTGAATCGAACCGGCAGGTCGGTCACCATCCTGAAGAACAACAAGCCCTGGGTCGTCATCCAGCCAGCTCAGGGAATCGGCAATGCCACGGACGTGGCTGTTGACTTTATGGACGAGTATGCTGACGTGTTCGAAGAGCTTGCCAAGTGAGCGCGCTGGCCTTTTCCAGAGAGGAAGTTCTTGCCATCCATGCGGCGACGATCGAACGATTCGGTGGGCTTGGCGGCTTACACGACGAAGGGCTCCTCGACTCTGCGCTAGCGCAGCCGTTCCAAACCTTCGGTGGCGCGGACCTGTACCCAAGCGCCATCGACAAGGCGTGCAGATACGCCTTCGGCGTCATATCCAATCACCCGTTTCTCGATGGCAACAAGAGAACGGATGCTGCCCTGCTCGGCGCTTATCTCAGGATGTCTGGCGTCGATTTCAGGCCTGTCCATGCGGCTTTCCTCAAGGTCATGTTGGGCGTTGCAGATGGGTCGGTGAGCTACGACGCGCTCGTTGAGTGGACCAAAAGCGTAGTGGTGTAAGGTGATCCGCGACATGCGGCACGTCCATGAGGCCGTCGGGCAGGTCGTTCGCCTCGGATGTCGAGGAGGCAGCGGATCCCTGTACCTCCGCCCGGCATTCTCGCGGCTCTCCGCATCATCATCCGATATTCCCGAAGGTGCCGGGAACGCGTCGCGTGGCATCTGGAGGATGTCGTCTTTCATGGGATTGACCTACAGTCCCATGGATCCCGAGGATATTGCTCGGTTAGATAGCCTTGGCTTGATCGATTTCAAGTTGACAAATGCCCTTAGCACCATGCAGTCATACAAGTGCCAGCCCAACATGCTGATTCCCATTGGCCAATCAACTTATGTCGTTATTGAAGACGGAGAGGCTGAGTTCACCTTTACCATGCGCCCATTTACAGAGCACGGTGCGCAGCTGGCTACTTATTGCACGCCAGGTGAGGGCAAGGGGTTTGCTCAGGGGGTAGTCAAGCATATAAAGTCTCTTGGTTTTCGGGTGGGCATAGTGGCAGAGATGTTTGAAAATGGCTCGTTTAAGTACCAACTAATTTAGTTGACGCTTTATCCGAACGAAGATTCCGTCATTTCCGTTAAATATGTAGTCACTTCGATGCGTAAAATTACGTTTCCCCAGTTCAACGATGTCACTCTTCACTCGGAATTTGTCACTCTTGGGTCGGGAAGCACCCCACCCCGTCGGCACTGTTTCCGCCCGTGTAGTCAGTTGCGCACAACCAAACTACGTTTCCGCAGGTCAAGTGTGTCACTCTTCGGTCGGGTGAAAATACTCTCACCAAGTGACTACATCGCATGTAGTCAGTGCCGACTACAGGGTGACTACGCGGTTCTAGCGATTGAGGAGTGGCAATAACCACAGTTCAGGCATGATGCTGACTACATGAAAACAAGCTATGCAACGATCGAGTGGGAGTAAATCGCGGGGCAGAACGGTTCGCAACACTACCTCCCAAAAAGTACTGCTTTCGCAGGTAGAATAGGTTGCGAAGAGTTTTGAGAAGTTACGCTTCGCAACGGTTCAAAACACTCCAATCGGGATTGTTCGTACCGGAATTCGTACCACCTTCGGGGGGCTGTTAAAAAACTTATGAGACACAGAGTGAGCGGCGCGACCTTTCCAAAGGCCGCGCCGCTCTCGTGTCCGATGCGTCCGCCTACGGTCTTGAGCCGCGTCCCGCCACGAGCCGCGCCAGGAGCGCGGGCAGCGCGAGGGCGAGAGAGGAGGATTGCGATAGAGCGATATTCAAGGATAGTACTCCTATATTTGACCAATACTGAGCGTCACACTTGAATTCTCTCAAGGGGAGCTTGGAACGAATCAATGCGGATGCGAAAGTCTTGACCATGAGTTTTAATCGGAATTCATATGAGGGCGGGCCTTTGTCACCGAAGCTGAACGTTTCGTTGTCGCAGATACCGGGCTGCCTCGTGGCAACCTTGCGGCGGGTTGGAAACGCGCGATTAAAGGGCAATGGCCGCAGTTACAAACGACAAGCACGCTGGTGATTGTTGTCGCAATGGTTGTTCTTGCTGTGTATTTCTTGCCTCCGCTTTCGGTGGCAACGATGAGCTGAACCAGGATTGTTGTTGACATTGCCGTCACCGGCAGGGAGTGGGGAATGCACCTGCAATCCGTATGTTGGGGTTTCATTTGCATGCGATTGAGTGGGAATGAGAATTTAACGGGGTAGTTTACAATGGTATTTATATAAACTACCCCGTTAAATTCTAAAGTATGGCCATTCGAATGCAAAGGAGGTCATGGTGCGGCTCTATAGGCGTGAGAAGTATTTGGCGAGAATCCGTCCCTTCTACCACGACAATGACATTATCAAGGTCATCACTGGCGTCCACCGCTGCGGCAAGTCGTGCATCATGCAGAGCATCGCCGACGAGCTGCGCGAGGAGGGCGTCCCCGAGGACAACCTTATCTACATTGATCTCGACGCGAGGGAGAACCGCAAGGTCGCCACTCCCGACCAACTCGAGGAGCTGATTGATGCCGCGACTAAAGATGCCATGGGCATGAAGTACCTCTTCGTCGACGAGATACAGAACGTGAGGGGCTTCGAGCCGCTCATCAACGGGTATCGCACGGATGGCGGCTGGTCCATCTTCATCACCGGCTCGAACTCGTATCTGCTCTCCGGAGAGCTCGTCACCAAGCTTACGGGCCGCTACCTCGAGTTCGAGGTATTCACGCTCGACCTCGCCGAGTACCTCGGCATGAAGGAAATGCTCGGCAAGCAGGTGAGTCCCAACCGCGACGAGGAGTTCGCCCGTTACCTGCGGGAGGGCGGGTTCCCGAGGGCCGTCGCCTACGACGGCGACGAGGAGAAGCAGACCTACGTGCGCGGTATCGTGTCGGAGATCTTCGAGAAGGACATCAGGGGACGCGCCAAGGTGCGGCATGTGACGGCGTTCAATGCGGTGCGCGACTACCTCATCAACAACTTCGGGAGCACCACGAGCATCAAGAACCTGCTCGACCACTTCAACCGAGTGGAGGGCATCCCCATCAAGCGCGAGACGCTCAATCGCTACATCCAGATACTCGTCGACGCCAAGATTCTCTACCGCTGCCGGCGCTTCGACATGAAATCGCGCCGGTCGCTGCAGCGCGAGGAAAAGTACTACCTCGCCGACCTCGGCTTCTACTTTGCCACCAACACGGACAACCGCATCAACTACGGGCCGGCGCTGGAGAACGTCGTCTACCACTACGCTCGCACCGGAGGTTACGACGTGAGCGTCGGGCGCATCGGCAAGCTGGAGTGCGATTTCGTGCTGAGGAAGCATGCGGATGCCTACTCGTACGCTCAAGTCGCCATGACGATCATGAACGACCGCGCTACCGAGGACAGGGAGTACCGACCGCTCGAGCAGATACGCGACAACTACCCCAAGTACGTCGTTACGATGGATCGACTCCTGCAGAGACGGAGTGGTATCCAGCACGTGAACATAGTGGACTTCCTCGCCGATGGGCGGGAATTCTAGGGTAGTCTCTAACCATTGAGTGTGAGTTGCTTTCGGCCTTTTTAGTCTGAAATATCTTTCTACAAAAGACAATATTTATGCAGATCAGATGGGTTGAGAAGAGTTTTTGCAGAAGTAACGCTCCAAGACGTCTGATTCGGGATTATGAGTGGCGGAATTCGTGGCAGGGCTAGAGCGGACGGCCTGAAACGCCTCTAGAACATAATGGTACAGAGACGGTGGCGTGGCTTTTCGGAGGGGCCGCGCCGCTTTCCTTTTTGATTGGTGGGGACAGGGGTATCCGCGCGGGGAACGCAGTATAGCGCGAGGGGGTGCTGCACATTCCCTCGCGCTAGAGGTGCGCTCACCCCCCTGCCGGTCTTGCGGCGGACATGCGTCTGGGTGTGGCTACAGTTCGCGTCGAGCGTCCTGCGCTCGAATCGCGCTTTGCTTGCTTCAGCCGTAGTGCAGCGACCTGACCGGAGACGCGCTGAGGCGAGCGAGCGCATCGACAAAACGGCTCTCTATATCTTGACGCGCTAACCCTCGAGAATCGTCCCCCTCGAATAGAGTGCGCCCTTGCCGGCCACCGTCACCCTGTCTCCGCGAAGGCTCGTGTATAAAGACCTTGCTTCTTTCTGAGGCCTGATAGCATGTCAACTTGTTCTTGCCCAGCCTGTCGCACTAGTATGGCGTAATCATGCAATGCGTGCTTCCGGTGACCGGATCTTCAGGCACGCTCAACTTCGGTGTAAAAACGCGACTGACGCAATCGTAGCCATCCCGGTCGGCTGGCGCCGTGACGGCCACAAGCAAGCCCGGCAGGTCTTTCATTTTGTCCTGATCCGGGTCCAGCCCCTCCACCGACGCCGCATCTGGGAGAACGACCAGCAAATCCCTGTCGATGTACGCTTCCAGAGGTCGAACCCCAAGCGTGCCCTCCATCTGGTCCGTGACGTTGGTCCTCTGAAGGGAGTATGCGGGGAAATCCATCTCGTACACGTCGCCCTGACGCTTCACCGTCAGCTTGCCAACCTGCGTGACGAAGGTGACTTCCGACTTGCCCTTCTCGTAATAGTTGAGAATGACGAAGGATGCCCCGAGCGTGGCGTGACTGCAGAAGTCAATTTCGCCGCCCGGCGTAAACCGACGCAGGCGGTAACCGTTTTCTTCTCTGACGGCAAACGCAGTCTCGGAGAAATTGTTCTCCTTCGCTATGTTTTGCATCAGGCTGTCGGTGGGCCATTCGTCGAGGACGCAGACGGCCGCCTGGTTTCCGCCGAACACGTTGTCTGTAAAAGCATCGACGATATACTGCTTCACTGGGCCATCGCCTCAAATGAAAATTCGCATCCTGGACGCTGTCCAGAAAGGATGCTCCAGTGCCCCCGTCCCGGGTCTGTTCCCTGCATTTTGAAATCGCCGGAGCTCTTCATTCTTAGCGAGATGTTGTAACGCTGCTCTGAGACGGATTGACGCAGATGCGAGCGCCTTGACTGTGGGTCTTGAGTGAGGCTCCTAATAGGCGGACTCTCATGTTCACCAACCTTCCCATTGACCTTCGGCCATCCTCAAGGCAACGCGCATTCAAAGGCTGAGCAACGTTGTCGTGGGCAGCACGGTGAGCGTGCCGGTTCTTCTCGCCGCGCGAAAGTCTGCGCGCATCCGCTCGCGCTGCAATTACATCAATCAATTGACAATCGAATCTTTTGACCTATAGAATGTCAATGTATTGACAGAGAGGATGGTCGATGGCATCGAAAGAGGCCCGCAGGAACGCATACGCCTACTGTATGCTCCAGGACAGGAGGCAGGCTCGCTATGATCGTCACGCCCACGCCAATGGCCTGTCCATGCAGGCCTTTCTCGTGGTGAACGCGCTCTATTACGCGCAGGGCGGCATGACGCAGGCGGAGCTGTGCAGGCGAACCTTCAACTCCCGTCAGACGGTGAGCCTCGTGGTGAAGCGGCTCGTCGCGGACGGATATGCCGTCGCGCAGCCCGTTCCGGGCGACCGGCGCAGCTCCATCGTGAGCATGACCGAGGAGGGACGTATCTGGGCGCACGACATGATACGTCGCATCACGCGCGCCGAGGACGAGGCCATGGCGATGCTCGCACCAGAGGAGCAGGCACAGCTCGTGCGGCTCACGCAGCGATTCACGGATAACCTCTTGTCGCTCATCGACGACGAGGGGCTTGACCAGGAAGGAGGGGGCTGACGCATGGAGTTCTACGAGGCGGTGCGCAGGAGGAGGACGACCCGCGAGTTCCTGGACAAGGACGTCGACTTTGCGGCCATCGAGCGCATACTGGAGGCGGGAAACGCTGCCCCCACATGGAACCACAACCGCAACTGGTCCTACATCGTGCTGCGCACGGACGAGGAGAAGGAGTTCGCCTTTCCGGAGGCCAAGGAGATGGCGCAAAAGTTCGATGCGGAGAAGTACCTGAACGTGCCGAGGCCGTATCCCACGACGCTTGCTCAGAAGATGTACGCCTACGCGGTGCCGCGCCAGTACTCCATGCTCAAGGACGCGCCCTACGTGATCATCCCAGTCTTCAAGTGCAAGGAGTTGAAAGGGGGATGCGTCTCAAACCTCAATCCCTTCTCCACCATTTGGTGTGTGGTGGAGAACATCTTCCTTGCGGCGACCGCCGAGGGTCTGGCCTGCTCCATGGGGATTCCCCTCGGCGGGGAGCACGATGCGGTGAAGAGGCGCCTCAAGGTGCCGCCCACCTGCATGATGCCCGCGTTCATCGGCATCGGATACGCCGACCCCGCAGAGCACGAGCTCGAGCAGAACCATGCCAACCTGGAGAAGCAGCTCCACTTCGGGAAGTGGAGGTAGCCTCTGATGGAGCCCCTGGTGCGCGAGGTGGAAGTTAAAAGCGTCTAACGAAATACGTTTGACCCCCTCTGCTCGCTTGCGTTAAGCAGGGGGCTTCTTGAGGCCGTGTGGGCCTTTTCAAGCAGGCCCCCATTCTTGGGCTTCACTCGCTATTGCGTCGGCGCTTCCATGTCCGATTTCAGCTAATCAAACCATCGACCGCAATCTAGAATCAATCGTGCCAGCAAAAAGGTTATCGGAGTGCAGGGACAGGGAGGCCCTTGACAAGAACGAGGGTTTCGCGATGCTGGCGAGGTGCAAGACCGTGTGCATAGAGCAGTGGAGGGGATTGGGCGGTGACCAAAGCATGCTTGGATACGGCGGGACCGAAAGAGCTCAACTTTCCAGAAGAGCGCAAGCGTGCCTTGTACGATGTTTTCGCCTCGGGTGACCCTCGCTTCGACGGTAAATTATTTGTGGGGGTCTCGTCCACGGGTATCTACTGCCGCACTGTCTGCACTGCCAAGATGCCCAGGTACGAGAACTGCACGTTCTTCCGTACTGCCGCCGAGGCCGAGGCTGCTGGTTATCGCCCCTGCATGACGTGTCGACCCGAGGTTGCGCCGGGGGTCTCTGCCGTGGATGCCAGAGCGAGCCTCGCGCGACGCGCGGCGAGCGTGATTCGCGCGCAGTGCGCGGTTCCGGGCGGCGTTGAGGCCATCGCCGCCAAGCTCGGATACACGGGGCGCCATCTGCGCCGTGCGTTCGCGTCGGAGTATGGAGTGACGCCATCGCAATACGCCCAGACCTGTCGGCTTCTGTTGGCGAAGTCGCTCCTGACTGATTCCGACCTGCCCGTCGCGCTCGTCGCCGAAGCGTCTGGGTTTGGCAGCGCGAGGCGCTTCAACGACGTGTTCATGGAGCGCTATCGGCTGACGCCCACAGACCTTCGAAAGCGCGCGGGCAATGGAGCCGCGCCCTCAGGCACTATAACCGTGCATCTGGGATACCGACCCCCGTATCGCTTTCTCGAGTTGCTTTCGTTCTTCCGCGAGCGTCAGATGGAGGAAGTTGAACTGGTCAACGAGACGGAGTATGCGCGAACCGTTCACATGGAGGAACCAGGAGGAAACGTCGCCTGCGGCTGGCTGCGCATCGAGAACGACTCCAAACGCAATCGGCTCGTAGTTACGATGTCGGAGTCACTCGCACCGTGCGTGCCCCAGGTGGTCGCTCGCGTGAGGAGCATGTTCGATGTCGACTGCGACCCTCAGGCAATCGCCCGCGGACTGGCATCCCTCGATGACATCGTGCCGGGCGCTGTGCGCGAGGGGACGCGGCTTCCCGGCTGCTTCGACCCCTTCGAGACGTCTTGCAGGGCCGTCCTCGGTCAGCAGGTCTCGATTACTGCTGCCAACAAGCTCGCAGCGCGCATCGTGAAACGTTATGGAGCACCGGTAGAGACGGGTGTTGATGGACTGACGCGTGCATTTCCCACACC
>PPYE01358251.1_pt1 | contig 12687 bp, 10 predicted proteins | sample 1559881 | NCBI WGS metagenome assembly PPYE01 (sample SAMN08240022, study PRJNA423297) | Human gut metagenome, whole genome shotgun sequencing project.
CTGTTGCAGGCGTAGGGTGAGCTTCAGCGCTATGCTCAAAGAAAAGTTTGGATGCTTTTTGGAATTTGCTCATTCATAGCTTGACAAAACACAATTTTTGTGTATAATTAAATTATTGCATCATCCATTCCATAGACCCCCAAGACGCTAAGGGAGGAAATTAAACATGAAACACTGGGTCGCACAAGCGCTTTCTCTGCTGATGGCACTCTGCTTGTTTCTGCCCTGCTTCGCCGCAGCGGAAGAAGCCGCGCAGAACGCCGTCACCATCGACTTTGAGGATGGCAACGCCGCCGCATTCAGCCAGTCTGGCTCCTGCACCGTCGGCGTGACGGAATCGCAGGCACACAGCGGTAAGCAGAGCCTGCGAGTTTCTGGACGCGGCAGCAATAACTGGGATGCCGTTGACCTCTCCGCTGCGTCGGTTGGCATTGAAGCCGGTGCGAAAGTCCACCTGTCCGCCTGCGTCTACGTCGAAAGCTCGGAGGACGGCGTTATGGCGATTGGCAAGGCGGGCGGCGATTACGCCTACTACGCGCAGGTGAACGTCAAGGGCAAGGAGTGGACGGAAATCTCCTGCGATTTCGAGGCGGACGCAGGCATCAATATCCGCTTCCTCACGGCGTCGGATAACTATCTGGGCAAAAACTACTGCCTTGATGATGTCACGCTGACCATCACCGCGCCCGAAAAGGTGGATTACTCCGACGCGCCGCAGATTCACTACACGTCGGACTTTACCAGCGGCACGGACGGCTGGTATGCGCGTTCTGCGGGCGGCGCCGCCATCGAGACGACTGCCGACGGGCTGTACATCACCGGGCGTACCGCGACGTGGAACTCTCCCGGCCGCGACTTCGACCTTGTGCCGGGGCGCGCCTACAACCTGTCCGTGCAGGTGAAGCAGGACGAGATGGATTCGTGCAGCTTCATCCTGTCCGTCGCCCATACCCGCGACGGCGAGGAATCCTATGAGAACATTGTCACCGGCACGGCGAAGAAGGGCGAATGGGCAATGCTGTCCGGCTCGTACATTCCCGGTCGGTATGACAAGTATGTGCTGTACGTCGAGGGTGCGGGCAAGGAAACGTCCTTCACCATCCGCAATTTCACCTGCGACGAGAAGATTGACTCCTTCGACACCACTTCGCTGCCTGTCCTCAAGACGCTCTATGCGGATAAGTTCGATTTCGGCACGGCGGTTGTTGCCAGTGAAGTGGCGGACAGCAAACGCATGGCGTTCTACGGCAGCCAGTTCACCATCATGACCGCGGGAAACGAGATGAAGCCGGATTCGCTGCTGGATATGGCGGAATGCCGCAAGCTCAGCCGCACGGATGACACGGCCGTCGCTGTGAAGTTCGACAACTGCATTCCGTTCCTCGATTGGTGCCGCGACAATGGCGTGAAGGTGCATGGGCATGTGCTGGTGTGGCACTCCCAGACGCCCGAAGCCTTCTTCCATGAGGGCTACGCGACCCATAAGCCGCTGTGCAGCCGCGAAACCATGCTCGCCCGCATGGAAAGCTACATCCAGCAGGTGCTGACGTGGACGAACGAGAATTATCCGGGGCTGATTGTCTCGTGGGACGTTGTAAACGAAGCCGTGGCGGACGGCAGCGACCAGCTGCGCGAATCCAACTGGACAAAGACGGTTGGTCAGGATTTCGTGAACCGCGCGTTTGAGTACGCCCGCAAGTACGCCGCGGACGGCGTGAAGCTGTACTACAATGATTACAACACCCCCCTTGACCCCAAGCTGCACGGCATCTGCGTCCTGCTGGACAGCCTGATTGCGGATGGCACGATTGACGGCTACGGCTTCCAGGCACACTACTCCGTCGGCAGTCCGACGATTGACCGCGTGGATTGGGCGTTCCAGCAGATTGCCAAGCGTGATTTGCTCCTGCGCGTGTCCGAACTTGACGTGGGCATTGACGATACGAGCGAGGAAAATCTGCAGAAGCAGGCGAAGTATTACGGCGACCTGATGAAGATTTTCCTGCGTTACGCCGACCGCATCGAAGCGGTGCAGGTATGGGGCACGGTGGACGACCTGAGCTGGCGCGCGGACGAGTACCCGCTCCTGTTCGACAAGGATGCCCAGCCGAAGCCCGCGTTTGACACGCTGGTGGAACTGGCACAGTAAATCCATCATAAAGGCAACACCGCACAATCCATTTGCCAGCCGACCACCTCATTTGTGCGGTGTTACCCTAACTTTAAGGAGGCGACGAAGATGAAGAAGAAGAGTTTTGCCATATTGCTGGCTGCGGCGCTGCTGCTGTACCTGCTGCCGGGAATGGCGCTGGAAGCGAAGGCGGAAACCGTCCGCAACATATGTTTTTTCTGTAAGAAACAGGCAGATCTTGAGATTACAGGATTCGAGCGATACAACGACGATCAGCATTATGTAATTTACAAATGTCCACTCTGCGGTAAAAGCAAACATGCCATATTTCTTGGCAATCCAATCATCTATCACTCTGGCGGCACCGAAACGCCGACCTGCACCACGGGCAAAACCTGCGCCCAGTGCGGCGCTCAATACGGCAAACTCGGTCACGACTGGGGCGCATGGCAATCCAGGGGTAACAACAGTGAGCATATCCGCCACTGCCAGCGTGACGGCTGCGATGCGGTCGACACCGCAAGCTGCTCCGGCGACAGCAGCGCGACCTGCATTACGCTGGGAACATGCAGCACCTGCGGCGGGCAGTACTACAGCGCACATGCATTCCCTGCGGGGCAGAACTGGCATTCGGACGACAAAAACCACTGGCTTAGCTGCACCGTCTGCCACGAAGCGAAAACTAAGATGGGCGCACATTGGTTCGTTCAGGGCGCCGTTAGCGTGTGCCTTAAGTCCGCAGCCACCTGCGTTGCTCCGGCCGTGTACTACACAAACTGCGACTACTGCTACCACAAGGGAACGGATACTTATGTAGACCCATATAATGGACCTGACCCGAACAACCACGACCTGGTGCACCACGACGCCAAGGCGCCCGCCTGCACCGAAATTGGCTGGGACGAATACGATACCTGCTCCCGCTGCGATTACACCACCTATCAGGAAATCCCTGCACTGAAACACAATCTGGTACACCACGATGCGAAGGCGCCCACCTGCACCGAAATTGGCTGGGATGAATACGATACCTGCTCCCGCTGCGATTACACCACCAAGGTGGAAATTCCCGCACTCGAGCACGATTATACCGAAAAGGTCGTCAAGCCCACCTGCGGAAAGGGCGGCTACACGCTGCACACCTGCAAAAAATGCAATGACAGCTATAAGGATCACCAGACGAAGACGCTGCTGCACTGGTATGGCGAATGGACGAGTAACGGCGACGGCACGCACAGCGCGACCTGCAAGCGCAAGGATTGCAAGCACGTCAGCAAGACCGAATGCGCCATCGTCGAATTCAAGCAGGATGAAGCGACGCGCACGCTCTGCCCCGTATGCGGCAATGTGAGCGATGGCACACATCTGGCGCTGGTTGAAGAAGTGACGGCGGAGGGCGAGCATCTGCCCTATGGCGAGCTGGTGCTGCGCATGGGTGAAACTGCGAACGGCAATACGCTGCTGAGCGTCTGCTTTGAAGTTTCCGGCAAGCTCACCCAGCCGAAGGGCGAGGTAAAAATCACGATGCCCGCCGAGCTGCTGAACGGCGTTACCTTGGCGCTGCTGAATGCCGACGATACGGAAATTGATCTGCCCTACATCGTGGAAGGTGAAAACGCAGTGTTCACGCTGGATTTCACCGATGCAGAAATTCCCACCGCGCTGATTCGCCTGATACCGACAGCGGAATAATCCCATTTCATAGCGTTTTTAAGGCCGTTGCAGAAGATGAATCCTGCAACGGCCGTTATGTGCGCCCGGCTTAGCCGAAGGCAAGGGTGTCCATCGAGAGGCGGAGTCTGAAGGAAGCCGGATGCCAGCGGGCAAACGCCCGAACCGACGAACAGAAATCACATAGTAGACCGTAGAGGAACGGACGAGTGTGCCGAGCAACACAAAGTCCAATGCTGCCCGAATCCCGTGCGGTAAATGTGGCGGTTATGTGGAAGAAAAAAAGGCGGCTGCCAGGTTTATCCCCTGACAGTCGCCTCACTGCTTACTTCTTTTCTACTTTGCTGCTGCCGCGGATGGTCGCATCCGGCTTGGCGGCCTGCTTCATGAACGCCGACGGGCTGATGCCGACGATGTTCTTGAACTGCTTGGAGAAGTGGTACGGGTCTTGCATCCCGACTTCGATGCCCGCCTGACGAACCGTGTGCCCTTCCTCGCGCAGCAGCTCCTTCGCGCGTTCCATCTTGCAGTGCAGCACATACGACAGCGGCGGCATGCCCACTTCGCTCACGAAGCGCTTGCGGAACGTTTCCATCGGCATACGGGAAATCGCCGCCATCTCCGCCAGAGAGAAGTTGTCCTTGTACTGATTCGCGCGTAGGGTGTCCACGACCTTCGCAATCTCGTGCGAAAGCATCGCGTCCATGGCGACCGGCTGACCCCAGTGGCTTGCCAGCATCCCGTACATCAGGTGCTGCAGCTGATATGTCGCGTCGCTGGTGTCCGTGTGGCGGACGATGACCTGCACAATCTGCTTCGCCAAGTACATCTGGCTCGGCAGCGCCCCCTGCTTCAGCGGCATATGCAGCAGCGCGCCCATCTTGCGTACGACCATCGGCGCAAGCGGGCCTTCCAGCGCAATCCACACGCAGCGGACGCTCTCGTCAATCTGCAGGGCAGCGTCGCGGTTGCCGGCGGGCAGGAAGCACGTTTCCTGCTGTTTCAGCGTCAGCTCATGCCCCTGCCAAACCAGCGTCGCTTCGCCTGCCTCCACCGCGAACCAAATCCACTGGTCATGCGGCTTAATGGGGCGTCTCCCTGCCTCAAACATCGCCGTGCCTGCCGCGTGAATCCACGCACCGCTGGAGCGGGTCAAGCTGCCCGGCTTGTGGTATCCTTCCACCACCATAGTATCCGCCGCAGCCTCTACGTCTGCGAACAGGTAAGACTCCATGCCCTTCATCCTCCTTCAACCAAATGGCACAATTGTCATTATGGCTATTATAATGCCCAAATCGGTTGATTGTCAAGAGGATTACACGATTTTCCCGAAATTTTTCTGAAGGATAGCTGTGCGTGTCCGAGGATGGATGAATGCCATTCGATACAGGTTAGCTTTGGCGAACTTTTCGCCCGAAAAACAGCAAATGTACAATTCTGCCCTTGACAAGCGCGGGATGAGCGGACTATAATAAATCTGAATACGCGGCAATGATGCCGCCGGACGGAGGAATTTTCTCCATGATGCTGTCTGTGCTGTTTCCGTTTACGTTCCCGGCGTTTTTCGCCGGGCAAATTGACGTACCGTGAAGCAGCAGCCGCAGCGATTGAGGAAAACATCAGGCGCGGAAGCTCTTTTGCGGGCTTCCGTGCTTTTTTTCGTCCATTTGAGCCAATAATGATTTTGAGCCAATAATGATTGACGCAGGAGGTTGACCACCATGATTATCGTCTTGAAGCAGGGCACGACCCAGCAGGAAATCGACACCGTCACCAATGCCGTGGTTGCGCGCGGCGTATCCGTCAGCCCGATTGTAGGCACGGAGATGACCATCCTTGGTCTGACTGGCGACACAAGCCGCATTGACCCCGACCAGCTGGAATCCTTCCACTGCGTCGAACGCATCATGAAGGTTGCCGAGCCGTTCAAGAAGGCAAACCGCGCGTTCCATCCCGCGCCGAGCAAAATCAAAATCGGGAACACGGTTGTCGGCGGCAAGAAACTGGCGATTATGGCTGGCCCCTGCTCCGTGGAGAGCAACGAGCAGATTACCGCCGTGGCGCAGGCGGTGAAGGATGCGGGCGCAACGGTGCTGCGCGGTGGTGCGTTCAAGCCGCGCACGTCCCCGTACTCCTTCCAAGGATTGGCATACGAGGGGCTGGACATGCTCTGCCATGCCCGCGAGCAGACCGGGCTGCCCATCGTGACCGAGCTGATGTCTCCCTACGACATTGACACTTTCGTGGATAAGGTGGACTGCATTCAGGTCGGCGCGCGCAACATGCAGAATTTCGACCTGCTGAAACAATTGGGGAAGATTCGCAAGCCGATTCTGCTTAAGCGCGGTTTGTCCGCCACCATCGAGGAGTGGCTGATGAGCGCGGAGTACATCATGGCGGGCGGCAACGAGCAGGTGATTCTGTGCGAGCGCGGCATCCGCACGTTCGAGACGTACACGCGCAACACACTCGACCTGTCCGCCATCTGCGCGGTGAAGAAGCTGAGCCATCTGCCGGTGATTGTTGATCCGAGCCATTCGACCGGCAAGAGCTGGATGGTGCAGCCGATTGCGCGCGCGGCGATTGCGGTCGGCGCGGACGGCGTGATGATTGAGGTACACAACGACCCGGCGCACGCGTTGTGCGACGGTGCGCAGTCGATTACGCCCGCTGCGTTTGTGGACGTGATGGCGGATATTCGGAAGATTGCAGAAGCTGTTGGGCGCGAGGTGTGATGATGCAAAAACTCCCCTGCTTGATATGGACAGGGGAGTTTTGAGTATTGACCTTTTTGTTTATTGCGTGATGTTGCCGCAGGGGGAATCGCCGCTGCGGCGGCGACAAGGGGGCTTTCCGGTCGCCCCCTTGACCCCTTCGGCGCGGTCACTCCCATGTTGCTTGGTTTCTACCGGAAATTTAGCGAACCGTAGGTTCGCTGGATAAACACGCGGACACTGTATGCAGAAGTCACCAACTGAATCGCGCGAAAGGGTCAAGGGAGGAACTCCCTTGCAGGGTGCAGGGGCAGCGCCCCTGCCGGAGTCCAGAGGCAGAGCCTCTGGCGCCTCCCTTACCCCCGTAAGAACCCAATTACTTCCGGCACATACTTCTCCATCACATCGTTCGTGGACATGTAGATTTCGTGCTTCGCGGGATAAACGGAAAGTTTCGCACCGGGGACTTGCGCGACGAATTGTTTCTGCTCCGGCAGACAGACTGTCTTGTCCAGGGACGCTTGGCAGAGCAGCAGCGGCGTGGTAATCTGCTTGTCCTTTGCCGGGTCAAGCAGTACTTGCGTCACGCCAATCGCTTCCTGTACCCAGCCATAAGTGGGTGAACAATTCTGCAAGTGCGCGTTGTCGATGCGCTTGCGCTCGTAGTAGTCAAAGCGGACGCGGCTGGTGGCGCAGGATGTCTCGAACGGCTCGTTCTCCGGGCTGAACGGCTTGCCGATGAACGCGCGGTCTTCCCGCTTGCCGATGGTGCACATGAAGTCCGCCGCGAGTTTGCCCGCCCAGCGCGGCAGCGGCGCACTCGATGGCGCAATCATCGGCGCAGTCAGCACCGCCCGCGCGAAATACTCCGGGTGATTCATCAGCGTCATGCCGCCAATCGCGCCGCCCATCGAGTGCGCATACAGCACGCGCGGCAGATGAGCTGTTCGCGGCAGGACGACACCCGACATGAACTCCTCCAAATCGCGCAGATAATCCGAAAACGCATCGACGTGCGTGATGGAGGTGTCAGAAATTTTGCGGACGGATTTGCCGTGCCCGCGGTGGTCGATGGCGTAGACGTTGAACTTCTCGTTCAGAAAATACCACGTCATTTCGCGGAATTTCTCGGCGGATTCCGTGTAGCCGTGCAGGATGACGACGGCGCGGGTCGCATCCGGCTGCTCGTAGACCTCCGCGTGCAGCGTTCCGCCCGTGGAGAGCGGCATGTCCATCTCCTGACGGCGCGAATCCAGATACGGCTCAACCGTCTCGGTCATGACGGCGGCATAGTTGCTTTCGGGCAGAATGGAAATCATAGCGTCCTCCTGTGATAATAATGATTGACATGTCTATTATATCAGAAAAAGAACGCAAAATGCAAGGGCTGCACCGACTTTTCCGGCACAGCCCTTGATGTTATTTGTTGATTTCCTGCTGAAGCACGTCAAGGAACGCTTGACGGCGGCAGTTCTTGAACGAATAGGTAAATCCATCTGACGTAAAGCGGAACGTGTAGCCTTTGAGGATTTCGCCCATCAGGCTGGTGGTGCTGAAGTCGGTCACGCCCTTGAGCGGAATGGTGCGCATCAGCTTGAGCGGCTCGGACTTCATGTTCGTGTCGTAGATGAGCAGGTCATTGCCCTTCACACCGAGCAGCACCATGCCGAAGCTTCCGTCCGGCAGCTCCTTCACCGTGGCGCAGAGCGCCGCCCCGCGCGCATCGCAAACGCCCGCGTTCTGCATCTGCTGGGCGTATTTCTCCTGATTTGTCATGAAAAAACAACCTCCTTTTTTGGCCTTGAGCCTACTGACAAGTATAAGCAGGGGGGCTGATTTGTCAAGCGAATGCGGGAAAATTTACAAGTTGAATTAGTTTGGCACATACATCGGTGTCAGCCCCATTTCGAGATACACGGTGTTGATATGCTCCTGACACGCGCGGGCGAACCCCTCCGCGTCAAACGCGCCGTTCAGGTAGCGCTGCATGAGCGTCTTGAGGGCATCGTCGAAGGTGACGGGGGAGTCGCCGGGGATGTAGGCGTACTGGACAAGCTCCTGATAGTGGGCAATGTCCTCCGGGGAGACGGAATAGGGGTGTTCGGTGATATAGTCCAAACCGCTGCGGGCGTAATCAAGGTCGCTTTCGTCCTGCGTGGTGCGGTTCTCTTTCGCTTCCAGGCGGGCGATTTCCCCTTGGTATCGCGCAACTAACTCGTCGTAATCAGAGCGGATAACGGGCTGATTCAGCGACGCATCCCAAAGGTAGGATGTTGCGGATTCACAGGTCGCCAGATAGTGCATTAGGTCAATCGCACCGTCGATGTTGTTGGAATAGGGATTGATGACGGCGACGACGGTCAGATAATACAGACCGGAAGGCGCATCATCGAGGACGGAGGGAATCAATTCGATGTACGTGGAAGGCGTGACAGAAGCGGCAGACGAAGTAAAGACTTCGTAGTCTGCGAATAAATTTTCCTTCGATGTTTCAGGCACAGTATTCCTGATTTTTTCGGCAATACGAGCAAATTCGGGACGCAGAAAATTGATTTGCCCATCCACTCGTTCAGAAGCAATCAAGAACTGGCGCAAATAGAACGTGAGCATATCCTGCTGCGTGTACCTGTATTCGAGCATCAGCACATAGTCACGGCTCAAAAGACCGCTGTCGAACAGCACTTTACTAACGTCTAACAACTCATCAAAGGTTGTTGGTGCGGAAAGTGCCAATTCTTCCAGCAAATCAGGGGAAAGAACTTGCCACCCCCACGGCTGTGCATCAACATACCAGCCGACCAGATTGCCATTGTCCATGAGCGCATTCTGAAAGGCAGGATACAAGTCGCCGAGTTTATCCATCAAATCGCTGGCATCGGTCAGTGGATAGTAATAGTGTTGCTTCTTGATTTGGTCCAGTCCAGAACGCGTTTGAAAAACAAAAACGTCGATATCGGGATTGCGGGATGCAAGTGCGGTGGCAATGTCGTTTATGCTGCCATTTCGGAAATTAACGTCATGCCCTGCGGCAGCATAATCTTGAAAAGCGCTATAATTGTAATCCGTGCAGAGAATGCGAACACTTGATACATTCTCTGCGGAACTTACGGAGAGCAGCAACAAAAAAAACAGAAATAAAGCAAAAACTTTTTTCAACTAAACTCCTCCTCTTTTTAGTATTTAATCCTTCAGGCATTTTCATGCCTGAAGGATTGGTAAGACTTACGGTGCCCAAGAGAAATTAATTGTAACTGAAGTCGTCTGAGCAGATTGCGTTTGTACGCGTGCGAAGAAAGAAGAATCAACAGCGTTGAAACCATCAGCATTCAAGTAATAAACAGTACGGGGACCTGTACCAGAAAAAGTATAATTCGATGTTGCGGCAGTGCCGTTGGAGTAGCGAATGCGGAAATTTAGAAGCAGAGTATCTTGCAAACCAGTGAGTGAATTGATAGTGACAGAGGGATCACCAGTTTTGGTTTTCTTTACGTAACCAGTTTGTGCAGTTCCTCCGTGGGACATGGCGGTCAACTCGGCGGTGGCGGCGATTGCCGGAGCAAGGCACGCGAGGATAAGAACAAGCATCAAGGTAAAGGCGATGAATTTTTTCATATATTGTGTACTCCTTCTTCATTCGTCGGTCGTTACAGTTCCATAGCGTGACGGGACGTGCGCCAACGGTATCACCTCCACTTTCTATCAATCTCTCCACTGATATAATACCACAGGCTGTTCTTATTGTCAAGATAATACCATAAAAAGTACATGCGAAAACTTTGCGAAAATATCAGTTTGGCACATACATCGGTGTCAGCTCCATTGCAAAACAAATCCCCCGACTGCCTTGCAGCAGCCGGGGGAAATCAGCATCTTATGCGTTGAAATTCAGATATTCTTCTTCCGGCGGGGGGACAATCTCCGCACGGGCTTCCTGCAGCATCAGCACCTTTTCGCCCTGCGCGTCCACCGCCTTGCACTGCGCGGTCAGGCGGAAATATGTCTTCGTGCTGGGCTTCTGGATGCCTTGCGTAATCCAGCCGATGGGCTGAATGTCGTTCGCGCAGCACGTCATTGCCATCCGCCCGAACATGTAGTAGCCCTTGGGCAGCGAGCGGTCAGCGAACGCCTGCCCCACCAAGCGCACGGTCTTGCGGTCGTAGCGGTCGGCATGATCAAGCGAATCCAGATAGAAGGTCGGAATGTCCTCGTCCTTGATTTCGATGACGGCGGACTTCATGTCGTAGGGAAGGTCTTCGTCCGCCACGCCGTCTTCGCTCGTGCCATCGGTGTTCTCGAAGATGATGTTCGTCTTCGGGTTGACCGCTTTGAGCTGGCGGCGCCACGGGCTCTTGTTTGCGCCGGGCTGGCAGCGGTTGACCAGAATCAGGTCAGCGACCTTCATCGGGTCGGTCAGCATCTGGCGCATGTTGGTGAAGTAGTTGTCGAAGGTGTTTGCGTCCACCGTCGTGATAATCTGCACGACTTCCCACTTGCGCGGCAGCATACAGCTGCCCAGCCGTTCAATCGTCCAGATGCTGTTGTACTCGATGATGACGCGCTCCGGCTGATACTCCTTGTCCAGCGCTTCCATCTTCTTCGTGTTCATCTCGTCTGCTTCGTCGAGGACGACAACGGTCGTGTTCTTCGCCGTTTCGTATTCCTCAACGCCCTCTTCGCAGCAGATGACCAGCGTCTTCTGTCCGCGCGAGAAGTTATCGTCTGTCAGCATGGAGTTGATGAGCTGGGTTTTGCCGCTTTCGAGGAAGCCGGTAATCAGGTAGACTGGTGTAAATTCCTGTTCGCTCATGCCTTGAACAGCTCCCGCAGTGCTTTTTCGTCGATGTGCGCACCGATGACGCACAGGCGGCCGGTGTAATCCGGCGTACCCGGACGGAACTGGCTCTCGCCCGGCACATAGTCAAACTGGAACCAGTCGCCCGCCGCGTTCTGCAGCACGCCCTTGGCGCGCAGCACCGTGCCGTACTCTTCTTCGTCGGACAGCTTGTCCAGCATCGCCTTGACCTCGTCCTGCTCGTAACGGTTTGCAGTCTCTACGCCGACAGACACGAACACTTCGTCCGCGTCATGCCCGTGATGATGATGGTGATGATGTCCGCAGGAGCAGGTTTCGCCGTCCTCGTGGTCGTGATGATGATGTTCGTGCTCATCCTCGTCATGGTCGTCGTGATCATGATGGTGATGATGCTCATGGTCGTCATGGTCGTCGTCATGATGATGATGGCAGCAGCATTCCTCGCCGTCCTCGTGATGGTGATGATGCTCGTGTTCATCCTCGTCGTCATCATCGTCGTCATCGAGGTGGATTTCCATCGGCTTGCCGGATTCAATGACTTCCAGCAGCGTATCAGCGGACAGGTCATCCCACGGCGTCGTCACGATGCGGACGCCCGGATGCTGTTCTTCCACCAGCGCGCGGCTCTTCTCGATGCGCTCCGCGGACAGCAGCTGCGTGCGGCTGAAAATCACCGTCGCGCTCGTCTTAATCTGGTCGAGGAAGAACTCGCCGAAGTTCTTCATATACATGCGGCACTTGCCCGCGTCCACAACGGTCGCGCAGCCGGTCACAACGAGGTCGCTGTGGCGTTCCTTCGCGCGCTCGACGGCGGCGAGGATTTCGCTCAGCTTGCCCACGCCGGACGGCTCAATCAGCAGGCGGTCAGGATGATACTTCGCAATCAGATCATCGACCGCCTTCTGGAAGTCGCCCACCAGCGTGCAGCAGATGCAGCCGGAATTGAGTTCATCGACGATGATGCCCGAATCCTTCATAAAGCTGCCGTCCACGCCGACTTCGCCATATTCATTTTCCAGCAGGATGATTTTTTCCTTCGCAACGCTGCCCGTCAGCAGCTTTTTGATGAGCGTCGTTTTGCCCGCGCCCAGAAAACCCGAAATAATGTTGACCTTAACCATAGCTGTTTTTCTCCTATTCCTCAGGGTCTGGCGGCTCATTCCCGCCACACGCTATTATACCACATTCGTCAAGGTCTAACAAGGGGAAAATTCGCAAAAAACGCCAAAAGCAGCGCTGTCCCAAACGCGCCTGCAGGCGCAAGTTCCTTCTGTAACAATAATACTATTTCCAGATTCAACTGCACCATCTGCTTGCGCCTTTTCCTTTCTGGCGTCCGCTCATTCCACTTAGCGTAG
>PPYE01030903.1_pt1 | contig 12686 bp, 9 predicted proteins | sample 1559881 | NCBI WGS metagenome assembly PPYE01 (sample SAMN08240022, study PRJNA423297) | Human gut metagenome, whole genome shotgun sequencing project.
CTTTTGATGGACGGTACGGCTGTCGAAAGTGCTTTTGCGTTACTTTTGACAAAAGTAACAAAACCGCCGTATCCGGCGAAAGTTTCTTAAATATCGCCATGTCTGGCGTAAATAAAAATTATGTGCCATGTCTGGCACTCGAGTAGAAAAGAGGTGAGAAAATTTATGATGAAACGGACAATCAGTGGCATGATCGGAGCCGGTTCACTGGCTCATAACAGACGGGATTTTGTAGCAGAAAATGTAGATCCGGACAGAGTGCAATTGAATATTTGTTATAAGAATGAGAATCTGAAAGAAGTTTATAAGGAACTGTTTGACGATGCTGCGGAGAGATACAATGTCGGGAAAAGAAAGGACCGGCAGATTGCAAATTATTATGAAAAAATCCGACAGGGCAAACAGGAGAAGTTGTTCCATGAAGTGATCTTCCAGATAGGAAATCGTGAGGATATGGCAGTGGGAACATCAGAAGGAAATCTTGCTGTAAAGATACTGGACGAATATGTGAAAGTCTTCCAGAAGCGGAATCCGACACTTCGGGTATTTAGCTGCTATCTGCATCAGGACGAAGCTACTCCGCATCTGCATATTGACTTTGTTCCTTATGTGACCAACTGGAAGGGAAAAGGAATGGATACCAGAGTTTCACTGAAACAGGCATTGAAAAGTCTTGGATTTCAAGGTGGAAATAAGCATGATACAGAACTGAACCAGTGGATAAATCATGAAAAAGAAGTGCTGGCAGAAATTGCAATGCAGCATGGAATTGAATGGGAGCAGAAAGGTACACATGAAGAGCATCTGGATGTTTACAATTTCAAAAAGAAAGAACGTAAGAAGGAAGTGCAGGAACTGGAACAGAAAAAAGAAAATCTGACAGCAGAGAATGAAGGCCTGACTTCTCAGATTGCGGACGCAAGGGCAGATATTAAGCTACTGGAAGAAGAAAAAATTCAGTTCCAGAAAGATAAAGAGATAGCGGAAAAACGTGCGGAGAAAGCAGAAACGGAATTGAAAAAACTGGAGGACAGAAGAGAATTCCTGCAACCAGTGATGGATAATGTCAGTAAGGAAATAAAAGAATATGGAATGATCAAAACATTTTTGCCGGAAGCTACAGTATTGGAACGTGCGGTAACTTACCGGGATAAGAAAATAAAACCATTGTTCATCGAAATGAAAAATAAGATTGGTGCGATGGCTGCACAGGTGAAAGAACTTACAAGAGAAAGAGATAATTGGAAAAGTAAGTTTCAGCAGAAAAAGAAAGAGCATGAGAACACAAAAAAGGAACTGGCGGAAGTTCAGAAGGATTATCAGAAGTTATCCAGTGAGAAAGAAATACTGCAGGGACTTGCGGACAGATATAACCGACTTTTACGCATGTTGGGAAAAGATATGGTAGAACGACTGGTGCAGGACGATATCCGAATGCAGACGGAACTTGAAGCGAAAAAACAGAAAGAGCAAATGCCGAAAAAAATAGGTGACCGCATACAATGGGCGAAAGAACGAAGTGAAGAACACAATGCACAAATTAAGAAGAATAAAGCAAAGTACAGAGGAATGGAGTTGTAAGGATATGAAGAAACAGATTTATGATGAAAAGAACGGACTGAGCTACACATTACATGGAGATTATTATCTGCCAGATTTGGAAATCAATGAGGAAGAACCGGTATATGGAAAATATGGAATAATGCGAAAGCAGTTTCTGAAAGAGCACCGGAGTGCCAGGTATCAGTATCTGGTACTGACCGGGAAACTGACGGAGCATTTGAATCAGGTCGATAAAGAAGCGAGAAAAAAAGTTGAGATACTGATGGAGCAGATGGTTGAACAGTGGAGCGTGACGGAAGAATTGAAGATGCAGGATCAGATGGAATGGGTGAGGAGGATGAATAATATTAAGAATGTTGTGGAAGGAATGGTGTTATTAGAAATGATTTATGCATAAAAAACACATATAAAAGAAAATCGAATATGATATGAGAAAGGGCACGTTAATTAAAAACGTGTCTTTTTTCTGTTTGAAGGGAATTGAATAGTGGCTGTTAGTTTGATACAATAAAATGGATTATACGATATTGAGGGTGAGAAAATTATGCCGATGAAAGAACCTCGTTTTCATGGCGAAGTTACAGAAAAAAGTCATAAAAACATGAGTAAAATACGTGGAAAAGATACAAGTATAGAGATTGTGTTGAGAAAGGCATTATGGCATAAGGGATTTCGTTATCGAAAAAATTACAAGGGATTGCCAGGAAGGCCGGATATTGCCCTGACAAAGTATCGTATTGCAATTTTTTGTGACAGTGAATTTTTTCATGGAAAAGATTGGGAAATATTGAAGCCTCGATTAGAAAAAGGAAAAAATCCAGATTATTGGGTTAAGAAAATAGAGCGGAATATCCAGAGAGATGAAGAAAAGGACCAGCAATTAAATTTTATGGGGTGGACTGTGATACATTTCTGGGGAAAAGATATTCTGAAAGATACAGAACAGTGCGTTAGAGTGATAGAAGAGACAATATTTGATCAGAAATTGGAAGAAGCAGACGATGAAGAGGAAATGTAATGATGGATTATTTGGAAGAATACGATGAAACGGATCCTATTTCAATTGAAACATATGCAAAAAGGTTGATTGGAAAAACATTTGCGGATGTGTGTAAGCAGGATGACATCACCAAAGCTATGGTTGTCAGGGAGACAACAAATTATGAAGTAAAGCACGAGAACAAGAAGCGAAAAGGTGGGTTAGGAGAACTGATAGAAGAGAGATTCTTTCACTATCAAACGAATAATGATGCACGTCCGGATTTTGATAAAGCAGGTGTAGAACTAAAAGTAACACCGTATAAACAAAATAAGAATGGGACACTGGTAGCCAAGGAAAGACTGATATTGACCATGATTGATTATTTCTCAGTTGTTGATGAAAAATTTGAAGATAGTCACATGTGGCAAAAGGCTCACCTGATTTTACTGGTGTATTATCTGTATCAACAAGAGATAAAGAACCGGTTAGATTATCGTATTGGATATGTGAAGTTGTTTGCACCGCCGGAGCAAGATATAAAAATCATAGCACATGATTTTGAGGTCATTGTTGAGAAAATCAGAAACGGAAAAGCACATGAATTATCCGAAGGAGATACTCTGTATCTGGGAGCAGCACCAAAGGCAGCAACGTCAAAGGACCGGAGAAAGCAGCCATTTAGTGATGAATTAGCAAAACCACGGGCATTTGCATTTAAAAATTCATACATGACATATGTTCTGAACAATTACATTATTCCGGGAAAAAATACATATGAACCGATTATCAAAGGTACGGCAGAAGAATCTTTTGAAGATTATGTTGTGGGGAAAATAGATGCGTATTGTGATTGGTCGGTTACTGATTTATGTAATACATTCCGTATAGAATATCAAAAGAAACCGAAGAGCCTGGAGGCAATGTTAGCATATCGGATGTTAGGCATAAAAGGGAATCATGCGGAAGAATTTGAAAAAGCAAATGTAGTAGTCAAGACGATACGCATTGAGAAAAATAATAAGATAAAGGAAAATATGTCATTTCCAACTTTCAAATTTAAAGAGTTAGTAGAGGAAGACTGGGAAGATTCTACATTTGGAAATTATTTACGTGAAACTCGATTTTTGTTTGTAGTTTATAAGTTTGATCAACAAGATGAGTTAAGGTTAAAAGGCTGTCAGTTTTGGAATATTCCCTATGATGATTTGGAAGGTAATGTGAAGGCAGTTTGGGAAAGGACGCAGAGAGTGCTCCGTGAAGGACTTCAGATAGAAAAGAAAAATGGAAAAAATTATAATAATTTTCCAAAATCATCAGAAAATCCAGTGTGCCATGTAAGGCCACATGCACAAAATGCAAAAGATACTTATGAACTTCCAGACGGAAGACAGTATCCAAAGCAATGCTTCTGGTTGAATAATAGTTATATTTTGTCGCAGTTGGATAAGAACTTTATTGTGGATTAAGAAGTGCTAACCGATAGATGACAACAGAAGGTGATGTTATGGAAAAGATAAAAAAATTTGCTCGAGATAATTGGACAAGAATATTGATGCTGTTATTAATGTCTGCATCGGTTGTGTGTATAATGCTTGACATTGTTAATTACTTTAATATTTCGAAATTCTATTCTCCATATATTGTTATTATTCCTTTGTGTTTAGGAATCTGTATGAAAATTTTTTGTGCTCGAAAGGAAAAAACAGGTCAAATAGAGAATATAGTTTTCGTACTTTGTATGGCAATCGTAGAATATTTATTTTTGATAATGAAGAATAAAGTAGAGGTTGCTTTTCAAGTCAAAATATTGATATATCTTTTGACAAGCGGAAGTGTATTACTATTTTTTGTTCGAAAAGAAATTTCAATGTCTGATAAACATGAAGCTAATGAAGAACAGGAAAGTGATAAAAAGATATTTAGCTTATATTATATAAACACAGATAAAGTTTATGAAATAGCTATGTTACTGAATAATAAAATCATTACTGGGGGAACGAGAGAAAACGAAGCTGAAAGTAGCGTGGATATAAAAACTAGTTTAGGAATTAATTCTAATTTGAGCTATTTAGAGGCGATAAAGGGAGAACTAGGATTATCAAAAGAAGTGCATGATGGTGTGAAAAGTAAAGTACTTGAGAATTTTGATGTGAAAACAACAAAATCTAATATGTTAGCAAGAATTATTTCCAAAGCAGAAGATTATGATGATGCTTCAAAGGTAGGAGATTTGGTATGTTTGAGGAATGTTACATTATCACTGATGAATGAGGAAGAATCATATGCAGTAACAAAAATGATTTTGAATGGTGCATTTAAAGACACTAAAATTAGTAGTAATTCAGATGACATGCAAATTGAACTCGATTTATCTGCGATGATTAATTCATTGTTAAAGGATTGTGCGTATGAATTAGAATGCAAAACCCAAGAAATAAAATTTTTGATAACAATTCCAATGACGTTTGAAAATGATTTTGAAAATTCTTATAACATATATGATTTACAAGCTGGTAGTGTGACTGTTGTAGGAATAAATCGCGGAGTTAGAAAGCATAAAAGGAGAAAGAGTTTACAAGAAATTTTTTCAGAGAAAGACGGTCCGATGGAAACCGGTAAATATGAAAATCAAGGATTACAATTGGAGTCTTCTATTGAAGAAAAGAATCGTAATATCATACCACCCCAAAATGATGAAGATGATGAAAGTGAAACAGTAATTGATGTAATTGCGATTATTCAGGAGATTAATTCAAACATATAAATATGAAGAAAAAATTATTAGTTTATGAAAAGAAAAAAATAGAAGAGTTTATTTGTAAAGTAGAAAGTGAGAAGGGTAAAGTTTTTCCGGTATCATATCTAATGGACAAAAATGTTAATTTGAAATATAACGGAATAAACGATGAAGAGTGTTTTGTATTAGATATAACAGCATTGGTAATGTCCCTTAGTGAAAGAAAAGGTTTGCAATTGATTTACGAATCCTGGATTAATGCCTTGAATGAGGAGAATGAGGACTGCATAGAGTATTGTGTTGAAAGAGAATATTTGTTTCAAGCCTGTGAGTTATTTCATTACTATTTTGAAACAGATGAAGTTGATGTAAAAAAGGATGTAGAAGAAAAAACTGTGACAGAAGAAAAATCAATTGTAGAGTATGAGAAGAAAGAATTTGATGATCTCATGGATAATTTTGAAATACAATTATACGGACATGAAAGATTTAAAAAGAATTTAAAAAACCAGCTGAAAGCATATATTCTGTTGCACCGTATAAAGAGAAAAAAGATATTTTCAATTCTATTATGTGGAAAATCGGGTATTGGAAAGACAGAAGTAGGAAGAATTCTTCAAAAGGCAATGTATCCAGAGGAACCACCAATAAAAATAAATTTTGGGAATTATTCAGGAAAGGGTTCGTTATGGAGTTTGATTGGATCACCCAAGGGATATATGGGCAGTGAAACTGGTGGTGAACTAACAAATAAAATTATAAACAGTAAATCAAAGATAATCATAATCGATGAATTGGATAAAGCAGATGCTACTATATTTAATTTTTTTTATGAAATGTTGGAGGATGGTCAGTATACGGATTTAGTTGGGAAAGTCGTTGATTTAGACGGATATATTGTTATTTTTACTGCAAATTTAGACTCTTCCAATTTTCAGGAAATGATTCCAGAACCGTTATTTTCGCGGTTTGATATGACGTATGAGTTTCAGCAATTAACAACTGAAGATAAGAAGCGGTTCGTTTTAGAATTCATAGATGTACTGATAGCTGAATATGAGGAAAATATTGGACAGTTGAATAGCAAAAATATAAAAGATGAACTTATGAAAAATTCATACCATACATATACCAATGTAAGATTGATAAAAAGAGATGTTATGAATGCGTTTGTTGAATTAGTAGATGTCAATAATATATGGAATGATTATACAGAGTAGTTGCTTAGAGGTATGCAATAAGGGAAATTGATACATGAGAAAAAAATATGATATGACCAAAATTGAAAGTATATATGAATATGCGTTACAAATGCAAAATCAAAAGATATCAGATATTGTGAAAGAAGCTGAAAAAAAAGAGAGTGCAGATAAAGGTGAAATAGGAAATCTTATACAAGAATGTTATTTTGGGATACCGAGAAACCCCTCAATTGAACCGGATTTTCCGGAGGCTCCTTTGGAATTGAAAACTTTTGGATATTGGGAGACAAAACGTGCTGATCAGAGATTAGCATTATCTGCAATTGATTATATGGATTATCAGAAGAAAGTATCTTTTGAAGAAAGTCATATGTATAAAAAATGTCATAATATGCTGTTTGTGATTTATTTATTGCAAACTGGACAGTTGAGAATTGAATCTGAAATAAAGTATCTTCGATTGTATGAGTTTGAAAAAATTGTAGCTTCAGATATGGAGCAGATTAAGAGGGATTATTACATAATTACTAAGAAAATTATGGAAGGAAAGGCATCGGAATTATCGGAGGGAGATACAGAATTTTTAGGTGCAGCCAGAAGAGGCGGTAAAAATTCTAAAAAGCAGGATGCACCGAAAGGTGATAAAGCATTACCAAGACGATTTGCTTTTAAACAATCATATATGTCTTATTTGGTAAGGGAATATATTGTACCAGAAAAAGATTTTGCCCAAACGATATATCCAAAAAAGAAACAGTGTGAAATAAAAATTCCACGAGGAAAGAGTTTCGAGGATTGGTTGAACGCTATTGATGAAAAGTGGAGTGCAAAAACTGTAAGAAAAATAGTTGCATCTAAATCGAAATCAGTAAATGGATTGAAAGTAAATGGGAAAGATGCGTTTAGTAGAATTGGATTATCTTTGTTGGGGATAAAGTCAAATGCGGATGCATATTTGATGAAGACACATACTGTTGTAAAAAGTATACGGATAAATAAAAAACGACAAATAAAAGAAAAAATATCATTTCCAACATTTGAAATTGCAGATGTGATAAATCAAGACTGGGAAGAGTCGGAAGTATTTAGATATTTATCAGAACAAAGGTTTTTGTTACAGATTTTTGTTGAAGAAGAAAAAGGATATGTATATGCAGGTCATTTATTCCTTAAATTTACTCCAGAACAATTAGACGAATGGGCGAAAGAAACCTGGGAAGATTTAAAAAGTAAAGTGGTAAATGGAATACGGTTTACTTTAGAAAAAAGAAAAAATGATGTGATAATTCACTCTAATATTCAGGGAAAAACTGAAAATCAAATGGGACTTATAAAAGTTCATGGTCAATCTACATATGATATTGATAGAAAAAATATTATTGGTGTGGATGAAATATCAGAGCAATATATTGAAAAGAATACAGTAAATGGCCGCTTTGTTCAACGAGAAGAAAAGAAAGATACATTTGGTTGCAAATTGCCAAATGGAGATATTATTGGGAAACAAAGTTATTGGTTAAATAATGATTTTGTTTTGAATTATATAAAAGAGCATAGTGGTGAATTGGCATATAACATTGCGTGGGAAAAGAAATAAAAAGGATCTTTACAAAAACAATAAAATAAGATATTATATATAAAGAACGATCGTTCGAATAGCAAAAGAAGAGGTAATATAAAGTGAAGAAAACAGTTTGCGAATTGTTTGCCGGAGTTGGTGGTTTTAGATGTGGACTTAATAATATAAAAACAACAGAGGATTACGGTAAAGAAGAAAAATGGGATACAGTTTGGTTTAGTCAATGGGAGCCTGCAGAGAAGAATACACAGTATGCACATGATTGTTATGTATATCGGTTTGGAACACGATTAGATAATAATGGTAAAGATACTACGAATTATAATATTGAAGATGTAGATAAAACAACACTTCCTGATTTTAACCTATTAGTCGGCGGATTTCCGTGCCAGGACTATTCAGTAGCATCTTCGTTAGCTACTTCCAAAGGACTTGAAGGAAAAAAAGGAATTTTATGGTGGTCAATACGTGAGACTTTAGAAGCAAAGAAACCACCATTCGTATTATTAGAAAATGTTGATAGATTATTAAAATCTCCTGCAAAGCAAAGAGGTAGAGATTTTGGGGTGATACTTGCATGTTTTCGAGATGAAGGATATACCGTGGAATGGCGAGTAATAAATGCTGCCGAATATGGATATCAACAGAGACGTCGTAGAACATTTATTTTTGCTTACAAAAATAATACAAAATATGCAGACAGGATTTTGAAATCAGTGGGATATGCAGATGCATTAAAAGAAGAGAGTATGGAAAATGCAATCTTAAAAGAAGGTTTTTTTGCAGAAACATTTCCGGTAAATAAAGCAGAATCTACTAAGATTAAAATTAAAGAACTTCCGATAGAAGTGGGTGAAGTATCTGAAACATTCCAATGTGCATTTGAGAATTCTGGAATAATGAAAGACGGGATAATATATACAATGAAGACTGTTCCAAATTATCACGGAAAGCAGATTACGCTTGGTGATGTTATGGAAACCGGACAAGTAGAAGAACAGTATTTTATCCCAGAAGAAAAATTATATTATACAGATCCTACGGTTACACATAGTGATGAAACCGAACAGCGTCTTCCAAAGGAAGATAGACAGACCTGGCAATACCTGAAAGGTGCAAAAAAATTGTTACGTACAAGTTCGACAGGGCATGAATATGTATTCTCAGAGGGTGCGATTTCTATGATTGATCAGGAAGATAAACCGGCACGTACAATGCTGACATCTGAAGGTGGATTCAGTAGAACAACTCATATTGTGAAAGATAAGATGACTGGAAGAGTGAGATTACTTACTGCAACAGAAGCAGAACGAATCCAGGGATTTCCTACGGACCATACAAAGTATTGTCTTGTTAAGGGAGAAACAGTGGAGATGCCATTGAGAAAACGTAGATTTATGATGGGAAATGCACTGGTGGTTAATCTGGTGGCAGATATGGAGAAAACATTAGATAAGATTTTTGAGTTGGAACAATAAACAAAAGTATAACATAGAGTGGTTGAAGGGATAAATATGGACGATATACAAAAACTAAAAGAAGTATTAATAAATGGAAATCCAATGTTATTTTTAGGGGCAGGATTTTCGTATGGAAGCACGAATAGTTATGGAGACATGGCTACAGGAAATGTTTTAAAGGATGAAATATATAATACGTTCGTAAAAGGTGCGATTAAAGATAGCTATGAAACGGAAGTACAACAGTTTACATTGCAAGAATTGTGTGAGTTTGTTAACGACCATCTTAAGAAAAAGAATGAATTGAAAAGCTATTTACTTAATAGGTTTCAAGATGTTAAACCCGCATCGTTTCATTATCTACTGTCTAAATATCCTTGGAAAAAGATTTATACTGTAAATATAGATGATTTGGTAGAACATATATGTTATAAAAATCATATAGATTTTGTAGTGCAAAATACATCCAAAGAAAAGCTTGTTAAAAATGAATTAGAATATGTTAAGTTGCATGGCTGTGTTAATGCGCCAGATGAACCACTTATATTTAGTAAAACAGAGTACGATAATCTAATTAGTTCAAGAGTGAATTTTAAGCATAATAATTTAATTTCAGATATTCAAAATGAAAATTTTATTTTTGTTGGAGCAAGTTTGGATGAACGAGATATAGATTATTATATAAGTCAATATGAAAATGCGGGACATTTTCGAAAAGGAAAGTTGTTTTTTATAGAACCGTATCCATCCTTAAAATTAGAGATGAGAGTTGAAAGATTGGAAGGAACGATTATAAAATGGACGGCAGAAAAATTCTTGCAATTTGTTGAAAAAATAAATTTCAATCCAACGGAGTTAGAAAAAAGAAAAATGCGTTTGATTTATTCCGGAATATATCCATTAAAAGACATACTAAATTCTGTTCCGAAAGAAAAGCCATATGAAAGTAAGCTTTATGAAGGATATAATAGTAATTGGCATGATTTGAAAGAAGGGTGGCTATTTGAGCCAAGATGCATATATGAAATTTACGAAAAAATAAATCAGATTGATTTTTCTAAAAATAGCAATTATTGTTTAGCATTATATGGAAATGCTTTTTGTGGAAAAGATTGTATTTTAAAACTTGTTGGTTCATATTTAGAGAAGAAAGGTTTTGAAGTATTAGAATTTAAAGGAAAGAAATTGGATGTTCGTGTTCTAGAGGAATATATTAGTAATTCCATTAATGAAAATTATGCTTTATTGGTGGAGAATGCTAGTTATTATTATAAAGTAATAGAAAAAATCCTACAAATGAATACGGGAAAACATCTATTGGTTGTGACAACTTCTAGAAATTATTATCATATGAAGAAAAAGTATTATCTAGAAGGGAATCCTTATGAAGAGTTTAGGGTTGAGAATTCGATAGATAAGATATCTGCAAAAAATATATATGCCAAATTAAAAGAAAAAGGATACTTGGGAAATATATCTTCTACTGAATCTGTAGGAATCCAAGAAATTGTAAAGGAAAGAAATTATATAAATTTATTTACAACAATAACTTATGGAAGTGGTTTCAAAAAAAGATTAAAGAAAACTTCGAAAGAGGTATTAGAGTCAAATCCAGAAGTCAAAAATTTATATATAGAATTAACCATATTTGATAAGGCAGATTTGGCATATTATCCAAGCGAATTATTAACGGCTCGGTATTCTATAGATTTTGATATGTTTGTTCAAAAAAAATATAAAGAATTATCGAGAGAACAGGCATTGATTGTAGATTTTGTAAAATTGGATGAGCAGGGGGTTGGACTGAAAAATGTAATTTTAACAAATGAAGTATGGGGAAGTTTATCAAGAAGCGAAAAGAAAGATGCAATAGTACAGATATTAAAAGAAATTTCTCCATATGTTGAAGAAAATGAAAATAATTATTGGAAAATAATTTTTGAGAGTATATTAAAAGAAGATTGTTTAGAGAAGAAATTTGGGTTAAAATTGAGGGAAATTCGGTCGATTTATTATCAATTAAAAGAAGCATTTTCAGACATAAGTTATTATTGGTTGCAATTGGGGATTGCTGAGCAAAAGTGTAATGAATATAATAAAGCGTTGAATCATTTAAATATGGCACACGTTATTAGACCTAAAGCATATCAAATTCAGCATGCAATAGGAAGAAATTATCTTAAATATGCTAATTACTTAAATGATTCAGTACAGGCAGAGGCATTATTTAAGCAAGGTGAAGAAATAATGTTAGAATTAATAAATAGTTCTGAGTACTATAAGGAAAAAGCAAAAAATTATTCAATTCATTGTTACGTACTGGAAAAAATACAATATATTAAGAAACACAAAAAACAAGTATCGAATAGGGAACTGCTACAAATTAAACAGTATATTGATATGATAAAAAATGATAAAGATGTGTATATAGATAGTATGGTAGTGCGATACATGAAGTTGTTAAAGAAACTGAACAAATTAGATATAGTAAACATGAGACCTGATGATATATATTTTAAAGCTTTAAGCAAGAAAAATGATGTAAATGATATACAGGATGTGTTAGTGGAAAGTTATTGATGGAGAATGATAACACCATGATAACAAAATCCCCAAAAACCACACGGACAAAACAGAAAATTCGGATTTTTCCCCACAAATCACACGGAAAACCACCATTTGCACACCGCAATACACCGGTCTGATATCGTGAAGGCGGACGTACTGTAGGATCAGGCCGTGTTGCTACAGTTATCGAGTAATATTCGATAAGCAATGAGCAGTGTAGGGACGAGGAAAATATCCGATGCGAGTTTACTCGTATGAGGATATTTGACGAAGGACTTACAGGGAGAATGCCCGACCGAGATGAAGCGTAGCGGAATCGAGGTGTACTGCGAATAGAATAGATAAATTATATATAGTGTTATCGTAAGATAACTTTGTGTCCAAGCGTAAGATTACCCCGGAACCGTAAGGTTTCCGGGGTTTTTCTGTTATGTGGAAATATGTTATGTGAAATAAACAATCCTGAAATGAATGGATTTTCCCTTTTTAATCGTAAGCGCTTAAATCTTGGGTAGCTTGTTGTTGACCTCATAAATTATCAAAATACTGATTTACTTGCCTGTCTCTGAATTGACCTGTATACTGTCATCAGCAT
>PPYE01385491.1_pt1 | contig 12684 bp, 9 predicted proteins | sample 1559881 | NCBI WGS metagenome assembly PPYE01 (sample SAMN08240022, study PRJNA423297) | Human gut metagenome, whole genome shotgun sequencing project.
GACGGAGAGCGTTCTCGAAATCACGTTCTCGGCTGGTGACGGGCTGCTGGTTGCGTATATCAAAATCTTCTTGTTCCATTCCAGATTCCTTTGTTTTCTGCAAAATAACTAATTTATTTTGATATAAGCGATAGAAGTTAGTTTTTTCATGGCTATCTCCCCTACCCAAAAAAGAACTGCATGAAAGAAAACTCATTCATACAGTTCTTAAAATCATCCATAAGCTAATCTTGCTTACCTTACCCTATGCAATACTATGTTACATATTAATACCTATTTATTGTTTTTGATATGGTTCCTAATCAGCATAGTATTTCACAATCATTTCTTGCCTTTTGAATAAACGATATAATCCCAAGAATTCAACAAAGCATTAGCACCATCTTTTATGACTTCTACCTTTACTTGATGTTTACCCTCAGGCAGCTGATATTTCCAAAATATATCTAACCGCCGATCATGGAAGTGAGTCGGAAATGCAGCAGCCTTCTCGACCAACTTCCCATCAAGATACAGATTAACTTTCAGTACTGCATCCGGCCGATTCATGTCCCTACGAACAGCCTCCCCACGGAGTACAAATCCCGTACCCTCAAACTCAAAAGTCAGTATATCTATATCGTGTTTAGACAATTCAACCTTAGCCGTGGGATACATATCTGTAAAACTCTGCTCCAAATGTACAGTCTCGGGCCTCTGTACGGCAATTGTCACATTCTCCTTTTCCACTTTTCCTCCATTCCTGCAAATCATCTCCAAAGCATGTTTATTGCTGATAGTGTAAATCTGATCCAAACAGAGTGAAGTATACTTGAAATTCTTGCCTTCCGCCCCTCTCAAACCTTTCATCCAATATTCAGGGATAGCATCATAGCCTATCATTGTGCCTAATATCCCTCCTGCAGAAGACGGATTACAATCTGAATCCTGACCTGCCCGCGTTGATATTTCCATTGTCTTAGTGAAATCACCATTGCCATACAATAATCCTAAAACGATGTAAGCGGCATTAATTTTGGCATCAATATCTAATGGATGAAATACTCCATCCGGACAACCGATCTCTTCCGCATGATGTTTCTGAATTTCGAACCAAGTACGTTTCCAATCATCAGGATAGATTTTATACCACTCTATCACATCTGCAATACATTTATAGAAACCACTTTCCTCCGGAATCGTCTTTAAAGCCTCAGTAACAATAAACTGGATATCATCAGACACAAAAGCAAGACTATACATGGCACCGACATAAACACCACCATACCAGCCATCGCCATAACACATAAGATGCCCCACCTTATCACTGATTTGAGAAGCAGAATTAGGCATACCCGGATTCATCAGTCCGGCAAAATCTGCTTCAATCTGATAATCAATGTCATCGGCATGTGGGTTATTCAACCAATGTCCAGGATTGTCCACTCCACGAGCTATATTATACCTCGCAGCCTGATTGGCATGCCATAAATTATAGTCTGCCGTAGCAAAAGCTACAGCAAAATCTTTCACCGAAGCATCCAGCCCTTTTTTCTCCAATACATCTACAAAAGTGAGGTCCATGTAAATGTCATCATATAAATCAGGCCAGGAATCCATCAATCTTTGCACATAACCTTCCCCCCAAGGAATCGTCTGATAATCTTGAATAAAAGTTCCTTGATACCTAAATTCCGTATAACTACCGAAGCTAACCCCGATAGTCTGGCCGGCCCAACCTCCCTTTATCTTACCCAAAAGACGAGCCTTGCTCATTGTGACCGTTGCTGGCTGTGACGAGTCAGCCTTGATCGCCGCTGAACCTAACAGCAAACATACATACATTCCAATTCTAATAATCAATTTCAATGTTTTCATATTTATTTTTACCCGTTAGCGGAATTAAATTAGCGCATATTTAACTCTACCAATAGGTCTCTCATTTTTATAGTTAATATATTGCAGGATTGTAAGTGCGCTAATCTTCCCGACAATCCGGGTAAACAATCCGTCTATATCTTTCGCATAATTCCTTATAATCATAAACTGGTCACACAATTGCGAGAATAGAGTTTCAATTCTTTTTCTCGCTTTGGCAAAAGCTGGGAATGTCGGTTTCCATTTTTTCTGGTTAGTTCTGTATAGTACTTCCAATCTGATATTGGCCGTTTCAAACAGATCCAATTGTACCTGAGCACTTATATATCCTCTGTCCCCTATGACAGTACAATTACTATAGTCCACTTTCACATCCTTCAGGTAATGAATGTCATGTACACTTGCCTTTGTGAGGTCAAAGGAATGGATGACTCCACTTAATCCACAGACCGCGTGGAATTTATATCCGTAATAATACACTCCTTGTGATGCACAGTATCCTACCCCCGGCGCTTTCTCAAAATCCTTCTTCCCCATACCGCAACGCTTGGAACGGGAAAAACGGCATACCTCTATCGGCTTCGAATCTATGCAGAAACAATCTTCGTCTCCATCCATTTCTGCGGCTATTCTTTCCCGGATTGTATTGCAGAAGGAGGAAGTGATTTTACGTCTGTCATTGTATTGTCTGCGGGATATAAGATTGGGAAACTCAAGCTTATATTCCTGCAACTTTGCAAACAACAATGACTCACTGTCAATACCAGCTGCTTCTGATGTCATATTCAATGCCACTATTTCAAGGTCTGAAAATCTGGGAACTACTCCTCTTCTTGGCACATTGCCTGATTCATTGACTAAATTACCGGCTACTTGCTTGTATATGTTCAGTAATTTTGCGAATATTGCATATAGGTTGGGCATACGATATTTATCTATTAAAAGTTTGGTCACCTTTAATTTACTAAATATCAATAATATGCACAACTTCTTATACATAAATCTTTTATCAATCTAATTCCGCCAACGGGTTTATTTTTAATTAATTTTACCATTTAGGATTCTGAATCAACCATGGAACCCTATCCAATTCATATTGTTGCAATGGCCAAAGATAGTGTTTAGGAGCATCAAAAACACGAGTCTCTATTACCATTCTGGTATAAAAAGTATTATCTTGTAAACTTGTTCCTAAATGACGACTAAGCCCCAATATTGGCCCATTATCTGTTTCTTCTGCAATCTTCCAACGGTGGCAGTCAAAGTAACGGTGAGTTTCAAAAGCTAATTCTATTCTTCTTTCATGGCGGATTCTTTCTCTCATTTCATCCTGAGTTAAATTTTTGGGAAGGGCAGGCATCCCAGCACGTTTTCTAATAGCATTTATATAAGTGTATACATCATCTATAGGGCCATCAATCTCATTCAGAGCCTCAGCATAATTCAAATAAAGTTCTCCAAGCCGGAAAAATATCCATGTCTTCAGAGTCCATCTTCCCTGAGGAATATTTACGGCCTCATCTGAATATTTTCTCAACAAATAGCCCGTAGATGGAAAATCGGGACCAGCTCCACGGTCTAACCCTGTACTAAAGAACTCCAGCTGACGTCCTCTCCATTGTTGACCATTAAAATTCACAGAAGCATAGAACCGCGGATCACGCCCTACATACATATTACATGTACCAGCAGGATAATACCCTTTGGGATGTGCCTCCGAAGTGAATCCTTCTTCAACATATTTGGATTCTGAGTTAATGATGGGCACAGTACCATCATAGCCTATGATAGGACGTAAGCCATTGCTTTGCATTTCATAAGCATCCACTAAATTCTGTGTAGGATTCAATCCACTCCATCCACCTTGACCGGATGCTGAACATAGTTGTTCAAAATAATATCCTTCACCGCTATTACGTGCAAACAAAATTTCAGAGTTATGTCTTACCAAGAATAATTCCGAATAAGATTCAAACGGATCTTGAGACGCCGAATAATATAGTCTGTAGCCAGCCGCTTCTGTTTTATCGATACAATCCTTAGCTGCATTAGCTGCTATACGCCATTTCTGTTTGTTATAATTAATCGGAAAAAAATTCTCTCCTTCAGCATTCTTGAAATCCACATAGTCGGGATTTCCATTGTACAAAGGACTTGCAGCATAAAGCAATAATCTCGCTTTCAAAGCCAATACAGCAGCCGAAGTGATACGTCCATATTTATCAGAAGTTACCTTAATATCTAATAAAGGATAAGCTTTTTCGCAATCATTCAAAATAAATGAGACAACTTCTTCTATCGGTCTCCGAACAAAGTTCGTAAAGTCTTCATCTGTACTGATAGACCTATCTAACAAAGGGATAGGGCCATATACCCTAAACAACATAAAATGATAAAATGCCCTCATAAAATAGGCTTCGCCAATCCATTTATTTTTATCAACCTCATTCATAGGTGTCTTGTGTATATTCTCAAGAAACAGATTGGTTTTGCGAATAGCCTCATAATACCACCACCAAAATGCCGGTGTACCAGTCCCGGCATCCGCAGGAGACCAAGCTCCCGAGTTCATAAACTGATTGTAGGGAGTATTCCATGACATTTCCATTTCATCGGCAGCACCTACAAATGGATTCAAATTAAGATCCCTTCCCATCCAACTATGCCAAGCCATAGTCAATTCCAAAGGCAAATAAGAATATATATTAGAAAGAAAGGCTTCTGCATAATTCCTCTCTTGAAAAACCATTTCCAAACTCATATCCTCATCGGGAGTTTTATCTAGATAACTATCGGAACACGACATTACCAAGCAAACAAGCAACAATAATATATATTTTTTCATATTTTTTCCTATTTAAAATGTTATTTGTACCCCACCATTTACTTGCATATTTAACGGATACCCTCCAGAACCATCATCAGATTCAGGATCCATTATATCTATTTTATCCCACGTTAGGAGATTCATACCATTTATAAAGACTCTCATATCTTTAATTCTCAATTTTATTAAGCATTTTTTAGGCAAGTTATAACCCAATTCCGCTGTTTTCAAACGCAAGTAAGTGCCATCTTTCATCCAGAGAGTAGAACGACGTTGGTTATTCGGGTTAGCATTTTCATAAGGAGCTGGATACTTCCCATTTCTGTTATCTTCCGTCCACCGGTTGTCATAATACTCTCTTTGTATATTAAAAACTCCTGCTCCTTCTACAAAAGGCCAGATGGTCCAACCTTCCATAAAGAGGCTTGTACGAGTAGCTCCAGTGAAAAAAAGACTTAAATCAAATCCCTTATAAGCGACGGTTCCACCAAAGCCGAATGTCATTTCGGGTATACGAGGATGCCCTATAGGCACTCTATCATAATCATCAATTACTTTGTCACCGTTTACATCTTTATATTTGATATCACCCACATGGACAGGAGAGAAAGTATGTTTAGGACTGGCTTTTATTTCCTCTTCGTTTTGGAAAATTCCTTCTGCAATCAGCCCGTAATTTTGACCGATAGGTCGACCAATTGTGGATAGATAATCAAACTTGGGTGTTGGTTCGTCATTTTCAACCACTTTATTACGAGCAAAAGTTATATTAGCTAATACTGAATAGTAAAAACCTTCAGGGGTCGTATTCTTAAATTCAATAGAGCCATCAATGCCTCGGTTTTTCACTACACCAATATTACCATAAGGTATGCTATTGCTCGCATATCCCAAAAAACCTGGAATTTGCTGTCTTTTAAGAAATATACCATTTCGTTTTTCCCAAAAAGCATCCGCTACAAGACTTAACTTATCATTGAAAAGTTTTAAATCTACACCAATGTTTGCTTTGTTCGAAACTTCCCAAGTTATATTTGCAATACCCATTTTATCTTCTGCCATCCCCGAGTACCACCTTTCACTTTCACCAAATCCATAACCTGCAGCATTTTTGTTAATTGTAGTAAGATATAAAAAACGATCACCGCCAATCTGATCGTTACCGACTTTACCGAAAGAACCTCTAAGTTTCAAATGCGAAATAGCATCTACGTGCCAAAAGTTTTCATTACTCAACACCCAACCGACAGAAGCTGATGGGAAAAAACCATATTTTTGTCCATTAGGAAAATTCTCCGAACCGTTATAGCCAAAATTAAACTCAATCAGATAGCGGTTAGCATAATCATAAGTAGCACGTCCAGCCACACCTTGCCTTCTATAAGGAAGATTAAGAATTGAGGTTCCTGCCCCGTAATCAACATATTCCCTACGATTAGCCAATAGCATGGCAGAAACAGAATGTACTTTATTGAAGGTGCGGTCATAGTTTATGGCCCCTTCCATATAATAGGCTCTGTTTCCTGTGCTGTATTTATTATAGCCCAATACTCCTTCTTCTCTAAGTACAACATACATATCCTCTCCAGTCGTTTCATCTTTACCCAAATATTGTTTTACCTCAAACTGTTTAGCACGTTCAGCCTTAGTATAATAATAAAGGTCATAGGCAAATTTTCCATTAACAGACAGTCCCTTTGTGATGAGGTTACCCAAATCCCATTTCAAGCCAAAGTTAGCTTGTATCGTATGATGCCGATCTGCTGAATATCCTGATTGGGTAGCCATTCCCCAAGGATTACTACCGATATAAGTATTAACGCCACCAGGACTTCCATCCGGATTCCTCACAGGAAATGAAATAGGAGAAGTCCTTTTGGCTGCATCAAATATTCCAATTCCACTATTTCCGGGATAATGACGTTCGTCCACAATACCTCCAATACCCAAATTCATATTCACAGTTCTAGTAATATCTATATCCACATTCGAACGAAATGAGTATCTCTGTAAATTGGCATTAGTCTTATATGCGTTCAAGTTGTCCTGTTTATAAATTCCATCTTCCATAGTGAAACCGACATTAACATAATATCGTACTCTTTCTGCACCACCTGTGACACTCAAATTATGGACAGTCTGCATAGTCCGCTTTTTAAGAATAACATCTAACCAATCAACATTAGGATATAAATACGGTTCGGATCCATCTTTAAATTTATTTAGCTCTTCTATACTCCAACGTACCCCCTTTCCGGAATGTATATAAGCCTCATTCATCAATTGAGCATATTCGTAGCCATTAATATAGTCAGGAAGTCTTTGTGGAACTAACATCGCTACTTCTGAACGTAACACTACTGTCGGTTTTCCAACAGTTCCCCTTTTCGTATTAATTAGTATTACTCCATTAGCACCTCTTACGCCATAAACAGCTGTAGCAGAAGCATCTTTTAAAACAGAAAAGCTCTCTATTTCGTTTACATTGAGATTACTCATATCACGTTCTATTCCATCTACTAAAACAAGCGGATTTCTATTCCCCAAAGTACCAATACCACGAATATAAATATTAGCTGCATCGTAACCAGGTTCCCCACTGGTCTGTCGAGTAATAATACCTGGGATCTTTCCTGATATAGCGTTATTCAAAGAAGGAGTAGAATTCATTTGAAGTGATTTTACCGGAACATTGGATACCGAACCCGTAACGGATACTTTTTTTTGAGTGCCATATCCCACAACTACGACCTCTTCCATCAACACAGAGTTTTCGCTCATTATGATATTAATTACTTCTTGGTTACGAATCAACACCTCTTCTGTCCGATAGCCAATGTACGAAAAAACAAGAGTTTGACCAACTGTAATGTTATGCATTGTATATGCTCCATTTACATCAGTAACTACACCTAAAGAGGTTCCTTTTACCGAAATGGTAACCCCAATCAATGGATTCCCAATATTGTCAGAGACAAGTCCAGAAATTGAACGAGTTTGGGCAAAAATAGTATGCCCTAGCATACAGAATATGCATATAAACAAAACTCTGTATATAAAACATGTTTTCATACGTGAATTGTTTTAAATTAATAAAAATCATTTGTTCTCGAATCCTCAGTTACCTCCTGAAAGTATAATAAGTGAAAGTCCTAAAATAAAGAAGACAAACATTATTGCCAGAAGTCTATTCGTTCCGCGCGGACTTCCTGCAAACTCTTTCCAAATAAACACTCCCCATAAAGCAGCAATCATAGGAGCTCCCTGCCCTAGTGCATATGAAATAGCAGTACCTGCCTTTTCAGCAGCAATATAGCTCAAAGCCGTTCCCAGCCCCCAGATGCATCCACCTAAGATACCAACCAAATGTGTTTCTATTTTTCCCGCAAAATATTCCTTATAAGTAACAGATACTCCCACAAAAGGGTGTTTCATCACCAAAGTATTGAATATAAAATTACTGAAAAAGATTCCGACAGCAAAGATGAAAAATGCTGTATAAGGAGTAGCCATCCCAGGTGTGGGAGAAATAAAATTATTCAAATCCATGGCAGAAGCAACAAAACGGTAAAAGAAGGACATCAATACACCGGCAATCGTTGCTAAAACAATCCCTTTCCTGCTCCCAATAGTACCACTATTCTGCTTCTTACCTGCAGCCATTCCATTACAGACAATGGCAACCACCACAAGAAGAACCCCCGCAAATAACCATAGCGGATCACCTTTCGGAGCACTAAAGTAATTGATAAAAACTCCCAGGACCAATGCCAGTCCAACACCCAACGGAAAAGCTACCGCCATTCCCGCCATGGAAACTGAAGCGGATAAAAGAATATTAGAAGCATTGAAAATCACACCTCCTACAAATGCACTGACCATATTTTCCGTACTGACTTGACGAATGTCCTCAAGAAAACTTCTTCCTTGACTTCCGAAACTCCCTAAGCTGAATACCAAAAGAAGTGCAAACAGCAGAATGCCTATGGTATAATCCCAATAATAGAGCTCATAACGCCAACTCTTTCCCGCCAATTTCTGGGTATTTCCCCAAGAGCCCCAGCAAATCATTGTGACAAAGCAGAAAAGAACGGCTAACGTATAACTGCTGACAATAAACATAGTACAAAATATTAAAGATTAAACGATAAAGATATTTCCCTCTCAAGTCTGAAACGTCCGACTTCTTCAAGTGTAGGAATAGATGGCTGAGCACCCATCCGGGTAACTGCGATTGCAGCTGCAACATTAGCAAATTCCAATGCTTCCCTATCCAAACCTCTCTGCGAACAAGCCACGGCTAAGGCACCACAAAAGGTATCACCTGCAGCAGTTGTGTCAACAGCATTTACTTTATAACCGGAAATACGGACAGTTTCTTTTTTATTCTTCATATATACCCCACAGCTACCCAACGTAATAATAACATTACGTGCTCCTGATTCCATTAATGCAGTAGCTATCTCGTCAAGATTATCTCCCGTATAACTCATATCGGAAATAAAGGAAGCTTCCACTTCATTCACTACCAACAAATCAACGGAATTCATCAATTCCCTATCAATTGGGCAAGCAGGAGCAGGATTAAGTAAAACTTTCTTCCCTCTCTCATTAGCCAATAAAGCCACTTTCTTCACCGTTTCATAAGGAATCTCAGCCTGCATCACAATCATATCCGCCTCATCAATGACTTTTTCGAAACGCATCACCGCATCTGGCAGTAAAGAATAATTAGCTCCAGGAGCTACTGCAATACAATTTTCGCCACTATCAGCCACAAAGATGAGGGCAGTACCCGTAGGATGGCATTCATCATCCACGATGTAATCCGTAATGATACCTTCTTTCTCGAACTGTTTTTTCAGAATATCCGCATACATATCATTTCCCAAAGAAGTGATAAACGTGACAGAAGCTCCGAGCCGTGCTGCCGCAACAGCTTGATTTGCCCCCTTTCCTCCCAGTAACTGCATGAAACAAGCGTCTCCGACTGTTTCGCCCGGTGCAGGAAGATGGCTGACTTGTGCAACCATATCTATGTTTGAACTTCCAATAACTACAATTTTCATTTTTATCAGATTTATAAATATAACTCAGGTTGGTTTATCTCATAAAGTTATCTCCCGTTTATAAGGAATGGCACTCTGTGCACCCATACGTGTCACTGCAAGAGCTGCCGCAGCATTGGCAAATTCCACCGATTCTGTCAGCGTGTGGTTCTCGGACAAATAGGCACTAAACGCTCCGCAAAACACATCTCCAGCACCAGTAGTATCAATTGTTTCTACTTCCTTTGCAGGAATCATAGTATATTCTTCCTTTTCCTTTACATAAGCGCCATCTTTTCCTAATGTAATGACGACATTCTCTATTCCTTTCTCACCTATAGCTTTCGCTGCACGCCAAGCACTTTCCTCATCTATCACCTTGATGCCCGACAGCATTTCAGCCTCAATCCGATTTGGAAGTATGGTATGCACACAACTCAAAAATGAATTACTCAGAACAGAAGCCGGGGCAGGATTCAAAATCACCTTCTTTCCATAACTTTTGGCAATAGTAGCAGCATATTCTACAGTTTCAATGGGTACTTCCAATTGCATCAGTATAATATCAGCCTCCTCCAATTTACTTTTTGCTTTATCTATATCTTCGGTCGATAAGGAACGACTCGCTCCTGGTGCAACAATGATGCTATTTTCTCCGCAAGAATCTACAGAAATTAGAGCAACTCCCGAAGGACTCTTTTGGTCCGTAAAGATGAACTCTGTATTTATTTTTTCAGAACGGTATATCTCCAAAGCTTGCAACCCGAACAAATCATAGCCAATCTTTGAAATTAATGTAACCTCAGCACCTAATCGGGCGGCTGCAATGGCTTGATTGGCTCCTTTTCCACCAGGATTCATATAAAAGGTTCCTCCCAATACAGTCTCTCCTGGAACTGGTAAACGTCCAGCCTTTACCACCATATCCGTATTACAACTTCCGATGACTACAATCTTTGGTTTATAAATAAAAGATTCTCTCTCCATAATATTAAAAATTAAGATTATGCAAATGAAATAAATAATAAGAGGGAAAACTTTACATTATTAATTCATTTATATAATTACAAACTATATATATCTTTCTATAAATAGATATAAAACAGATTTTATGGGTATTCTTATCCCATATTTATATAATTACAAGAGAGAAAAAGAGACTATAAGTGAAGGTATTTTATGGCAGCACTCTGCCACTTATTCTATTTTTGAAGCAGTTCTTTCATATGCATATGCCGTTTCAGTACATCAGACAAGTTTTCCTTCAATATCTTGGCTTCTATCCACGCAGTAAGGTCACAAAGATGCAATAACTGATTCTCATATTTATCATCATACAAAGCCTGCACTTCAGGAAGAAGTTTCTCCCAAAAAGCTTCGCGATCTTTTCTCAAAACTGGAAGATGCTGCTGGTTCAGAAACCACAGAATGATATGCTCCGTTTTGAAAGTATGCTCTTTGGGAGAAGAAAGGCTACGCTTGATAGAACGTGATTCATGATATACAAACTCATATTCATGCATTTCATAATAAACTATAAGGCGCACTAGCCGGATAGTCCTCATCAGAGGTTGATACTTTATATTATGATCAATAATGGCATTGCTTATGTATTTCTTTGCTGCTTTGTAATTCTGATTACCTATATGTACAAGTGCAGTATAGAGTAGCAATTCACTTTTACGCACCGGGCTCAACCACGCTTCCTTATCATAAAGTGACTTCTGATAATATGCCATCAGTTTTGTACAATCCAGAAAATCTCCATTATCTAAATAAGGAAACAGTTCATACTGAAAGAGAAGGCAAATGGCGTTCACCTGAAATTCAAATGAAGAAGCATCCGAGATAAGCTTTTTTAACTTGTCCAGGAAGTAAGGTATTTCGTCATATTGTCCACAGACCCTCAAACTGCCAAGTACCCCCTCAAGTGCTGATAAATAGTAGATAGGAGGATTCGACCAGAACTGCCGGTTCTGCTCAAACAGCCGGCTAAGCTCTTTATAAGAATTCAAGGCAGCTTTATATTCTCCAGCTCCCATCAAATAGTTGGCTTGAAAAAGTCTGTGATTCCGCATTAACTCAAAATTTCCTTCTATTCCGGAAGAAGCAGCTATGGAAAGTTCATTAACCATAAGGTCATTCATATCTTGCTTCTGTTTTGAAGTTCGGATAGAACCGATATGGCTAAGGCGGTACTTCAACAAGTTATGCAAAGAAGACTGTTCTACAATTTTGCGGGTTTTCTTTAAAGCTTCATTTTGCATAAAGTGTTTATGATAGAGTTCAGATTCAGCCAAATTCGGGAAATTAAGTCTCAGCAAATATTCCAGCTCCAGCTTTAAGGCAATGGTCAGCACTTCATTATTTTCATAATATGTTGCTTGTTCTATCGTGTCTGAAAGTATCTCAAAACATTCTTCAAATAAAGAACGTTCGTAAAGCATACGGGCTTTACACAAATTGTTCAGTAGGTCATAATAGATATCTTTCTTCTTTCGCAAAGTGAGCAAACTATCCGTCAGTCTTTCATACAAATATTGAATAGAGACTTCAAACGAACCACCAGGCCTGCGCTTATGAAATTCCCCCTTTACATTTTTACTATCCAGTTGCTTACTTTTGGTAATGATATCATATATCACCAAATAGTCTTTTTCCTCCTTATCCTTCAACATTTGGACGGAGAAAGCTTTCTTTTCCGCTTTGGACATAGAATATATCAGTGATATGACTGAATCGACCCGTTTCATAGCAGTTTTATAGTTCTTGCTGCAAAAGAACTAATTTATTTCCTAAAAAGTATAGAAATGGAAAAGTATTTACTGTTCCCCAAAAGAAAGCCTACCTTTAGATAAAAATGCAAACCCATAAAAATACAGTTTAACGATTTTCATTCCCCATCAGCGCTTCATAAACTCCTTGCGCTCCTCCTCCGGAAACTTCTCTATG
>PPYE01072680.1_pt1 | contig 12682 bp, 9 predicted proteins | sample 1559881 | NCBI WGS metagenome assembly PPYE01 (sample SAMN08240022, study PRJNA423297) | Human gut metagenome, whole genome shotgun sequencing project.
CCACCACAGTAAGTATAAGGATACGTACCAAGATAACTCCCCGCCTGAGGATCAATGCTGACAAACAGACCTGTCCGAGAATCATAAAGACGGGCATTCATGTGGATAAGCCCCATTTCATCTATATGCTCGTGACCCGTATATCCGCGGGTAGTGATACTGCTGGCTGAAGCAAGCTCCGCATTATTCAGAACAACTCCCGTCAACGGGTCACGACGATTGCCCCAGGCATCATACGAAAACTTCTGAACAATACCTTCACCTGTATAAAGACACATCAAAGAACCCAGACGATCAGTCGTCACCCCATAGCAAGTCTTCTTGCCGCCCACTGTACGAACCAGAGCAACCAAACGTCCATCGGCAAAGATATAATCTAAATCCGTAACCGCACCATTTCCGGTGTTAATATTTCGCTCAAAATCATCAAAATAATAACGTCTACCTGCCGCAAACGGAAGGGTGGAAGAAGAAACCGTTAGCACACTGTAATCTCGCTGATTATTGGCATCATACTCGTAAGTACGGGTATAACCACCCTGAACAATGGTACAAGGAAGATTATTCTTATAATAACTCAACTGTTGGTCAACGGGAGCATATCCTACCATCAGGTCTATTTTCGCCAAAGGAGAGCCAGGTGCATTATGTGGAGGTCAAGCATCCACCTGCATCATAATCAAAAGTCTCGGTCAGTCCGTTACCACCAAACCTTTCAATGCGCTGTGTTAGCAAGCCACCCCGATTATACTGATAGCCAAAATCTATCAGAGAATTAGATATGGATTTATACCTTCCCATCTGGTCATAAGTATAAGTAGTTTGTCCACCTCCGCAATTCATATCACCGGAAAGCAAGCCCTGATCGTTGTAACTCATCGCTTCCCACAACCGGGTGTTAGTGGCGTTATCGGTGATGGATATCAAATTGTAAGAAGCATCGTAAGCAAGCTTCTGCACAAGCCCCGACGGGCTGGTATAGGTGAACAAACGTCCCTTGTCGTCATAGGCATAGCCTTTAGTGAGAGTCCGATCCTTGATGGTCTTCACCTCTTTCTGCAATAAGCCTGCAGCAGTGTAAGTATAAACAGATCCATGTCCGGTGGTGCCGCTACTTGCCAGTTGTCCCTTATTATTATAGGTATAAGACAAAGTACGGTCTCCATCTGCCACACCAATAAGACGCCCCGCCAAGTCGTAAGTGTAAGTAGTAACGTTATTGTTGCCATCCTTCTTCGTAACCAACTCGTCAAAGCCGTTATAAGCATAAGTTGTAGTACCCGAAGCTACATTGCTGACACTGGTGCACAGGCCATAAACATTATAGGTAGCAGTCATCGGATACCCTGGCGAACTCACTTCCACTACTCTGTCAGCCGCGTCATAGGTATAAGTTGTGGTACCTGTGGCGTCGCTCTGCGAAATCAGATTCCATTTAGCATCATATACGAGGGTTTCCATACCCTCTTTGTCCGTCACAGTGCGGTGCGTTTCGGTCTGTTTGTCGTAGCCGTAATAAATCTGCTTGTTTAAAGCCCCATTGTCGGCTGAATGATGATTTTCTTCCATCAAACGTTGATAGGCGTCATAAGTATAATCTACAGTTTCCAACACCACCAGAGTACCGCTGCCATACAGTGTTTCCTCTTTCGCCAGCAGTCCTGCTGCATTGTAACTACTACGCAGATGCTTCAACTTTTCACCTGGTTGCACATCACTTTGCAGTAGCGTGCGCCCATAGCTATCAAACTTTGTTTCAGACACCATCGACGCATCAAAGAATTTACGCTGTCCATATAAACTTTCCGCTGTTCCGATCCATGAACGTGTCCAAAAGTACTGGTATTCCGTAGGCACTTGCTCGTGCGAAAGGGATTTTTTCAGCCTGCCGAATTCATCATATTGATAAGTGGTGGTTCGCCCGTCGGGAGTCTTTTCAAAAAGCAAATTGCCAAAAGCATCCCGCGTATATTGCGTCACCAATCCCACGGGATCAGTGTCCCATAGTACATAGCGAGCATCGTCATATACATAACGATGGGTACGTTCCTTGCCGTTGGCCATCACAGTTTCTGAAGTCAAAATACCCAACGTCACATCATAGCCATAATGTTTCGTCATGCCATGTTCAGTCTCAGCCAGCATGCTTCCTTTGCTATCGTACGTAAAAAGTTTGCCGTTCACGATACTTTCTGCAGAATTTTTGTCTGTTCTCTCATAACTACCGATACGGGCAGGAAAAGAAGAAACATCAGAGCAAAGCACATATTCCATCCTTTCAACAGAAGAAAGCGCTGCACTTTGTCCACTTATTTTCTGAGTAGTGGTACGAGTCACCAGATTGCCATTCGAATCATGGTCATTCTGCACCTGCTTTGTGATTCCCTTCAAATTATCAGACTCCGCTTGCATCCACAGATAAGGGAAGCCATAATAAGGGGCATTAGTCGGCCGGTAAGTAACTACAGACTGAAATGTATAGTCTTTCCTGAAGAGGCAAAATGCTTCACGAAAAATCTCCTTGTTACGCAGGAAATAATATGGATAACCATAGTATGAAGCCGTTATATAAAAGTCATTCATTTGCAAGCCACTAAGCGAATCCTGCTGAATGACCGTCTGAAACCCCTGAAACTCACGTACATCCTTCCTCACATAAAGAGGTTGTAAGAAGCTATAACTATAGTTTTCCACTAACAGATTACTAAATAGACTCCCCAGTTTAACAGTACTCACGGTATTGAAGACAGGTATATCCTTATTCCAGCTTGCATAACCTCCATTATAAAACTTCGGGTCTCGTGCGGCAGTAGTGGTCAACCGATAACCAATCTCTCGCTTTGTGCCATCGCCGTTTTTTATCCCGGCAATCACATCCGAAGTACTTTGATGACTAAGACACAACAGTTTCAGAGAAGTAGATGCTGTCAGCCAAGAAACAACCGTCGCCATCCACATCACCTATCATATAAGTATGGAATCTGTCGAATTGAGACAATGTATACCTCGTCCCGCCAGTATATCCCTGTTTAAAATAGACATTATCCACCACCAGTTCATCTTTGCCATCACCATTTACATCTGCCATAGCCACAATATTAGGAGTACCGACAATGCTGGCAGATAGTTTATAAGTCTGCTTGGTGAACTTTGGAATATTATTCTGAGTAAGGGAAGTCTGCCAGTATTCATATCCCGATGAAGTATCGAAAAAAATATCGTCAAGACCATCACCATTAAAATCGCCTGCAACAGCCTTCAGCGGCTTGTACTGTTTGGCAAAAGTAGCTATGGTAAGTTCATTGGAAAACCCGTTAGGATTGCCATAGCGATAAACTGCCAAATAGTCCCTGGGAGCACTTGCAGAAGTCTGTTCAATGGAGAGATCATAAATAGTGAGCAAATCCATGCAGCCGTCACCGTTAAAGTCACCCTGCACAAATTCAGAGTTCTGCGAATAGGCATACTCCGCATTGAACAAGCGTTGCCCCGGCTCCCCCCACTCAATGCGCATAGGATTCAGTGCCTTGGTTCCCCCTTCACCATATTCGGTTATGGTGTAAAGACGTGGATACTGATTACTGTATACATCCGTCGGCTTCAGGTAATCGAATGTATAGCGACGCATGATGGTAGCGTCCGTCTTTACTATTATTTCCTTCAAAATCTTATCACGCCTCACCTGACAGCCACAAATGTATCCGTCTTGAGCATCCATATAACACTGATAACTAAACAATATCTTGTTCTCATTTATGAAACTATGACCGGCATGAAGCGTATAAGTGATGGAAGTCAGCCAAACATCTCCATTACTCAAATCCTGTTCATATTGATAACTAATATAATTGCCATGCACATCTTCTTGTGCAGCCAGATACCAAGCTATATAGGCAGAATTGGAAAAAGATTTCTGAAAAGCATTCGTACCATTATAATTACCATAGTAGAGTTGGTCACCATTCTTCTGTTGTACCACAAAATACTGAGGATTACCGCTCGCACCGCCATGCAAGGTAATACGCGAAAAATCATCAACTTCCTTTAGGTAATCATCTGTGCTATCGTCCTTTATCAACCGCATGCCGTCCAGTTCAAATACGCTCTCAGCCAAAGAGACAGCCCCATTTGAACCATCATAAAAACTCCGTTTTCCGCATCTTGTAATAGAAGAGATACACGACAGGTTCATCCCATACCCCAGAACACCCTCACCTGCCAGGCTATTATAGGTAATATTCAGTTCGGGGGTCATCCCAGCCTGCCCTTGAGGCAACGACAATGGAATGGTAAAAGCAGAAGAACCGTTAGAATTCACATTGAAGGTATAAGAAATGTTTCCTACCGGCCGACTTTCATCAAGCGCATAATTACCGGAAGTGGCATACACCAGATTTCCGATACTACCGGAATTCACAGCAGAGCATTCTGCACCCAAAGCACGAGTAAATGAAACGCTCTTTGTTTGCGTACGGGATACGCGATTACCCGCACCATCATACGTATAATTTATATTTTGTGATGCCGCAGCTGCAGACATCAAAAATAAAACAATAAAAATAGATATCAATTTGGTTTTCATCATTTCTTGTTTTTAATGAATATCCTAAGAAAAAAGAGGCCCGCCCTGTCCGAAATATCCCATAAGGCGAACAGAGGAGCCTCTGGTTATACGACGCATTTTACGGTGTCATCGCATGAACACCCAGCACACCCGCTATCGCCGTAACCACCGCCACAGCCACCTTCAGGATCATACTCCAAACGGATTTCTTGATTGCCATTATCAAACACCTCCTTTCCGGTATTTTTTTAATTAATAGTTGAAAAATGAAAAATCACAGTTCACGGCTCACTTCAAAGCACGGACACTCCTTCATCCACTCCGCAGGCTCCACCACGCCGTCACCGTTCAGGTCCGGACTGAGGTCACGATGTCCGCAGACGCGCACATCGCCCCGAAAGCGGCGCAGCAACTGATGCACCAGCAGACGCAGTACACTGCGCTGTTCCGGTGTACGGGTATCCTTCGAATTGCCCTGCGCATCCAGTCCGCCTTCATAGCAGATGCCGATGCTGTGAGCGTTCATTCCCTTGACATGCGCCCCCACAAGGGTGATGGGACGGGTATTTGCCACTGTACCGTCACGGCGGATATAATAGTGGTAACCGATATCGCGGAAACCGCGGCGCAGGTGTTCCGCACGAAGGGCTTCTACCGAAAAAGGACAGTCCTCCCGGGTGGCGCTGCAATGCACCACGATGTAGTTTATCTTTCGCATAATAAAAAAAATAATAGGGTAATAAAGTAATAGGATGATGAGGGGGTAGAGTGACGGGATTCAGCACCCTACCCTTTTTGGGATTATCCCAACGGATTCTCATCCAGACCGCCGCCCGAGCCGCCACCCGGTTTGTCATCGCCTCCGGCATTGCCGCCCGAACCGTTGCCTTCGTAAGCGTCATCTTTCAGGCAACTGCTGTTGGTGACACGGCTGCCGTCTTCGCTACGAAAAGCAAGATAAACGGCCAGCGCCTCGTCCTCCCAGCCGTCGGGCAACGTCAACTGCACAGTGCCGTCGGCACGGGTGGCAGCTTCCAGGTCGTAGTAGGCCTCGCCGCGTTCCTTGTTGTAAACCAGCGGCATCGCCTGGTCAGTAGAGAGAGCATCTCCCATCTTGCTGTTATCCTTCCACGTCAGGGTAAGTTTGCCGCCAGTCAAGGCAGCCGAAGCATTGAAGACGGGCATCAGGGTGCCACGGGCCACCAGCACACGTTCATAATCTACAGCAAGCTGGGGCGCCGAACCGGTGATGGCATGGCGCAGGATGTAGGACATCGCCGCGTTGAAAGCCGTGCGCCCTTTGGCATAAGGATGATAGCCTATGCGAACATAGGGAATGATGGCGCGCAGGAAAGTCATGCTCATGGCAAACTTGCCGCGTTGCGTCTGTTGTTTCGGAGTGCGGGGGTTACTGACACTGATGGCCAGCGCACGCATATAACTCACATCTTTCCAGGTACTACCCACTACGGTACCCACTTTTCCACTGAATCCGCCGAGGATTCCTCTTTTAATTTCTCCCATTATCGTATATTTTAGGGATCAGGACCGGTCAATGCGACCAAGTCTCAGGGGCTGAAGAAGGCAGGCAGCAGCAAACAGGCACGATGCCTCTGCAGCAGCACGGCGATGCAGGAGCTTTTACCGTTCAGCCAGAAGCAAAGGTAAGCTGTAAAGAAAGGGGATTTTAAAAGTGTGTGATTTTTGCGTCGTTTTGCGTCGTTTTGCACAGTTGGTTGCCAAATTGCCACGTTGCCACGTTGCCACGAACTTTAGTCCATGGCAATGCGGTCCGCCATTTCAAGCTGCCACTCCTGGCAACGATGGCGCAACAAGCGGTCGGTGTGCGACAGTACGAGGGGCAAAGGATTGCCGTCCACACACGCCGGATTGGCCCGGACCAGCTGGAAGGCTTGCACCAGCACACCGTCCGCCTCGGCAGATGACAACGGTTGAAGACTGCCATCGGCACAAAGGTGGTTGAGCCTGATCTCCAACGGATAAGGATAAAAAGCACGTAAAGAACCGGATGCCGGTCTGAAATCACGGCAGAAAAGAAGAAAAGTATCATCGGTGCAGCCCAGAACAGTTCCCGCAGGCGGCATACAGCCGGGAGCATCGGGGGCATAGTGACGGAGCATAGCCCTCGACGTGCGCCGCACTTGCGCCAGCACCACCGGCACAGCTTCCGAATACGGAACCATCCAGCGTACCAAAGACAGCAGAGCCGCCGTCGGAAGATCCCGGTGGCAATAAACCACCAAACGCCGGGGAGGGCTATCACGGTGGTCGGTCAGGAACTGTTCGTAAGCCCTCCTGAAGCGCGAAGCAAAGAACAGAGAGAACTTCCCCTCAGCCTTACAGAGGTCGAAGCAGCACCCCCGGGCAGGATGGTTGTAGAAAGTGACCGCACTGAAAGACTCGAAACATTGCGAGGGACGTGAGCAAGAGAATCCGGCAATGAGATCGGTGTCCTGCGAAGCAAAACGGCGGGGCATCCACGGCATGCCACCCATCTGCACCAGCAAACGCGAGGCCACAGAAGGCAAGTATCTGCCGAAGCCCCCGGAGCTGACGGCATGCAACGGAATAGCTCCCACATAAAGAGATCCCAGGGAAAGCACCAGTCTGCGCAGGCGAACCGATAGTTGCCGCCCCATCAGTGCAGCGGCTGCCTCTCCCGAAGGAACCACCAGGCAATAGAGCCTGAAAGCGGCAGGAACATCCGTGACGGGCTGCGTGTAGAGTGCCTGCGTCAGTTGGTCTGCGGCACGCTCATCCGCATCATAAGCTATCCACCGGTCCATGTTGCCCACAGGCATCACGGCTATAAGAGAAGCCAGTGGGGAGAAAAGACTGAAGAGGTGGCGGGCAGCATCCAGTTGTCCCCTCGGATAAAGCATGGTGAGGGTAAGAGAACGACACCGCCCGGGCAGACAGGCACCGTAACGGCAAAGGCCGCTGCGGGGATCGGTTTCTACGGCCGACCTGCCAAACTGCAACTGGCTATGTTCCGCCCCGATACACCGCAAACGGTGAGCAGGTACATCGGCCAGCCGGAGTGACAAGTGAAGGGGACAGCCGGAGACTACCCCACCCGAAGGGAAGCAACGCGCCAACAGCCCTTCCACCTCCTGCCACAAAGCTTCATAAGGGCCGGACGGGGCGGACATGTGCCGTTCCACACAGCCGGCACCATCCAGGCGGGCAGACAAAGCAGGGGTAAGCACTGCATAAACAGCGTCCAAATGGCCTATCTGCACCGGACTGAGCGCCTCATAGAGTATCACCCATCCGCCTGTAGTTACCAGAACGGGTGAAACACCCACAAGCCCCATTTCGGACACAGGAAAACCGATGTATATTTGTTTCGCAGGCAGCACTTCCACCGCAATCCTACAGTCGGCAGAGGCGGAAGGAGAAGGGGCGGACACCGGGGAAAGCGGACGGAAAGAGAGACGCCTGTAACGAAGCACGTTTCTTTCCGTTTGCTCCGGAGCATCTCTCAGCCACACTTCAAGTACTCCGGGACAGGGCGTATGATAGAGCAGCGGGGCAAAACTCCCCGGTTCTGTGGCAAGCTCCCCCGTAAGGGATACCAGCCACCGGCAGAGATCGGACGGAGTAGCGTCGGAATGACCGGAATCAAGCATAGCTTGTAATAGCAGTTCCTTCATAGTATTATTTGTCTGAAAAACCCCAATATTAACAGACAAAGGTAAGAACATTATTTTTATAAACGCCCGCCTTCACTCATTGAAAAGCGGAGGCGGACGAAACACAAATATTAGCCTAAGTTACCGTAGCCCTTTATTCATTAAGCAAGTGATTTACGCTTTCGGGTGATAAAGAGAACTTTCGGGCTATTTCATCAACCGAAAGTCCGGCTTGACTGAACATACGGACAGCTTCGCGAATAATTTCGTGCTGCTTCTCAAGCTCATCGTGCTGTTTCTCAAGTTCATCCTGCTGTTTCGCAAGTTCCTCTTTCTTCTTGACGATCTCCTCATCCTTCTTGACGATCTCCTCTTCCTTCTTGACGATCTCCTCTTCCTTCTTGACGATCTCCTCATCCTTCTTGACGATCTCCTCTTCCTTCCGCATAATGATCGTATCCCTCTTTTCAATCTCCGAGAGAATCTCATCCTCCACATCCATGGCTCGTCTGATTTCCGGTGCCACGCCCGCTTTCAACAACCTGTTCATAAGTAGTTGTTCATCCTTTCCGGTAAATTTATTCTCGTCGATTTCCAGCAAATGGTCATCGGCGTGGTAGATGTAATCCTGGTCGAAGAGATTGAGCAGACGCTCCAGGTGATTTCGGGTACGGCCTTTCAGATATGGAATTTGAACGATGATACTGTCGTGCGTCAGGCTTTCGATGAACTTGTCCCTATGCTCTATCACGCAGTCGTCATAGTTCAGGTACCGGCGGCGGACGTAGACCACAGGTTCGTGCAGTTCGCCCAGTTTATGCCCAAGAATGTAGATTGAAATGATAGGCAGACCGTAGATACCGTTGTCTTCTTCGCGCATGTTCTCCTTGTTGAGGTATTGCGTGCCCAGGTACTGGCGGAAGCGCAGGGTTTCGGTGGCGAGCCACGTCTTTTGGAGTTCAATCATTACCAGATGCTCTTCTCCATTTGCCTCACGGATACGGGCGGTGAAGTCCATCCGGAACATGGAGATGCGCGTCTGCTGCATGGCAGAGTATTCCTGGCGCCGCATTTGCAGTTCCACGATTTCTTTTTTCAGCAGGGCGGAGAGAAGGATTTTCGCCACACGGTCGTCCTCCATCAGGTATTTGAAGACGGAGTCGTAAATGGGATTCGCTATCAGTGTCATAATAATCTTTTTTTTATTGTTTCTTGCACTAAATCATTGCAAAGATAACATATCGGCTTTATAATCAGTTATATTTCGGGGGAATTATTCATTGTATCTTCATAGTATCTTCGTAACGCCTCCATAGTATCTCCGTAGCATCTCCGTACCAACTCCGTATCTGCTCCGTACCATCTCCGTAGTTATTCCATTCCTATAGACTACGGAGATACTACGGACCTGGTACGGAGCAGACACGGTTCAGATACGGAGCGGACACTATTCAGCCCGAATCACTTTCCCGTTTTTCCATACGTATCATGGTCCAGCTTCTGCAAACGCCCCTGATTGCACAGTTCAATGATGTAGCGGTCGGCCGTACGGGCTGGGATTCCCTCGGCACGCGCCACATCCTGGTAACCCGCACGATTGAAAGACTCCGGCAATCCCTCAAATAACTGAAGCAACCGACGTTCGCGCTGGTCGCTTTCGGCGACGGTGGCCCGGCGGGGCGCAGACTTGGTATCGGCCTGCAATCCTTCATATGCCAGTCCCGTATGATGCAGCAACACCTCCATCATCAGGAGCGTGGTGTGAAAATCATCATCACAGCAACAAAGGATGCCCGGCAGCGGGGCGTCTCCCTCATAGTCCATCAGCCGCAATGAAGAGAACACCATGCAGATGCGGTAGGCCGTCAGCCCCAGGCGACGTACAGAAGCCAGCATATCAGAACCAAAGCACTGGAGTCCCTGCTGCTGCATCGAGTTGAAAAAACGGTTGAACTCCACCTGCTGTGCGGCGGTGAGCGTGAAGCGCAGGGGGGCCGTTTTCTTCAGGCGTGAATAGAATTGGAAGAAACGTCCTCCCAACCGAAGAAAACAACCGTCCAGCGTATCCTCCCCGTTGCAGGCAAACACATCGTTCCATACCGGACGCAGGGGCAGGTTGTAGAAGAGGAAGCGGGAAAAAAGCCCGTTCTCGGCATCAGGGATGAGCGCCCCTATCTGGCGGGGCGTTCCGCTGAGCAGCACCGAAAGGCGGGGCATGGAGATTTCCACATATTCACGATCCTTCCGGCGGTTGTAGGCGATGGTCTCGTGGTGGAAAGCCTTGCGCAGACCGTCACTGTAGTTGCCGTGCTCGCTGCGGAAAGTGGTGGTCAGCGTGTCGCCTTCAGTCTCGAACATCAGGGCCTGTCCTTCGTTGTCGTTCAACGTCTGGAAGAGGGCTGTGGCACTACTGTTGGCAGGAATAAAAAGCATCCTGACGGGCGGTTGGCAAGGTTCGTCGCCGCCCTCCTTGCGTTTGCTCTTTTCGTAGAGGGACTTCTCACGGCGATATTCCTCCCACTCGCGGACGTTCTGCCGGCGCAGGTCGGCATGCACCACATCCACCAGATGACGGCACAGCGTCAGCCGCCCCTTACCCGCCGAGGCCTGTGCCCCGACAAACAGGTAGAGGTTCGGGTAGACTTGCCGCTGCCCATAGATGCCCGAAATTTGCGTCAGGCAAGAGGAAAGCACCGTGAGGGCACCCAACAACAGCATATCCGTGTCTTCGGCCGAAATGCCGTAAGAGCAGACATCGGAGAGCAGGCGGGGCATGGAGGCGTAGATTTCGTCGGGGAAAGTGGGGAAATTATCGCCCGGAGGCGTCCGATCCGCTCCGGCAACAGGGGATATTGCCACGTCCTTCGCTTTTGGCAATGTGGCAATATGGCAATTTGGCAACGGACGGGTATTGATATCCACTCCCGCCAGCTTTGCCCGGTGGAAGAGGGTGTTCAGCGTGATGCCGTGTCCGCGCGAGTGCAGGCAAGCCGTGTACTGCTTGTCGGTTTCAGCGGACTGGTATCCGCTATAGAAACGGCTCAGGCGATGATAGAAGGTACGCCCCTCCTCGCCCAGCCCCTGAGCCAGCGCAAAGCCCAGGTCGCGCCAGTCATTATAAGTTGAAGTGAGATCGAGACTTGCAGTTTCAATGCGTGAAATGACGATTTCCACCTCGTCACGGGGAGTAAGGGTGGTGTCACGACGCCACTCACCCAGGTTAAATTTCTGTTTTGACATGAAAGGATTTATAATTTTTGATTTATGATTTATGAAAGGATTTATGAGATGATTTATGATTTTTGTGAAGCTGAAATGTCGGCATAACAACAGAGCACACAGCGCAACAAATCATAAATCATAAATCATAGCATCCGGATCCCAAGGCAGATAACAGGCACGTGCAATGTCGCGCCCTGAAGGGTCGGGTTCCACCCCATAATTGCGTGATACGTAGTAGGACAAGACCTCGAACCAGTCGGCATGCGTGCCCTGCTCCAGGTCGATGGGAACCACCCACTTCAGGCCGTCACCACCCGGACTCCGGAAAAGCAGGGCCGTATCTACCGAGGCATCGTGCATCAAAGCATAGCGCAACCCATAGACACCTTGCAAATGCCCGCCGCCCTGCCACTGACTGATATGGTCGAAGTCAAGGCAGAGCAGCCCGCTATGCGCCAACAGGGCATCTTCGCGCCGACGGCTGAACTCTCCGCTGAAGGTGGCATAATCGAAGTTTCTCGACTTGAAGCGCTGCACATCGCGCTGCGTGACCCGTTCTTCCTGTATCAGGCGGCGCAGCTCTTCGGTAGCGGCACGATAATAGTCGCCCCGGATGACATTGTAGATTTGCTCTATCCCCACCGTCTTATGGGGTACGACATTACTGACGGGAGCCCGAAAAAAGCTGAAGCGTTTCATCTGTCACCCCCTTCCCTGTCATCGGTGGCAGGACGTTCGTCCTCCTTGCCCAATGTACTGAGCTTGTACATCACATAGTTGTTTCGCAACAGGTCATCAATCTCCTGAATGCGATAGAAGTATTTCTTACCCAAAACGGTGTACCCCAGGGTCCCGTTGTCACGCAAGTTTTGCAGGGTACGCTGACTGATGTGCAACGCGTCCATCACCTCTTGTCCGTCCACCCAGCCCCGGGCAATCTCGGGACGGGCTTTCACTCCGGCACGCTCCAGCAAACGCGCCAGACTGAGCAGATGATCGCGCACCTGCTCCAGTTGCTCTGAAAATAGTAGATTCTGTATCATTTCTTTTTTCCTTTGGTTCGGATGCAAAGGAAAAAGAGTTTGAAATGACGTGAGCTTGACGAAAAATATCGTCAGAGTTGAATCAGTTACGAATCTTTTCACCACAGAGTAACACAGAGTATCACAGAGTTTAATCAGTTTGAAATCAAAAGAATAGAACTCCGTGATACTCTGTGTTACTCTGTGGTGAAAACTCA
>PPYE01662411.1_pt1 | contig 12682 bp, 15 predicted proteins | sample 1559881 | NCBI WGS metagenome assembly PPYE01 (sample SAMN08240022, study PRJNA423297) | Human gut metagenome, whole genome shotgun sequencing project.
CTATACCTTTTTTGAGCTATCCTTTTTCACCACCACCATTCATTTTGGGGCTTGACTTTTAATAGTTAATCTTTCTGTTCTTCCGCTTTGCGAATCGGACCGCCATAGCGGCCGCCGCCAGCTGGTCCAATTCTTCTGAGATATCATCAAAAACAGGGCTCTCTTGCTCGTCGATCATGTCATCTTTTCCGATGTGGAGCAAACTTCGATCCCGATGGTTATCGACAAAACTATAGATACAGTCCAAAAAATTTGCGATTGCGGTTGATAGACTGAGTTCCTGCACATCGGGCACAATGGATCGCGCCATCTCCGCGCTGGCCCTGATGTGCTGAATGCCCAGCAATTGGCTGTCATACGCATCGACCATCAGATCCACTACATCCAGCGGCGGGATACGCTGGCCAGTCTCATAAGCCCGTATGCTGCTGTCTGAGATACCCAACTTTTCCGCAGCCGCTTCTTGGGTCAAACCTCTTGCCTCACGGGCAATTTTATAAATATTCCGCTTGTCCTGCGGCATGGTTATCTCCTCCTCTCTGGGGTAAAATGGTTATAAGATCAGCTGGCCTCCCCATCTGTCCGCTCTGGTCCGGTTCGGCCATAGAGGGCATCAAATGGCTGTATCTTGCTCCCCTCCCCTGCCCGTGGTAAAATGTGGGCGGTAGAAGGGAGGTGAATTCCATGTCTGGTATAACAGAGCAGTTTACTGAAATCGAACTCAGCTTTTTAATGCTGTCACTAGATGAATTTGAAACTCGCATCAACGAATTAAGAAATCATGTAACCCGTCCGGATACCCTAGACAATATAGAATTAAATCTAGGCTTCATAGCGGATACACGAAGGAAACTGCATAACAAAGAACACGACTTCACTTTGAATGAGGCAAAAGTCATATACTCTGCGGTATATGACAGGCGTGATTTCATCAACGAATCGCTTGATGAAGGCTTCGATAGTGAGGATGATCACTCAGACGCATTGTCCATGTTGAGAATTGCAAATTCTGTGCTCCGGAAACTGAAAGTTGCATTTTCTTCCCTCGGAATTGACATTGATGCTTTCTTGGGAACTGGATCCACTTGCTGAATTCTCAAAATTTCGAGACAACAGTTGTTCCAGCCGTTCGTAGTAATCACCGCTACGAACGGCTACTTTTACCTCCCTCATTAGCTCACATCCTTTCTCAGCTTGCGGCATCATTTCCACACTCGGATATCTCCCGGCCATAGAGGGCGTCAATAGAACATCCAAAGAAATCTGCAATCTCCGGAAGTTTGTCTCCTCTGGGATAAACCCCATTCGTCTCCCATTTTGCAACGGTACTGCGATCAATACCAAGCTCCCTGGCAAGCTCATCTTGGGAAATCCCGCGAGACACTCGCAGTCGCTTGATTGCTTCCACTTTTGCACCTCCTCATGTGAAGTATCTTCACACCCTGAATTATAGGTGACGTTTCTTCACTTGTCAAGATATTTTGTGAAGAATATTCACATTCATTGAAGCGTGAAGCATTTTCACATATAATCAATTTGGGTGAGTTTATGAGAAATTTGAAGGACTATCGCTTGCGTGCAAAGAAAACTCAGAAAGAAGTTGCTGACTTTCTTGGAATTGAGCGTAGTACTTATGCAAAGTATGAAAACGGATCAAGTGAACCGACCTTTGATACCCTGCGGCGACTAGCTGAGTATTTTGGAACTTCAAGCGATGAGTTAATGGGATTCGAAAAGACCATCTCTCCACCAGCAACGGTAGATAAGGATGATCTGAAAGCCGCCTTTTGGGGCGGTGAGAAGGATTTAAGCCCGGAAGATCTGGAGGATATGTGGAACGACGTGGAGCGCTTCGCCGCCTTCCTGGCCGAAAAGAAGCGCCAGGAGAAGAAGGATGACTGACCTATTGGAACTCTACGACCTGGCTAAGGCGCATGGCACTGATATCTACTGGTTTGACCTGGGCGCTGCAGAATCATTATCCGTGCTGCAAAGTGACGGAAGCTGTGCCATTGCCATGGATCCGTGGCGGATGCCCACACTGGCCGCTGAAAAAGTAAAGCTGGCTCACGAGCTGGGCCACTGTGAAACCGGATCCTTCTATAACCGCTGGGCAGCCTGCGATATCCGGCAGAAGCATGAGCGCCGGGCCAATCGCTGGGCATACGAAAAGCTCGTCCCGGAGGACGAGCTGCTGAAGGCCATCCGACAGGGATATCAGGAACCCTGGGAACTGGCCGAATACTTCAACGTGACCGAGCCGTTCCTGCGTGGTGCTCTGGCCCACTATCGCATGGCAGCTTGGCTATAATTTGTGTGTAAGAGCAATACAAAACTCCCTATAAACCAAGAAAATTCACTGTACAGTTATGGTAATTTGTAAAGGAGCGATTGCTATGGGGTCTCGTTTCCGGAAGAGCATAAAGCTTGCTCCCGGGGTCAAACTTAACTTAGGAAAAAAGAGTGCAGGAATAAGTATGGGAGGTAAGCACGGAGGAATTAACATTAATTCCAAAACAGGAGTATCCAGTCGTGTCTCTGTATCTGGTACCGGAATTTCATATACCTCCAATCTTTCATCTAAAAAGAAGACAACTACATCTGCTCCAGTTACACATACTGCTTCTAATAAATATCCGCCCCAGGAGCACCTATCTAAGACAAAAAATGACTTGATAAAGAATCGGTGGCTATTTCTCTTCATCTTCATTGTACTTTTCTTTACTGGTATACTTGCCTTCCTCCTTAAATGGTTTTTACTTGGGATAGTTGAGGTTATTATCGCTGTAGTTGCTGCAATAATGGCATACAAGGGATTTACATATCACCAGGAAATTGATTGATCTTGCTTGAATTGATGGAATTAAGATGAAATGTCCTGCTTGCGGAACAAAGTATAAAGACAAGAAGCCGGGGCTTATGCCCCGGCCTCTTAAAACGCCAGAATTAGAACATCCGCATTATTTCAATTCCTTAATTATAAAAATCCCCAACTTACAGCTGAAAATTTCAATGTAAGTACTTTAACAGCTGAATCAAGTGCGTACCGCTCATTTCCGTACGCTCATCCTTATCCAGCTTTCGCTTTCCAAATTCCACATACCCATTGTCACTGTAAAACGACCTCAGTCGATCAACATCTTCGCACTCCAGGTATACCACCTTGCCTCCAATGATTCTCTGAGCAAGCCGAATCTGATCTTCAGCCATTTTCAACAGCTCGTCACCAGTAATCAGTTTATTATAGTCGTTGGTGTAGTTTTTACCGAGCTGAGCAACCAGCGGAGCCATAATTACCAAATCATTTTTAGCCGCACTTGGCATTGCAAATTTTCTTAAACGTCTACCAAGTGTGCCGGAAACAGAGTGCTTATTCACTACAATATACTTGTTGGCAATCGTAAAATATCCGCAAATGACATTTTCCTTCCGGTAAGACGCATATACCAAAAAGGTCTGAGAAATCCCCTGCTTCGCGAAATCGATTGCAGATCTCTTTGTCAGAAATCGCTCAACATCCCCGTTCTTTGGACACGAAAAGGAGGAGAGGATCTCCCGACAGAAATCCTCTCCCTTTTCTTCTATGATGTCGCTGAGGGACAGTATCGAATAACCTGCCATCATTTATCTCCAAAAAAATCTTTGATTTTATCCTTCTGGATAGTCTGGCACGTTCTGGATATTCGGACCTCTTTGCTCTTTTTTCCCTTTGCGTGCTCAAGTGCTGTAGCAAAACCGCGGCATAGCGACTTGTCCCGGAAGCGGACATCTTTCAGGATACTCTTTGTAGCCATAACCGCACCTCCTTTACTATGCTACGTTTATATTATAGCAGCAGAATAGCCAAAAAAACACTGGGAAATTCTACGAAGTTCTTGTTAGCTTATTGTTGACTTTTTTAATCACACTATTTCAATGATGGCATTTGACGCTGTCCCTCACTTATGGTGTAGCATTACTAAAAGTTGCACATCGAGATACACCCAAGTTCAAAATCTTTTAAAGACGCCAAATATAGACCATTGATATTAGGATAAGGAGTACGCCTCATGTCCAAGGACAAAATGATGGTATTCGGCTACGCCAGAGTCTCCACCGAGAACCAGCTGGAGAACTACTCCATCGAGGAGCAGACCGCCCGGCTGGAGTCCTATTGTGCGGCCAAGGGCTGGGTGCTGCTACACACTTATATAGACGGGGGATACTCCGGCGGGAATACAGACCGGCCTGCCCTTCAGACCATGCTGGCGCAGATCCGGGAGACCCATGTGGACGCTGTGGTGGTCTACAAGCTGGACCGGCTCAGCCGCTCCCAGAAGGATACACTCACCCTCATCGAGGACGATCTGCTGGCCCACGGCACTGATTTTGTCTCCATCAATGAAAACTTCGACACCTCTACACCCTTCGGCCGGGCCATGATCGGAATACTATCCGTCTTTGCCCAGCTGGAAAAGGATCAGATCACCGAGCGCTTTACCATGGGCCGGATCGGCCGGGGCAAAGCCGGGTACTTCCATGGCGGCGGCAACGCACCCACCGGCTATACCTATGCCGACGGCGTCCTTACCGTCAATGAGTATGAGGCCATGCAGGTCCGGGAGGCCTTTGACCTCTTCTTGGCCGGGAAGTCCATCAACGCGATCTGGCATATTTTATCCACAAAATACACCACAAAGTGGACAGCGGCAAAGGTCCGCAACGTGCTGAAGAACAGCCTTTATATTGGGAAAGTTCATTTCATGGGGCAAGAGTATGATGGAATACATCAGCCCATTGTGGATGCTTGTATCTTTACTGCCGCCAATCAGCTACTCAACAGCCTGACCCGTGAGGCAGCAAAGTCCACGTCCCAGCGCAACCCTTTCCGGGCAGGTTATCTGCTCTCAGGCCTGCTGTACTGCAGCCGCTGCGGAGCCCGGTACTCAGCCAACCATGGATACTACAAATGCTATTCCCGGTCCAAGAGCAGCCCCAAATTTGTGCGTGACCCAGACTGCAAAAATGACAACTGGGAGATCAGCACATTGGATCACCTGGTATGTCAGCAGGTGGATGCGATGGTATCCAGCTCCGCTGCCGTAGATCACGCGATTATGGCTGCCGACGCCGCCAAGACGGTGCGCATTGACAAGGATAAGCTGCGCCGCACCTGCACGGAGCTGGAGCGGCAGATCGAGCGACTGATCGAGCTGTATCAGGTCGGCTCCATCCCAATGTCCTCCATCACCCAGCGGGTCAACGATCTGACCGCGCAAAAGGCTGCGCTGGAATCGCAGCTCAATGCTCCGGATGAGATCCCAGCCAAAGAGCTGTTTCTGGCCGCCGTAGAGGACTACCGGCAGGGCTTTGCCGGTGGGGACACAGACCGCAAACGTGCACTGCTGGCCGGCCTTCTGGATCGGGTAACTATTGACGGCCAGTCGATCCAGCTCCACTGGAGGCTGTAAGCAGTAATTTGCAAAATTATATATACCACTCACATGGTCAGGGCCTGCTTGCCGCAGGCTTTGGCTTTTTGAAACGCATGATCCAGCAAAAAAGCCACCCGAGGAAGATATCCAAAATCTTCTAGCAATGTAAAAAGGGGAAAGAAGATGGCCATAGGGGGCAGCATGACGCTGATCACCCAGGCCAGCACCCGGTATACGCCTAGGACCAGCGCCCCGTGGAGCCACTCCGGAGCATTGAGCCAGACAAACAGGTCGGTAAGCCGATCCTGAATCCAGAACAACCCATCGGAAAGCATCTGAGAGGGATAGTTAGCTCCCTCTATGGTGAGCCACAGCACAGCCGCCAGCAGAAGCAGCATGGCGGGAATACCGGTGGCCCTGGCGGTAAGCAATCGATCCAGCCGTTCCCCCCCTGCAGCAGCCACACCCTGGGGCAGGGCCTCTTGGGCGGCCTGGTGGGCTGCATGGACCAGGCTGGCCGCCAGCTGATCGCTCAGGTCCGTTATCCCGCTGTGGGTCAGCTGCTCTCTGGCCCTGGTCAACGCGGCTTGAAGTTCCTGGTCCTTCTCCGGGTCCCAGCCTGTCTGCCGTGCCAGGCTGGAAGGAAGCGTGGGATCTCCCTCCAGCAGCCGCAGCGCCGCCCAGCGTACAGGGAGTTTACCCTGGAGCCTGGACTCCAAAAGGGGTTTGAGGGAGGCAGCAGCAAATTCCACCTGGGGCGGATAACAAACTGGCCGGGGCTTGGGCGGCTCCTTTCCATCCAACAGATGGTCCAGTTCTTCCATCAGCTCCTCCAGCCCCTCCTCCCGCCCAGCGGAACTTCCAACCACTGGAACGCCCAAATAGGCAGACAAAGCCTCCAAATCCACCGTAATATGCTTGCGGGCAGCCTCGTCCAGCAGGTTGACACACACCACGGTCCTGGGTTCCAGCTCCAGGGTCTGGAACACCAGATTCAGATTGCGCTCCAGACAGGTGGCGTCGCACACCACCACCGCACCCTGAGCACCACCGAAGCAGAGAAAATCCCGTGCCACTTCCTCCTCAGCGGAGTGGGCTAACAGAGAATAGGTACCCGGCAGATCCACCAGTGTATAGGACCTTCCATTCCACTGGCATCGCCCTTGAGCCACCGCTACGGTCTTGCCCGGCCAGTTCCCGGTGTGCTGGCGCAGACCGGTCAGTGCATTAAACAGGGTAGACTTACCCACATTGGGATTGCCCGCCAGTGCCACCACCCGTTCCGCTCCGTCGATCCCTACCGGCTGGAGCACTGCCGCCGCGCCCGCTCCTGTGGCAGCACGCGTCAGTCCCATGGCGCGCCTGCCAGTCTGACGCCCCTGGCATCCCGCCGCCGCAGAGCAATGACCGCCCCACGGATCAGATAGGCTGCCGGGTCACCCGCTGGGCTGACTGCCGTGCAGCTCACTGCAGTCCCCGGTACCAGTCCCAGGTCCAGCAAACGCCGGCGCATGGCCGGTTCGGTCAGCACCTCGGCTACCTGGCCCCACTGGCCCACCCGAAGGGCATCCAAGGTAATGGTACTCATATCATAACGCTCCTCGCTGTCACTTGAAATGGGTGGAGGCTCGCCGTCAGCCGGTGCAGGCCCCCACAACCTATCATATTGCGGAGCAGAAGGGGTGGTGCCTCTGAAAAACTGGTTCGTATACTGAAAATCTATTGACTAACCATATACAATCGATTAGAATAACAACGAAATGGATTCTTTTTTGCCGCAGCGGTTCGCTGCGGCTCTCTTTTCGGTTGGGAGGTTTTTATGTCAGAACTGCAAGAAAACAAAATGGGCGTCATGCCCATCAAACGTCTGGTCCTCTCCATGTCCCTGCCCATGATGATCTCCATGCTGGTGCAGGCTCTGTACAATGTGGTGGACAGCTACTTCGTGGCCAAAGTCAGCGAAAACGCACTGGCTGCCGTGGGAATGGCCTTCCCCTATCAGAACCTGATGATCGCTGTCAGCGTAGGTACCGGCGTGGGCGTCAACGCCCTGCTCTCCCGCAGCCTGGGCGCCAAGGACTTTGATACAGCCAACCGCACCGCAGAGAACGGCGTTTTCCTGGCCTTCCTCAGTATGCTGGTCTTTTCCATTGCAGGTGTTGTGTTTGCCGAGCCCTTCTTCCTGGCACAGAACAACGACCCAGATATCGTCAACCAGGGCGTGGCTTATCTGCGAATCTGCGCCGGGCTCTCCATTGGTCTCTTTATGGAGATCATGTTTGAGCGGCTGCTCCAGTCCACTGGACGCACCTTCTATACCATGATCACCCAGGGCGTGGGCGCAGTCATCAACATCGTTATGGACCCCATCCTCATCTTTGGCATTGGCCCCTTCCCGGAGATGGGCGTGGCCGGCGCTGCTGCCGCCACCGTGCTGGGCCAGATCGTTGCCGCCATTTTGGCTCTGATCTTCAATATTACCCACAACCATGAGATCCAGCCCAAACTGAAGGGGTTCCGCCCCCGCGGACATATCATTGGACGCATTTATAGCGTTGGTATCCCCACCATCGTACTCAACTCCATCAGCTCGGTGATGACCTTTGGTATGAACCTGATCCTGGGCGCCATCTCCACTTCCACCGCCGTGGCTGTATTCAACGTCTACTTCAAGCTCCAGAGCTTTGTATTCATGCCGGTATTTGGCCTGAATAACGGCATGGTACCCATCGTCTCCTACAACTTTGGTGCCCGGAAGCGTAAGCGTCTTACGGAAACCGTGCGCTTCAGTGCCATTCTGGCCGTTGGCATCATGCTGGTGGGCCTGGTGATCATTCAATTTTTCGCCGCCCCCATTCTGGGTCTGTTTGAGGCCTCGGCGGAAATGCTGCGGATCGGCGTGCCCGCCCTGCGGATCATCAGCCTGTGCTTTGTGTTTGCCGGCTTCAACATCATCTGCTCCTCCACGTTCCAGGCCCTGGGCAACGGCGTACTGAGCATGATCATGTCCATCGTCCGCCAGCTGGTGGTACTCCTCCCCGCCGCTTACTTCCTCTCCTTTACCGGAAGTGTAACCGCCGTGTGGTGGTCCTTTCCCATTGCCGAGATAGCCTCCCTGATTTTGAGTCTTCTCTTCCTGCGGCTGGTCTTCCGCAATGTGATTGCTCCCCTGGGAGACAGTGAGTAAGCCTTTAAAGTAAAATAATGAGATCTAAAAATAAGCAGCCCCCCGTGCCCGGTTTGACCAGGCGCGGGGGGCTGCTTTTCTCTTTGCAATGATCTATGCTCAGCACTTGACGGCAATGACTGCGATCTCGATCTTGCAGTTGTCCGCCAGGCCTACGTTGCCGTAGCACAGCCGGGCAGGCATCCGCTTAGGATCAAAGTGGCGCACATACTCCGCGTTCATCTCGTCCCGCTCGGCAAAATCCCGCAGCAGCACGTCGATCCGCACCACATGGTCCATGTCGGAGCCGTAGCGCTTGAGCAGCTGCTCCAGGTTGTTCAGCACCTGGCGAGTCTCAAAGGTGATGTCGCCGCAGGCCAGCTCCTGGGTCTCCAGGTCCTCGGATACCAGGCCGGAGAGGTAGAGATACTTCCCATCCACCACTACCAGGTCGGAGTAGGGGGCCTCCAGATCGTCTGTAAAGCGAATGTAGGTATTGTCCATAAAATCCACTTCATCCTTTCCATCATCGGGCCTGCATCTGAAGGACAGGCCTGTTCATGCCATTATCCCACAGATCCCGTCCAAACGCAACGGGTGCGCTTTACTTCACCTTGCTGATGGCGGTAATCACAGGAGTAGCACCGTCCACCCCCAGCTCACCGGTATAAGTAATCTCCACCGAGTCACCCTCGGCAAATCCGTCGACACTGACGCCCTTGCCGTAATCCATGCTCTGGTACTCACCATCGCCGGTAAGCAGCACCAGATAGTCCCCCATCTGGTTGATGATCCCGCTCACCTTTTTTTCCTCTACCTTCTCCGTGGACTGAGGCTGGCTGGAACCATCGTCCGTCTTTTTACCGCTGTCAGCCTTTCCGCAGGCGCTCAGTGCAAACACCACAAGCACCAGAGTAAGAACCAGGCAAATCTTCCGCTTCATAGTCATGTTCCTTTCTTTGTCCCTGTCTGGGATTGATGCATTCACCGGGCAGACCTTGCCGCCCGTGTTACGATGCTTAGACTCCCGTCGAGGTCGGAAAGTTGTGCCAGCCGCAAAAAGAAAGGAATTCTTTATAATTTCCGATTACAGTTCCAGAGTGGCAGCCACCTGCTTCAGGGTCTCCGCCGAGCGGCGCAGCTGCTCCTGCTCCTCCTGATCCAGCACGATAGGCACATGGGTCTCCACCCCGTCCAAGCCTACAATGGCAGGCATACTCAGGGCGATACCCTCGATGCCGTACTCCCCGTGCATCATGGTGGACACCGGCAGGATGGACCGCTCATTGCGGACAATGACCTCGCAGATCCGCTTTACCGACATGGCAATGCCATAGTAGGTAGCCTGCTTCTTGGCAATGATCTCATAGGCGCTGGTCTTGACCTTCTCGGCAATCTCCTTCATGGCAGAGGCGTGATCGAAATGGCCCCGCATCTCGCAGAAGTCGTTGAGGGGGATACCGGAGACGTTGGAGCTGCTCCAGGCGGCGATCTCGCTGTCGCCGTGTTCACCGATGATGAAGGCGTGGACACTGCGGCTGTCCACATGGAGGTGCTGCCCCAGCTGGTACTTGAGCCGGGCGGTATCCAGCACAGTACCAGAACCAATCACACGGTGCTCCGGCAGCCCGCTGAGCTTAAGGGCTGTATAGGTCAGGATATCAACCGGATTGGAGACAATGAGCAGGATCCCCTGGAAATCCCGCTTTGCGATCTCAGGGATGATGCTCTTGAAGATCGCTACATTCTTGTGGACCAGATCCAGCCGGGTCTCGTTGGGCTTCTGATTGGCTCCCGCCGTCACAATGACCACAGCGGCATCCGCCACATCGTCATAGGTGCCGGCATAGATTTTCATAGCCCCCGCAAAGGGGATGCCGTGAGCAATGTCCTTGGCCTCACCATCGGCCTTGTCGAAGTTCACGTCCAGCAGCACCAGTTCGGAAAACAGATGGCTCTGCATCAGGGCAAAGGCCGTGGCGGAGCCTACAAAACCGCAGCCGACGATGGCAGCTTTGCGGGGATTGACGATGGTCTTTTTCATCATATACACCTCTCTATGTTCCGTGGATCACTCCACGGCCTGTGCTTTTTGCAGCTTTCCTTGTGTTTTCTAAATCATATATGATTTTAGGCATTTTGTCTGTTGCTGCTGCAACAAAACCGCAAATTTCTTTGGGTGCTGGGCTCTATTCGTTCCTCACGTCTTAAGATTCGTAAAGACTCCGCTTTTTTCGCGGGCCGGACTTTCCCAATCCGCCTTCCTCTGTTACAATGGGAGCACAATACAGCACGAGGAGGCGCTGTCCATGACACCTATGATTCTCATTGCCGAGGACGACGCGGATATCCGGGGCCTGCTGCGGCTCTATCTGGAGGGCGAAGGCTTTCGGGTTCTGGAGGCGGACGACGGCAGCAAGGCGCTGGAACTGGCCCGAACCCACAGCCCTGACATGGCCATTCTGGATATCATGATGCCCGGCCTCAACGGGTTTGAGCTGACCCGCGCCCTGCGCCAGTACAGCCAGCTGCCCATTTTGATCCTGTCCGCCAAAAACCAGGACAATGACAAGATCCTGGGCCTGAATCTGGGAGCCGACGACTACATCGCCAAGCCCTTTAACCCGGTGGAGATCGTGGCCCGGGTAAAGGCCCAGCTGCGCCGGGCAGGCCGGACAGGTCAGGATGTGCTCACGGTCCGGGATCTGGCGCTGGATACCGTTACCTGCCAGCTGTCCAAACGGGGCGTCCCCGTGGCTCTCACCCCCATGGAATATAAGATCCTGGCCCTGCTCATGCGCTCCCCCGGCCGGATCTTCACCAAGATCCAGCTGTACGAGGGGGCGGTGGGCCCCTACTTTGAGGGGGACGACAACACCATGATGGTCCACATCTCCAAGCTGCGGGACAAGCTGGAGGACGACCCGAAGGACCCCCGCTATATCATTACCGTGAGAGGATTGGGGTATAAGCTTGAAAAATAAACCGGTTCCCGGCAGCCTATTCGGCCTGCTGGTACGCAATTACCTGCTGTTTACCCTCACCCTGCTGGTTATTGCCGGAGGAATCTTTTCTCTGTGGGATCAGTGGCTGACCCGGCTCTATCAACCGGCGGACTGGGCCGGTCTGATGGCCGACAGCGCCTTGTCATCCGGCAATTACCAGAGCCTGACCCGCTATACCGGCGACACAGGCAGCGCCTTTGCCGTCTATGACGGGGATGGTCTGCTGGTCTACTCCTCCGATCTCGGGTTTGACCCGCTCTGCACTCCCAGTGAACTGGACTGCGTCCAGCTCTGGGATGCAGATGCCGCCGTTACCACCTTTGCGTTGTCCAACGCGAACAAAGAATCCCGCTATCTGGTGATCCGTCAGTCCATGAGCGACGGATCGGTGGACACCATGGTGCTGAATGGCTCCTATGAGGTCATATTTGGCGGCCTGAAGGAGGGCAAGACCGTCTATACGCCCCAGGAATTTCTCTACCTGTCCGGCAAGCGGTTTCCCGACGCCTTTCTTACCCGTGGAGTCTTTGTCAATCAGGACAACGAGCCCATGACCGTTCTGCTGCGTGAGGCGGTGATCAGCGACGCCGATTACATGAAACGCTATCAGGATTCCTGGAAAATTTGGCTCCTTTTTATCCCCCTGTTCCTGCTCAGCGCAGGGCTGTTCATCTGGTGGCTCAGCCGCCGGATCGGCCGTCCCCTGCGCAGGCTTAACGACGCAGTAGTCTCCCAGTCTGAGGGCCGGATGGTCCGGGTGGGGGACTGCGGCGGAACCCGGGAGATCCGGCGTATTGGAGAGAGCTTCGACCGTTTTTCCGACCGGCTGGCCGAAAGTGAGGCGGAACGCCAGCGGCTGGATCAGGGCAGGCAGAAGCTGATTGCCGACATCTCCCATGACCTCAAGACCCCCATCACCGTCATTGCCGGATACATTGACGCCATCTGTGACGGCAAGGTACCCCCTGAGGAACAGGAGCGCTACCTGCGGGCCATTCAGGGCAAGGCGGCCGCCCTCACTGAGCTGGTGGACGCCTTCCATGAATACAGCAAGGTGGAGCATCCGGAGTTTGTGCTCCACACCGAGCCAACCGATT
>PPYE01047764.1_pt1 | contig 12680 bp, 8 predicted proteins | sample 1559881 | NCBI WGS metagenome assembly PPYE01 (sample SAMN08240022, study PRJNA423297) | Human gut metagenome, whole genome shotgun sequencing project.
AACTTAATCATCAATACAGCGTCCAGATTTGACTTCAATTTGTGTATCCCGGGAGGTAAAAATGCACAGAATAAACGATTTTATAATAACTGATGAAACAGAAATTGCCTCACTTTTAGCCCCGTTTGACAGCACACTGACCATACTTGATTTTTCACTTATGAAAGACAGCATGAGCAATTCCGGCTATATTGTCACAACAAACTCCGGCAAATATTTTTTAAAAATATATTCCAAGACTACCGACAAGATTGAGACGGCTGCATTATCCTATTTGAAAAATAAAATTAACGTACCTGCGTTGTTATTTTATGACGGAAGCAAGCAGCGTTTTCCATTCGCTTACGCTGTTATGGAGTTCCTTGATGGCGTAACCTTCATAAATCATGTGCGGTCCAACCTGAAATACCCGCCGGAAATGGCATATGAAATCGGCAGGATATGTGCGACGATACATGAAAGAAGTTACGCACACGACGCATTGCTGGACGGAAAATTGAACCTGTTGCAGGAGCTTCCACGCACACGTAATAAAATATTGCATTTATTAAACGGGAAACCTTCGGAATATCTCAGGCCGGAAACGATTGATAGTCTGTTTAGGTTTATAAAAGAAAATCCGGATTTGTTTGACAGCATAGAAGCCAGAAGCGTCCTGTGCCATGGAGATTTAGGGTATGCGAATATTATGATATCCGATGGGAAGGTATCTTTCATAGATTTTGAGTTTACTTATTCCGGCAGTATATACCACGACATAGGACATTTTTTCAGGAGAAAAGACGACGATGTGGAGGCTCTTATCGACAGGCATATTTATGATGCCTTTGCGCAGGGATATAATTCGGTTTCAGCATCACCATTACCGTCCAACTGGCTCACGCTGGCGCATTTGTGTGATATAAGCGCCATGCTCTGTTTACTGACATACGACAATGTTCCAACAGAATGGGTGGAAGACATTGAGAATGATATTTTATGTACAATTGACGAGGGCCGCCGGCTCTAAACATAACATATAAAAGGAATTAACGCAGCTTTACGGCAGCGTCCCGGCCGTAAAGAAAACAGTCAGGGACGCTGCCATACAGCCGGAGGAATGGGAAAAGGCCCCTCAGTCCGAGAGGCCACAGCTTCCTTTATTCTTCACGAAGCATTTCCACTACGCTTTCTTTATCCGTCACTTTAATTGTAATATAAGGCACCACAACTCCGATAACCACCATAAAAGGCAGAACCATCATCATCGGCCAAATAATGAACCGGTAAGAGGTAAACCAGAAAATTACGAAGTTGCCGATAACTACATAAGAAAACAAGGTTCCCAATACAAGGCTGAACAGAATCACGCCTGCCGCATAATATCCGCCTTCCATGCATACCATTCTCCTGATCTGCCGCTCTGTCATACCGATTGCCTTTAAGGCGGCAAATTCCTTTTTCCTTGTAATGATACTTGTAATACAGGCATTCACAAAATTCAATATTCCAATAATACCTATAATCAGAGCCAGTACACTGCCCACCATGGTGAATGTACTTTTCAGGTTTTCAAAATTGTCTACATATTTTACCTTTGATTCAAAGGACATCTGAGGCTCCACATTATCCGTATAATCCTGCAGGAATTGCTGCATTTCTGTTTCCCTGCTGTCCTCACACTGGAAGCCATAGCTCATGACGCTGTTCATATCGCCGCCCAGCTTTTCATATCCGGCAATACTTGTGTAGAACACATAATTAGTGTTGGAATAACGGACGCTGTTTATATAATACTTGATTTTAATCTGGGCGAGGACCTCAACCTCCTTTTCCTCGCCGCCATATAAACGCAGCTTAACCTTATCTCCAATAGAATACTGAATACGATCCTCATGAACATTTTTATAGTCATCGGTTTCAAGCCCTTCAATGATGTAGTTTCCCGTGTCCAGCTTTTCCTTCAAAATCTGCGGATCCGTTTCTCCTGCCACGATTTCAATTCTGGAAAGAGGAAGATCCTCCAATCCATACGTTGTACAAAAGGGATTCATATTATCATCAACTGATATATAATTTTCATTTTTGTCCACTAAAATTCCATCTTCGTTAAGATGAATCGGGCTGGGATCCGGCATAATTACAGTACCGTTCAGGCTGGCATATATTTTTCCCCCTTCTTCAAAGCCGGGCTGTTTTTCAATTTCACTGATAAAGCTGTCTGAGATCCTCATATCCGAAGAATGGTATTTATTGTTAAAATACTGCGCATTTGCGGTCAGGAAATCCGTATCCACAAAGGTAGCCAGATATTTATCCAAATCAAAGCTCTCCGTAAGAGTCACCACGCTGTTAAGCAGAATAATGCTGAGGGAAAGAGAAATAATAACAAGCACTGTCCTCTTTCTGTTTCTTCCCAGATTTGAAAGGGCCATTTTATATAATTTACCGCCGTCCGTGGATTTTTTTCTCTTCTTTTTGGTATCCGCAGATATATCGGTATATTTTACCGCTTCCACCGGTGAAATGGATGCTGCAATTTTCCCCGGCTTTCTGGTACTGATAAAGACCGTAAAAAGAGAAAACAGCGCCGCTCCTATAAAAATGAGCGGATTAAGGGATATATTCACCGCACCTGCCTGATAACTGCTCACATCAATAATCAGCGGCACAATTCCCTTTCCGATAAAAAATCCGATAACAAGCCCGGCAGGAATCCCATAAACCGACAGACGCATTCCCTGTCTGTTGATAATGCTGCGTATCTGCCTTCCTGTGGTGCCGATTGTTTTCAATAACCCGTAAAAGCGGATATCCCTGATAACAGAAATCTGGAAAATATTATAAATTATCAGATATCCTGTGAGAATAATCAGCCCCAAGGCTGCCGCAATCGCTAAAACCGTAGTGGGATCCTGCCCTATACTATTAGACATATAAGCCCAGCTAACGTTGGCTCCCAGATAATTTTCATCCTTTTCATCCAGAGAATACCCAAGGTTCTCCACTACGGTCTGCATCTTTTTTTGCATATTAGATGTGCTCTTAAACATAATTTCATACATGACACATCCGGACATATACCGATCTTCTTTATAGGTATAGGAAAGTTCCTCCGCATATTTTTCCACATATGCTTTGGAGCAGATAGCAAATCCCACATTCATCGCTGACTTCTCCGGCTCCCAATATCCGCTCAGCACAAATTCCCTCTCAACCTGCTCACCCTTCACCGTATAAAGAAGAGTTATCTTTTCCCCCGGCTCAGCCGGTACACCCAATAGCCGGAGAGACTCCGTATCCATAATAATTTCATTGTCGGCTTCCGGTAATTTACCTTCTTTTAAATTGATAAAGCTCAGTCTGATCGTCGTCTCATCCTCATAATACATTTCCACACGCCGCTTCAAAAATTCCGGATTATCTACGGATTCAGCCAATACCTGCCTGTAACCGGCTTCTTCAACCAAAGGATCCTCTTTTATTTTCTCCAGCAAATCAGGAGGTGCGAATTTGATGGTTCCCTGCGACATCGATCCTGCCTGCAGCATGGTATTAAGCTGGAAGGATTCAACCGCACCGCTTCCTATGGTGAAAAGGGTAGTAAACAGGATTGTTGTCAGCGCAATTGCAATTACCGCAATTAAATTCCGGGTTTTGTTTGCGGCAAAGGCTTTATCCGACAGACGGTTAATACATTGTGTATTTTTTACCTTAAGCATCTGCTTCCTCCCCCTTCCTGCCCTGAATCAGGCCGTCTTCAATCCTGACGATCCTGTCCGCAAGCTGTGCCAGCTCCGGATTATGAGTGATCATTACAATAGTCTGGCCGAATTTATCCCCTGTCACCTTCAAAAGCCCCAGCACATCCTGGCTCGTCCTGGAATCCAGGTTTCCGGTAGGCTCATCCGCCAGCACAATGGCAGGCTTTGCAGCAAGCGCCCTGGCAATAGCAACTCTCTGCTGCTGTCCGCCGGAAAGCTGGTTGGGAAGATTATCAAGCTTTGTCTTGATCCCCAGAGTGTCGATCAGCTCACTTACATAACGTTTATCTACCTTATTTCCGTCAAGTTCTATGGGCAGGACGATATTTTCATATACGTTCAGCACCGGCACCAGATTATAGCTCTGGAACACAAACCCTATTTTTCTTCTTCTGAAAATGGTCAGTTCTTCATCCTTCAGGCTGAAAATATCTTTTCCGTCCACATACACCTTACCTGAGGTAGGACGATCCAATCCGCCCAGCATATGAAGAAGCGTTGATTTCCCGCTTCCTGAGGTTCCGACAATTGAAACAAACTCGCCTTCCTCCACTGAAAAATCCACACCGTTTAACGCATGAACCTTATTTTCCCCGGAACCATAATATTTTTTCAGATTTTCTGTTTTTAAAATAGCCATAATAAAACTCCTCTCCAAATGCTTTCTTTTTTTATCTAAAACAACTATACAAAACAAATCTTTCCATCCTCTTTCCTGTGGGAAAAAAATTATGACACATTTGAAAGAATTGTCTTAAAATCTTAACAGAATCCAAATAATCTTAATTTTTCGCTGCATTTTATTCCCTGTTTTGTTTTCCGCCGGGGCGATATGGGAAAACAGCCCTGAGTGTTCCGGAATTATGTGCCTCCGGAACACTCAGGGCTGTTCCATACCCTTACGAACCACTTATATTTGTCAGCCAGGCCTGCAGGATCACACTTTTTCCGACAGAAAAACCTGAAATAAAGATCCTTTCCCAGGCGTTGATTTCAGGCTGATATAACCTCCCTGCCTGGAAATAATCTCCCTTGCCAGATACAGCCCCAGGCCGATCCCCTTCATATCGTTAACCTTCTCTGAACGGTAAAACCGCCGGAAAACCGCAGCCTGTTCCTCCTCAGAAATTCCCATCCCGTTATCCTGGATCAGAACTGCCGTAAAGCTGTTGAAAAATTTTAAAGAAATCCGGATCACCCCATTTTCATCCGTATACTTCAGCGCATTATCTATGATATTGGATATGGCCTCCACCGTCCACTTTAAATCATAATACACCTTAACATTTCCGGCTTCCCTGTAATCAAGATCAAATATCATCTTTTTATCAGTTATGTTTTGATATATTTCTTCCAGGCTTTCCATAAGCAAAGCAATACTCTGTATCTGCGGGTGCACCGCAACTATACCGTTTTCCAGCCGGGACATTTTAACCAGATTCTCTATCAGAAAGGCCATCCTGTCATTCTGGGCAATGATCTGGCTGACAAGCTTCTTTTCCTTTTCCTTCAGATCACACTCCGCCAGAAGACCGGAATACAACCTGATGGTAGTAATGGGTGTTTTTGTCTGGTGGGAAATATTGCTGATCAGCTCTTCTGTTTTTCCCTTGTCTTCCTCTATTTTTTTCCTTCCCAGAAAATTTGAGGAAATAAACTGATACATCTTATTCTGCAGCCTTGACAATCTCTGTTCATCAAATTTTTCTTCCTGGAAATTGCCGTCTATGGCGCTGTCAATCATCTTTTCCAGCTTATTATATTCTCTGAAAATATAATAAATCAGGACTCCTGAAAAAATAAGGAGAATAATTGTTACAGTCAGCAGCGCTGTAAAAATTCCGATTCCAGGGGAACTGTTAAAAAAAGCTGACATATCCTTCCTCCTCAGTCTGTCTGGAAACGGTATCCGATGCCGTAAACCGTCTGGATATAATGGGGATTCCGGGGATCCTCCTCCAATTTGTCACGCAGTCTTTTTATGGAAACAGACAGCGCATTTTCATCCACAAAATCGCCGTCGCTGCCCCATACCTTTTCCATCAGAAATTCTCTTCCCAAAACCATATTTTTATTCTTCATCATGGTAATCAGCAGTTTTTGCTCTGTTTTGCTCAGGACAATTTCCTCATCCCCCCGGTAAAAAATCTGTTTTTCCAGATCTGCTGTAAAAGGCCCTTCCTTAAGGATCACGGTACTGTCCTCAACCGACTGGTATCTTTCCGCCCTCCGCAAAGCAGCCATAACCCGCTCCCTCAATACCGCAAGGGAAAAGGGCTTGGTGATATAATCATCCGCTCCTGCCTGGAAGCCCGTGACCTCATGAAGCTCCGTATCCAGGGCTGTTAAAAAAATAACAGGATCATTTCTTCCTTCTTTTCTGAGCCGGCGGCAGATATCAAGGCCGCTTCCATCAGGCAGATTAATATCCAGAAGGACCAGATCAAAGGACTCCGTTTCCAGCATTTTACGCGCTTCCTTAGCGCTGTGGCAACAACGGAATACAAAGCCGTCCTGCTGCAGTACAAGGACAATTCCTTCAGCCAGCGCTTTATCATCCTCAACAATCAATATATTTTTCATTTTTTACCACCGTATTTCCCTGTTCTGTGCTTTCTGATGGACGAAGCCGGTTTTAAAGACTCATCGCCCGTATAAAAAACACCCTATGAAATAAGCAGATAACTTAATGGTTATCTGCTTATTTCTTCCGCACATCTGCTGTTTTCAACTGCAGATGCCGCTTTCTCTTTTTTTATTGGAACTTATAATTATTCATCCTCTTCTTCCGTAGGGAAAATCAGATTTTCATCTTCGTCCGCGCTGCTTACATATCTTTCTTCCTCCGGAATATCCTCCATGGCATCCTCCGGATTATCGAATTCCTGGCTTCCATCAGAAACTCGCTCTCTTACCTTGGCTATCTGTGCTACCTTCACGCCCTTATCCAGATTGATCATCTTCACGCCGGAGGTGATTCTTCCCAGAATGGAAATATCCTCTACCCTCAGCTGAATGATAATTCCTTCGGTGGTGATCATCATGATCTCATGATCGTCATTTGTAGCTTTCACGCCCACAACATAGCCCGTCTTCTCTGTAATCTTATAGCACTTAACGCCCTTTCCGCCTCTCTTCTGCACGGAGAATTCTTCAAGATAGGTACGCTTGCCCATACCGTTCTCGGACACGATTAACAGGGAATCGCCCTGGCTGTCAAGCTGCATGCCCACGATTTCGTCGCCATCGTCCAGGTTCATGCCGATAACACCCATGGACATTCTTCCGGTCGCCCTCACATCAGTTTCCTTGAAGCGGATACACATGCCATGTCTGGTTACCAGGAAGATTTCCGTATCCGCGTCAGTGATTTTAACCTCAATCAGTTCATCGTCATCGCGCAGATTGATCGCGGCAAGGCCGTTTTTACGTACATTGCTGTATTCCATAACCGGAGTTTTCTTCACGATACCGTTTCTGGTTACCATGAACAGGTTCTTATTGTCCTCATAATCCTTCACCGGGATAATGGCCGAGATCTTTTCTCCCGGATTCAGCTGGAGAAGGTTAATGATGGCCGTTCCCCTGGCCGTCCTGCTTGCTTCGGGGATTTCATAGGCCTTCAGCCGGTACACCCTGCCGTAGTTGGTAAAGAACATGACGTAATGATGGGTGGTGGTCATCAGCAGATCGGCGATGAAGTCCTCCTCGATGGTCTGCATTCCCTTAATTCCCTTGCCGCCGCGGTTCTGGGATTTGAAATTATCAACGGTCATACGTTTGATATATCCCAGATTGGTCATGGCAATTACGGTGTTGTCCCTGGGGATCATATCCTCCATGGAAATATCATACTCATCATAGCCGATGCGGCTCCTTCTGTCGTCACCGTACTTCAGGGCAGTTATCTGGATTTCCTCACGGATAACACCCAGCAGCAGCTTCTCATCTGCAAGGATCGCCTTCAGCTCCGCGATCTTTGCCAGCAGCTCCTTATGCTCATTTTCCAACTTCTCTCTTTCCAGACCTGTCAGAGCGCGCAGCCTCATATCTACGATGGCCTGCGCCTGAGCATCGGAAAGTTCAAAGCGGTTCATCAGGTTTTCCTTGGCAGCCTGGGTATTCTGGCTGGAACGGATAATGCGGATCACTTCTTCGATATGATCCAGGGCAATCAGCAAGCCCTGTAAAATATGATCCCGCTCTTCCGCCTTATTCAGATCATACTTTGTCCTTCTTGTTACCACATCCTCCTGGTGCTTCAGATACAGCTTCAGCATTTCCAGAAGGTTGAGCACCTTAGGCTCATTGTTGACCAGCGCCAGCATAATGATTCCGAAGGTATCCTGCATCTGCGTATGCTTGTAAAGCAGATTCAGGATTACGTTGGCATTGGCGTCTCTTCTGAGTTCAATAACAATACGGGTTCCTTCTCTGTTGGATTCATCCCTCAGATCGGTAATTCCGTCAATTTTCTTCTCTTTATGCAACTCCGCGATCTTTTCGATCAGACGGGCCTTGTTCACCATATAGGGAAGCTCAGTTACGATAATCTGGCTCTTACCATTGGGAAGCGTCTCAATATCGGTTACCGCGCGCACCCTGACCTTTCCCCGGCCGGTACGATAGGCTTCTTCCGCTCCCCTGGTTCCCAGGATAATTCCGCCCGTAGGAAAATCGGGCGCCGTTATGATCTGCAAAACCTCTTCTATATCCGTATCCCTGTCTTCATTTACCCGATTGTCAATCAGCCTGACAACCGCATTCACTACCTCCCTTAAATTGTGGGGAGGGATATTGGTAGCCATGCCTACGGCAATACCGGAGGTACCGTTTACCAGAAGATTGGGATAACGGCTGGGGAGTACGGTGGGTTCCTTTTCCGTTTCATCAAAGTTAGGTACGAAATCTACCGTATCTTTATTGATATCGGCCAGCATCTCCATGGAAATCTTGGAAAGCCTGGCCTCTGTATAACGCATGGCGGCCGCGCCGTCGCCGTCCTCGGAACCGAAGTTTCCGTGTCCGTCGACCAGCGGATATCTTGTGGACCACTCCTGGGCCATATTAACCAGCGCCCCGTAAATGGAGCTGTCGCCGTGGGGATGGTACTTACCCATGGTATCGCCGACGATACGGGCGCACTTTCTGTGCGGCTTATCCGGACCGTTGTTCAGCTCTATCATGGAATAGAGAACACGCCTCTGCACCGGCTTCAGGCCGTCCCTGACATCAGGAAGCGCACGGGATGCTATAACGCTCATGGCGTAATCAATGTAGGAATTTTCCATTGTTTCCTTCAGATCGACGTCATGGATTTTATCAAAAATATTATCTTCCATTCTTTAATGACTCTCCGTTTCTCCAGTAACTGTCATCAGATATCCAGATTCTTGGCATACTTGGCGTTCTCTTCAATGAATTCGCGCCGGGGCTCCACTTTGTCTCCCATCAGGGTGGTAAAGGTAAGATCAACCTCAGACTCCGCCTCTTCATCCATATTTACACGGAGAAGAATACGTTTTTCAGGATCCATGGTTGTCTCCCAAAGCTGCTCGGCATCCATTTCTCCCAGTCCTTTGTAACGCTGTATCTTATTGTTCTGATCTCTTCCCACCTCAGAAAGAATCTGATTCAGCTCTTCATCGCTGTATGCATACCACTCTTTTTTATTTTTCTCCAGCTTATAAAGAGGAGGCTGCGCCAGATATACATGTCCCTGCTTAATCAGATCAGGCATAAAACGATAAATAAAAGTAAGCAGGAGAGTTGCAATATGGGAGCCGTCAACATCGGCATCCGTCATGATAATGATCTTATGGTATCTGAGCTTGGAAATATCAAAATCGTCATGGATTCCCGTGCCAAAGGCTGTGATCATTGCTTTTATTTCCGCATTGGCATATACCTTGTCAAGCCTTGCCTTTTCCACATTCAGGATCTTACCGCGCAGAGGCAGGATGGCCTGTGTGGCACGGCTTCTTGCCTTTTTGGCGGAGCCGCCGGCGGAATCTCCCTCTACGATGTAGATTTCACAGTTTTTAGGATCTTTATCGGAGCAGTCAGCCAGCTTTCCGGGCAGGGACATGCCCTCCAGAGCTGTTTTTCTTCTGGTCAGCTCCCTTGCTTTTCTGGCAGCCTCCCTGGCACGCTGCGCCAGAATGGATTTCTCACAGATGGTCTTGGCCACGGCAGGATTCTGCTCCAGGAAATAGGTAAGCTGCTCGCTTACCACGCTGTCCACCGCGCCCCTGGCCTCGGAATTTCCAAGCTTCTGCTTGGTCTGTCCCTCAAACTGGGGATCCTCTATCTTCACACTGACAATGGCAGTCATACCTTCCCGGATGTCTTCTCCGGTAAGGTTCGTCTCATTGTCCTTTAACAGCTTTTTATTTCTTGCATAATCATTAAAGGTCTTGGTTATTGCATTCCGGAAGCCGACGAGATGCGTCCCGCCCTCCGGCGTATTGATGTTGTTGACAAAGCTGTAAACGCTCTCCACATAGGAATCGTTGTGCTGCATTGCCACTTCCACGTATACGTTATTCTTGCTTCCCTCAAAATACATGACATTTTCATAAAGAGGGGTCTTGCTCTTATTCAGGTAAGAAACAAATTCCTTGATCCCGCCCTCATAGTGGAAGGATTTCTCCTGGGGATTCTCTTCCCTGGTATCTCTGAGTATGATCTTAAGGCCCCTGGTGAGAAATGCCATCTCACGCAGACGCTGCTTGAGCACGTCAAAGTCATATTCCGTGGTTTCCTGGAAAATCGTGGCGTCAGGCTTAAAGGTAACCTTAGTACCCGTCTTATCCGGATCACATTCGCCAACAACCTTCAGGGTATAGACTGCCTTTCCCCTTTCATAACGCTGTCTGTAAACCTTGCCTTCCTGGCAGATCTCTACCTCCAGCCAGTCAGAAAGGGCATTCACTACGGAAGCGCCTACTCCATGGAGACCTCCGGATACCTTGTATCCCCCGCCGCCGAACTTTCCGCCCGCATGAAGGATGGTAAATACCACTTCTACAGCGGCAATGCCGGCTTTATGGTTGATACCGACAGGAATACCACGTCCGTTATCTATAACCGTAACGGAATTATCCTGATTAATTGTAACATCGATGGTATCACAATAGCCGGCAAGAGCTTCATCCACCGCATTGTCTACGATTTCGTAGACCAGATGGTGGAGTCCCCTGCTGGATGTAGTACCAATATACATACCAGGTCGTTTGCGGACCGCTTCCAAACCTTCCAGTATCTGTATCTGGTCCGCGCCATATTCGCTGTGGCTTTCTGTGTTTTCAGTACCCATATATTCCTCCATTTCACTGCAAAAGGCCAAAATTAAACAAAAAGAGCACAAATAGATAGAAAAGCCTACAGACCCTTATGATCAGGCCCATAAGTTTTTCTACCTGTTTGCCTATTCTGTTTTATTATATCATGAATTTGCTTTGTCCACAATAGACAGAATATCGACCGTTTCCGACTGTGAAGCCATACATAACAGTTCAGGCCTGTCCGGACTGTTACAGCTATACCGCGGCGATGGTTCCGCTCGTAACCTTGAACACTTTATTGATTTCAAACCGGTTATTGATAAATTCATCCAGACCGGTGCAGGTAATGATCGTCTGAATATCCCCTATGCTGTTCAGAAGATAATTCTGGCGGCTGCTGTCCAGTTCGGACAGGACATCGTCCAGAAGCAGTATAGGGGTATCGTTTGTCATTTTTTTAACGAGTTCTATTTCCGACAGCTTCAAAGAAAGCGCCGCCGTCCTCTGCTGTCCCTGGGAACCAAATCTCCGGATATCTATGTCGTTGGCAATAAAGGCAAAATCATCCCGGTGCGGCCCTACAGTCGTCTGCTTCAGCCGGATATCCCTTTCCTGGCCGGCACGGAGCCTGCTTTCGAAATCCTCCGCGGAAATATCCGGTTCATAGGAGATCACCAGCTTTTCCCTTCCGCCGGAAAGGCTGTCATGGATGCTGCCGATAATCCCGTTCAGCTGCTCCACAAAAGCAACGCGCCTTGCAATAATTTTTTTCCCGAATTCCACCAGCTGAATATCCCATACATCCAACGTCCCCCTCAGGGAGGGATTCATGTACATATCCTTGAGCAGCCGGTTTCTCTGGTTTACTATTTTATTATAGTTGTTCAGGTTATGCAGATACATGGGATCAAGCTGACAAAGCTCCATATCCACGAATCTGCGCCTTTCCGAAGGGCCATTTTTAATGATACTGAGATCCTCCGGGGAGAAAAAAACCACATTCATCAGCCCCAGAAGCTCTGTGGCCTTCTTCAGCTTTCTTCCGTCAATAGCAATCCCTTTTGTCTTATTTTTGCGGAGATGCATGTCGATTTTGATCTCATCCCCGTCCTTTTCCAGATAAGTCCTGATGTGAGCCTCTTCCTCTTCGAAGTTAACAATATCCCGATCCTTTGTTCCCCGGTGGGATTTTGTCGTGGCACACAAATAAATCGCCTCAAGGATGTTCGTCTTCCCCTGTGCGTTGTCCCCGTAAAGAATATTCGTGCCTTTGTCGAAGCTCATATCCAGAAAAGCATAATTCCTGAAATTGGATAGCTCCAGTGATTTGATTACCATGAAAATTACCCGATACTGCCTTTCAAAACTGCAGCAGCCCATAACGTATAACGTCATGAACTGCCGCAGAAAAATTACTCGATTTTAAGAGTCTGTCCGTTAAATTCCACAAGATCCCCGGAAACCAGTTTTTTACCGCGCTGCGTTTCCACCTGGCCGTTCACCTTAACAAGCCCGTCCTGCACCGCATACTTGGCATCCACTCCGGACTCGGCAAGGCCGGCTGCCTTCAGAGCCTGTCCCAGCTTAATATATTCATCTTTTATTTTAAAAGTCTGCATTTTTATCCTTCCGCTTCCAAAACTGCCGTAAA
>PPYE01072681.1_pt1 | contig 12680 bp, 10 predicted proteins | sample 1559881 | NCBI WGS metagenome assembly PPYE01 (sample SAMN08240022, study PRJNA423297) | Human gut metagenome, whole genome shotgun sequencing project.
GTAGAATAGTATAATAAGATGATAAAGAAAATATTATGTACCGCCCTGCTGCTCGGCTGTTTTTTACAGCCACAGGCACAAACTCCGCAGCCTGTCAAACAGTTACTGAATGCTCCTTATATGAAAGGGGCTACTTTCTCCATCGTGGTGAAGGACCTTCAGGATGGGAAAACCGTCTATAATTATGATGGGGACCGGGAGGTTTCGCCTGCTTCCGTGTTGAAAACCGTCGCTACGGCTACGGCTTTGGAGATTTTGGGGGACGATTACTGTTTTCCGACTTCGCTGGAGTATGACGGTTCCATAAAAGAGGGTGTGCTGAACGGCAATCTGTATATCAAAGGCAGTGGCGACCCGTCGCTGGGTTCGGCTCATTTCGCTCCGGACAGGAATGCGTATACGCCTGCGAAAAACAAATTCGTACCGGAATGGATTGCCGCTTTGAAGAAGGCCGGTATCCGGAAGATTGCCGGGGCGGTGGTGTCGGACGAGCGAATCTTTGACACGGAAGGTGCTTCCATCAAATGGCTGCGGGAAGATATGGGTAATTATTATGCGCCAGGCAGCTACGGGGTTTCCGTGTTCGATAATATGTATAAGTTGTATCTGAAGTCGGGGGCTGCGGGCAGCCGTCCGGTGGTGACCGGCACTGAACCGGAACTGCCGGGTGTCCGTTTCACCAATTATCTGAAAGCGGCGCCTGTCTCGTCGGACAGTGCCTATATTATCGGTGCTCCGCTTGCCGGCGAACGCTATTTGTACGGTGTCGTTCCTGCCAATCGCGAACGTTATGTGTTGAAGGGGGATATTCCTGATCCGGCATTGTTCCTGGCGGAGTATCTGACCGTATGCCTGGAACGCGAAGGCATTGCCGTGGGAAAGGAGCCGACCTGTTATCGGATTGAATCGGAAGCGGGGCGATGGAAGACGGTGGAGAGGAAAACGATTGTCACCACCTATTCCCCAACGTTGAAGGAGATTGCGGGTGTGACGAACCATGTGAGCCATAATTTGTTTGCCGATGCGTTGGTCAAGACAGTCGGTCTGCAATATATTCCGCGGAAGAACGAGGTTATTTCTTCTTTCGGCCGGGGTGTCCGAGTGGTCGCCGCCCATTGGGACAGGAAGGGGCTGGATGTTTTCCCTTTGCGGATGCACGATGGCAGCGGACTGGCTCCTGCGGATAAGGTTTCTGCGGAGTTTATAGCCGATTTGCTGGTTTATATGGCGACGAAGTCCGATTATGCCGAAGCCTTTATCGAATCCTTGCCGCAGGCCGGTATCGAAGGTTCGGTGCGGAATTTCCTGAAAGGTTCCGGTTTGCAGGGGAAGGCTCGTCTGAAAAGTGGCGGAATCACCGGTGTGCGAAGTTATGCCGGCTATATAATAAAAGACGGCAAGCGGTATGCCGTTGCCGTTTTCTCCAATAACTATGCCTGTAGTATGAGCGAGATGACGAAAGGGTTGGAAAAGTTGCTACTGCAACTTTTCTAAGGCAGCAGCGCCCTCTGTGCCAGAAACTCCATGAACTTCTGCTTGTAGTTGTCGGAGATGGGGATGTATTCTTTGCCGAACACAATCCGGTTGCGTTCGATTACTTTGATCTTTTCCGGCTGGACGATAAAGGAGCGGTGCACGCGGATGAAGCGGTTCGCCGGCAGCATGTCTTCCAGGCTTTTCATACTCATCAGCGAAAGGATGGGATGGGCTTCGCCTTCAACGAATATCTTGACATAATCTTTCAGACCTTCGATATAGAGTATTTTACGGAGTTCGACCTGTACCAGTTTATATTCCGTCTTGATGAAAATGCTTTCGACGGAAGGGGAAACTGCCTGGGGAGGAGCGGTTTGCGTAGGGGCGGTTCGCGAACCGCCCCTACTTGAGCCCTCGCGCAGCAGTTCGTACCATTGCAACGCCTTATTGGCCGATTTCAGGAAGTCGGCGTAGCTAATCGGTTTCAGCAGATAATCGAGTGCGTTGACCTTATAGCTGTCGAGCGCATACTGGCTGAAAGCGGTCGTAAAGATGATGCGCGTATCGGTCTTCAGGATGCGGGAAAACTCCATCCCGTTGAGCTCCGGCATCTGGATATCGAGGAAAAGCAGGTCGACCGGCTCTTTGCTGAGGGCGGGAAGCGCGTTGACGGCACTATTGTATTTTCCCGCCAGTTCCAGGAAAGGCGTCTTGTTTACATAACTTTCCAGCAGGCTGATAGCCAGTGGTTCGTCGTCGATGATTGCACATTTCAGAATCATAGCCTAATTTCATTTTTCACTTTTCGGTTCTTCGCCGCTTATTTGCAGCTCCAACATGCTGTAGTAGTTGTCACCATCTACACCGTATGAGAAGATATGTCGGTTCGGATAGATTAGTTCCAGACGTTTCCGCAGGTTCTTGATTCCGATTCCCGAGCCGCTCTTGTCCTGTTCCGCATCTTTCGGGAAATAGCTGTTTTTCAGGTAGCAGACAACCATGTCGCCTTTCTGGTGGATATCCAGGTCGATGAACGATGGCTTGCTGTTGCTGACTCCGTGTTTGAAGGCATTCTCGATAAGCGAGATAAACAGCAGGGGAGCAATCAGCGCATCGGGTTTGGTGGCAGCTATTTCCGTTTTCAGTTCCACATGTTCCGGCAGGCGGATACGCATCAGTTCCACATAATTGCGGATGAAATCCAGCTCTTTTTCCAGTAACACCTGCGGCTGGCTGCTGTCGTAGAGTACGTAACGCAGCAGGCGGCTCAGGTCGTGGACGGCTTCCTGTGCCCGTTCGGGGCTGAAAGCAATCAGGCTGTAAATGTTGTTGAGCGTATTGAACAGGAAATGCGGGTTCAACTGGCTTTTCAGGTTCTGCAATTCGGCTTCGGCACGGCTCTTCTCCAGTTCGCGCCGCATGGATTCTATCTGGTACCAGCCGCTGGTCATCTTGATGGCGACACTCAGGCCGGCCACCAACGCATAAAGCATGGCGTTGACCAAGAAGAAGCCGATAATATCCTGCAACTCCCTTTCCAGGCGATGGGGACGGTGTATCTCGGGGGGAGGCAACAATTGCATTAGCAGATGTACCAATAACATTGCACCGACTATCAGAAGCAGGTTGCTGAAAAAGAATTTCCATCCGTGACGGGAAAACAGGAAACGGTTTATCAGCAGGAAATAATTCACATAGAAAACCATCATAAATGAAAGTGGGACAATGACGGAACGCAAATAATTCATGACAGTCATTTCTTGCGACTCCCTGCCTGTAAAGAAAAAAGGCAGTCCGAACAGGATTCCCCAGGCGGCAATATGGATAATGCCGCCCATTCCCCGGAAAGGGGGAGAGATGTGTGTCTGTGTTGTCTTTTCTGTTTCCATCTGCTACAAAGATAATTAATTATTGGTTGCTGCAAAACTGGATGCTCATCCATTTTCAGCCGGATGCTCATCCGTTTTTTTATTCGTAACGAATCGCCTCGATCGGGTCGAGTTGGGCCGCTTTCTTGGCTGGATACCATCCGAAGAAGACACCGGTAACGGTACAGACGGCGAACGAAAGCACTACGCTCCACGGTTGTATGTAAATCGGGAAGTGTGCCACCGCGTTCACCACCAGGGCCGCGCCTACACCGAGCACCACGCCGATTAATCCGCCGGTCACACTGATCAGGATGGATTCAATCAGAAACTGTGCCAGGATGTCGATGCCCTTGGCGCCGATGCTCATACGCAGACCGATTTCGCGGGTACGCTCCGTGACGCTGACGTACATGATATTCATAATCCCGATGCCTCCAACGAGTAGCGAAATACCGGCCACAGCCGCCAACAGCACGGTCATCATGTCCGTAGTGCTTGTCAACATCGTGCTCAACTCCTGTTGACTACGGATGGTAAAATTATCATCGTCACTTTCCTTCAACTTATGGTTGCGGCGCAGTATTTCAGTTATCTCGTCAATGGCCTGGTCGGTATATTCCTCTTTGAGGGCCGAACAGGTGATACCTTGCAGATGGGTGATGGCCAGGACCTTTTTCTGAATAGTTGTGTATGGAGCTAAGATTAGGTCGTCCTGGTCCATTCCCATGCTGTTGTATCCTTTGCTCTCCAGCACGCCAACGATGCGGAAGGGCAGTTTTTGAAAACGAATGACTTTTCCCACGGGATTCTCGCCACCCGTGAAAAGGTTGTCGACGACCGTCTTGCCGACTACGCAGACTTTGGCGGCAGTCTGGATGTCCTGTTCGGTGAACATGTCACCGTCGCCCACCTTGTAACGGCGGATTTCCAGATAGTCCGGGCTGATACCATAGACGGTGGTCGGGGCGTTGTTGGCGCCGTAGATGGCTTGTCCGCTGCTGTTGACCGACGGTGAAACGGCAGAGATGTAGCGGGTCTCGTCGACGATATTCTGGTAGTCTTCCAGCTTCAGCGTCTCCATGGCGGAGGCATCCTGGCGGACACCGCCACGGACGTCTGCGCCGGGATGTATCATAATCATATTGGAACCCATCTCGCTGATCTGGGCCTGTATGCTCCGTTTGGAACCTTGCCCGATGGCCAGCATCGTAATTACGGAGGCTACGCCGATGATGATGCCGAGCATCGTCAGGAATCCGCGCAACTTGTTGTTGGCAAGGGCACGGAGGGCTATTTTTATGAGGTTTGTTCCGTTCATAATCAATCGTCATTTTTCGGCAATTTGGCTAATGCCTCTGCCGCATTTTGTATGTTGTTGTTCACTGTATCTGCAGTGACATGCCCGTCGCGCAGGGTGATGTTACGGCTGCTGTATTGGGCAATCTCCGGATTGTGTGTTACGAAGATGATGGTACGTCCTTCGGCATGGAGCTTCTGGAAAAGTACCAGTATCTCGAACGAGGTGCGTGTGTCCAGGTTTCCCGTCGCTTCGTCGGCGAGGATGACTGCCGGGTCGTTCACCAGGGCACGGGCGATGGCGACGCGCTGCATCTGTCCGCCGGACATCTGGTTACTCTTGTGCATCAGGCGGTCGCCCAGCCCTACGGCCACCAGTGCCTCTACGGCTTTCTCGTGGCGGTCGGCGGCGCTGAAAGAGGGATTGTACATCAGGGGGAGTTCCACGTTTTCAACGGCTGTCGTTTTGGGCAGCAGGTTGTAACTCTGAAATACGAATCCGATTTTGCGGTTGCGCAGCGTGGCACGGGCGTTTTTCCCCATGGTGCGGACTGAGACGCCGTCGAGATAGTATTCGCCGCTGGTCGGTGTGTCGAGGCATCCCAACGTGTTCAGCAGCGTACTTTTTCCCGAGCCGGAGGTTCCCATGATGGTCACGAATTCGCCTTCATGTATCGTGAAGCTGACACCCCGCAGGGCGTGGACGGTTTCGTCGCCGACATGGAAGTCACGCTTGATATTATCTAGTTTAATAATCTCTTTCATTGTACTGCTTATTTAACTGTCAACTGTCACTTGTCAACTGTCACCTGTTTTTACTTCTTCTTATTCCCTCCCGGAGGTCCCGGCATGAACGGGCTCTTTTCGGCAGTTTCGGCTACCGGGGCGGGAGCGTCGGAGGTCAGGTCTACGGCTATTTCTTCGCCTTCGGTCAGCCCTTCGGTCACTTCAATCATATTGCCGCTGGTAGAACCGACGGTGATGGCTTTCGGAGTCAGCTGTTGTCCTTGTTTTACCCAGATGATGCGTTTGCCGGCGGGAGCTTCCTGCGCACTGTTTTCGGCGGTGTAGCCGGTGCCCAGCAATAACTCTTCTTCAGGGACGAAACGCAATGATTTGGTCGGCACTGTCAACACGTTTTCGCGTTCAAGCGTATAGATGGTGACGTTGGCTGTCAGACGCGGTTTCAGCTTCAGGTCGGGGTTGTCGGCCGAAATGACCACCTCGTATGTGACGACCGTCGAAGTGGATGAGGTGCTACTACTGCTGCTTTCGCTGTCTCCCAGGCGGATTTGCATTACCTGGCCTTCGAACACGTCGTTCGGATAAGCGTCGACGGTGAAGCTGACGCGCTGTCCGTTTTCTACGTTGCCTATATCGGCTTCATCGACATCGGCGATTACCTGCATCTTCGTCAGGTCGGCGGCGATGGTGAACAGGGTCGGGGTTTCGAAGCCGGCGGCAACGGTCTGTCCTTCTTCAACGGCGCGGTTGATAACGACACCGTCTATCGGGCTGGTGATGGTCGCGTATTCCAGGTTGCGGTTTACCTTCACCATCGAGGCCTGGTTCTGTTCGTAAGCAGCTTTGGCCTTTTCGTAGTTGTAGGTGGCCGTTTCGTAATCGGCGTCGCTGATTAGCTTCTTGTCGAAAAGGACTTTGCTACGGGCATAGTTCTTTTGCTGGTATTCGTATTCGGTCTTGCTGCTAGCCAGCTGGGCCTGGGCGGAAGCGAGTTCGGCTTTCAGGTTGACCTTATCCATTTCTGCGATTAGCTGGCCGGCTTTCACTACGTCGTTGTAGTCGGCATAGAGCTTGTCGATGATGCCGGATACCTGTGTACCGACTTCGACTTCGGTCACCGGTTCGACTGTCCCGGTTGCCGTTACTGTGTTTGAGATGGAGCTGCGGCCTACTTTGGCTGTCTCGAGCCGGATGCCGCCTTTCGACGTTTTACCTGTGAAGAACCAGATTCCTCCGGCTACGACCAGCACGCCTGCTATACCGATAATAAGTTTCTTGTTCATATCTTTATCTGTTTTATTTTTTCTTTACTGGAAATTTAGAGCAGGTCGATTTCTTCTCCCTGGTAGAATCGCAGCAGACCTGCATTCAGGATTGCTGTGTATTTGGCCTGGAGCGTTTCCTGTTGTGCGCTCAGCAGGTTGTTCTTTTCCGTGAGCAGTTCCACGGTGTTCTTCATGCCCAGGTTGAACTGTTCGCTGACAAGGGCGTAGCTGGCCTGTGTGCTTTTCAGTTTCTGGGTGGCGGCTACGTATTGCTGCTGTGCGCTGTTGGCACTGAGCCAGAGGCTTTCGATGGTTTTGTAAAGCGTTTTCTGGTTGTCCATCAGGTCCAGTTCGCTGGTCTGACGTTGCAGTTTGGCTTTATTGACAGCACTTTTGGTCTGCCGCTTGTCGAAGATGGGGATGCTCAGGGTCAGCCCTATCGAGTTGTTCCAGTTCTGTTTCACCTGTTCGCTGAAGCTGAAGTCGTTGCCGTTGGCATTGGTCGTACCGATGCCGGCACTGAGGCTCAGGCTCGGAATGTATCCGGCACGGGTAATCTTGATATTCATGTCGGCGGCTTCTATATTCAGCTTTCCCGATTCGATCTCGGGGCGCAGGTTGAGGGCGGTCTGATAGACGTCATCCTTGGTAGGGAGCGGAATCAGCACGCTGCTGTCGTCGAGTTGCGGCAGGAAAAGGTCCATTTCGAAGTCGCCGTCGAGTTCCAGGAGTTGCTTGAGTTGCAGCTTGTAGTTTTGCAGGGTCGTTTGCGAAGTGACCAGCTGGTAGTTGTCGTTGCTGACCTGTGCTTCCAGTTGGGCGAGGTCGCTGGAGGCGATGCTTCCGGCGTTGAACAGTTCCTGTCCGCGTTCGAACTCTTTCTGGCTTACTTCCAGTGTCGATTCATTCACCTTCACGGCTTCGGCGGAATAAAGTATCTGCACGTAGAGTTGGGTGATGTTTTCCTCGATAGAGTTTTCGCTCTCGTCGACGGTGAGTTCGGCCATGCGGCTGTTCAGTTGCTGTTGTTTGAGCGTGTTCACCCGTTTGCTACCGTTGTACACGGTCCAGCTTGCGTCGATGCCGTAGCTTCCGTTGTACGAGGTTTTGCTTTCGCTGGTGGTGATGTTGTCGCCGCTGATGATAGTGCCGCTCGCACTGTTCGGACGGTTCACGATACGCTGGCTGATATTACCGCTCAGGGAGGGGAGGAAATCCGCTTTTGCCGTCTTTACATCTTCCTGGGTACTTTCGACGTTGATGCGGTTTCGACGAATAGTGATATTATGCTCCAGTGCATAATCGATACAATTGCGAAGCGTCCATTGCTTCGGCATGTCGTCCTCTGCTTTCATCCCGGCGGGCAGGAGAAGCAGGCAAGAGAGGATTATTAGAGATACTTGTTTCATAATGCTTTCGTTTTGCGACCTAAACATTCTTTTTACCTTGTTACGGAAGCAAAACTACTTTACATTAAAAAACTATACAATCAGAATAGAAATAGGGCAGTGGTTCATAGACGAATACGGGAATTTCACCGATAAACAGGAAAGGGCTGTTGTTAATAACAATGGTATATAAAGTTTGTAGATAGTACGCAGATGACGCAGATTGAGCAGATGACCACAGATTTATATTATTAAAAAAATATATTATCTGCGGCTATCTGCTCAATCTGCGTCATCTGTGTGCTATCGTGTGACTGAAATCTCAGATTTCTTATCGCTCGAGAGAAACGGTTGTTTTGCCACCGGACTTCCGGATGAATATCTTTTTGTCATATTCATCGTCATCCGAGTAGATATGTGTGCCGTTGTATTTCCAGGAAACGATTTTCCCCCAGTACTTTCCTCCGATAACGCCCTTGTCTGTGTATTTATAGGTGATTTCCATTTTATCGGTATCGCCGTTTACATAGATAGGGAACGTATAAGTACTTTGTCTTTCATCTCCGTAAGCGCTCACCGTACAGTAATGGAGCTGTTCTTCCGAATCATAAAGTATCCAGTTGTGATTGCCGTTGTAGCGGATGGTGTTGCTTTCGACATCGCGGATGTTGTCGTAGGTGCGTTCGAGCGGATTGTCCAGCTCTTCGTTCCACGAGACAGGGAAGGTTTTCAGGTCGCTCGGGTTGATGAGGTCGTTTCCCTTTTCATCTATATAATAGAATCGTAAAGTGTTTCCTCTTGAAAAGAAGTTTCCCTCCGGTATATTGTTATACCATACTTCTTCGTTGTCTTCTTCCTCATCTCCGTCTTTGCCGTTTAATAAATAGTTGTTGCAGCCGGAAAGGACGGTCGCACAAAGGAACAGCAGCCATATACCGAATAGGTTATTTGTTTTCATCGTATATAAACACTTTACTTATTGATTCTTATAACTCTCTCAACCAGATATTCCGGAAGCTGATCGGTTCGCTCGGGTCGCCGTGGCTTTGCAGGATAATCGGGCCGGCTCCGTGGGGTACGACTTTCGGGAAGCCGATATATTCGGTTGTTCCGAGGATGGTCGTGTTGTTCTGCAAAACGATGCCGTTCTGGATAACGGTGATGCTGGGGGGAACGCGATAGGTTCCGTCTTCTTTGAAAACAGGGGCGGTGTAGATGATGTCGTATACATTCCATTCGCCCGGTTTACGCATGGCGTTTGCCAATGGCGGTGTCTGTTTGTAGATACTGCCGGTCTGGCCGTTCACGTATGTTTCGTTGTTATAGCAGTCGAGTACCTGTACTTCGTACATCCCTTGCATGAAGATACCGCTGTTGCCCCGTCCCTGGCTGGTTCCGGTGATATTCTCAGGAACGCACCATTCGATATGTAGCTGGTAGTTGTTGAATTTCTGTTTGGTCTGGATATCACCGGTCTTTTTATTGACTGTGAATACGCCGTCGTGAACGGTCCATTGGGCCGGTTGGCCGTTGGTGCTTTCCCAAGCGGAGAGGTCTTTGCCGTCAAACAGGACGATGGCATCCGACGGAGCGGAATTTGTTTTGATATCTCCCGGAGTTACAATCTTGGGTTGAGGCGTCCAGTACTCCGACATGCCCGGAGTCATCTTTTCCGGTTGCGGATACTCTTTTTGCTGTGCGCTCAGATTTACGCAGGCGGTGCAGGCCATAGCAGCCAGTGTAGCCTTGATAGTGAAATTTCTATTCCTCATGGTCTAAATAATTATGTAGGTTTACAATTAAGTGATTGCAAATCTACATAATTATTTGCCACGTTGTAGCATCTGCTATCGGAAAATACTTTTATGCGTTATGGCTGAAGAGGCGTTGTTCGGCCAGTTGCTCGTATTTGGTACCCGGCCGGCCGTAGTTGCAGTACGGATAGATGCTGATGCCGCCGCGAGGGGTAAAGATGCCCGTCACTTCGATATATTTCGGGTCCATCAGCTTGATAAGGTCTTTCATGATGATGTTGACACAGTCTTCATGGAAGGCTCCGTGGCTGCGGAAGCTGAAGAGGTATAATTTCAGGCTCTTGCTTTCCACCATCTTCACATCGGGTATGTAGTCGATATGGATAGTCGCAAAATCGGGCTGTCCGGTGATGGGGCAGAGGCTGGTGAATTCGGGACAGTTGAAACGTACCCAGTAGTCATTACCTTTATGCTTGTTGGTAAATGCTTCCAGCACCTCCGGAGCATAATCCTGTTTATATTCGGTAGAACCGCCCAGGAGGTGCAGTTCGTTTTCATTCTTTCTTGTATCCATTTTTGCAGTTACTTGTTAACTGTTAACTTCCTTTTAAGGTATTTCTCTAATCCTTCCCGACGCAGTTTGCAAGCCGGGCAATGGCCGCAACCGTCGGCTGGGACGCCGTTGTAGCAGGTCAGTGTCTGTGTACGGACCAGGTCGAATACGCCCAGTTCGTCGGAGAGTTGCCATACTTCGCTTTTATCGCGGTCCATCAGAGGAGTATGGATGACGAACTGTTCATCCATCGCCAGGTTCAGCGTCACATTGAGTGAGCGGACGAAGGTGTCGCGGCAATCGGGGTATCCGCTGAAGTCGGCCTCCGATACGCCGGTGACGAGATGGAAAATCCCTTTGCTCCGTGCCATGATGGCGGCGAATGTCAGGAATACCATGTTCCTTCCCGGTACGAAGGTGTTCGGATAGCTGTCGGCCGGTTTGTCTTCATCCATTTCGATAGAAATGTCCGTCAACGAGTTAGGCGCCAGTTGACTGATTAGCGATACGTCCAGCAATTGGAACGGCACGTTGGCATCGGCAGCAATCTTGCGTGCAATATCAATTTCGAGGGAATGTTTCTGGCCGTAAGTAAAACATACGGCTTCTACGCGTTTAAAATGCTTCTTGGCCCAGAACAGGCAGGTGGTGGAGTCTTGTCCACCGGAGAAGCATACCAGAGCGGCATCTTGATGTTTCATATTTTTCTTGTTTTATACGTGGTTCAGCAAGCACACGGCAAGGGAAACGTTCCTTTGCGTTGCAAAGATAAGGAGATTTTCTGAATTATTTATTCTGCGGAGGAATTGCACAATAAATGCGGAAATGTGCCGCACATTCTTGTTAAAAGTGTGCAATATTAAAGAAAAGTCTTTATCTTTGCCGGCGTTTGCATCTGAGAGGATGTTATAAGAGAGGTATTAATTAATGAATATTTTATGAAGAAAGTTATCGCTTTAGCATGTCTTTCCATGCTTCCGATGTCGTATGCAGCGGCAGAGGGTTACCAGGTTAACGCTCAGAGTACCAAGCAGGCAGGTATGGGACACGTAGGTGTAGCCATGAAGTTGGGTGCAGAAAGCATGCATTTTAATCCGGCTGGTCTGGTGTTTATGGATAAGAACGTGGATTTGTCGGCCGGTATTACCGGGGTGTTTGCCAATGGTAAGTTTACGGGAGATGATGGTTATGTACAAAAAACGGATAATAAGGCAAGTACTCCTTTATATGTATATGCCGGTTTCAAGATTTATGACTTCCTGGCAGCCGGTATCAGTGTAAACACTCCTTATGGTAGTGCGATTAACTGGGGACGCGACTGGAAAGGTGCTCACCTGGTGCAGGATATCTCTTTGAAGGCATTCAATATTCAGCCAACAGTTTCCTGGAAGATTATGGATAACCTGAGTATCGGTGCAGGCTTGATGATGGAATTCGGTAATATTGAACTGAATCGTGCCTTGATTGCTCCGCGTGCCATGACAGGTTTGGCTGAGAGCATGATGGGGCAACTTGGTCCGATACTTGAAGCAAAGCCGGAATTGAAACCGGTTGTTGACCAGTTGGTAACAGAAATGGCTAAATATGACGAAGTATCCGCAGCTTCTGCTTCTTTGAAAGGAGATGCAGGTATCCGTTTCGGGTTCAATGTGGGTGCGATGTATGATATTAACGATAAATTCACGGTCGGTTTATCTTACCGTTCAAAGGTAAAAGCCCGTGTGAAAGAAGGTGATGTCCGTTTGAGCTATGCCAATGAATTAGGAATTAAAGGATTGTTGGAACAGGTAAATGGCTTGGTGGGTCAGCTTCAGGCAAGTGGTATCACTATTCCCGGTATTCCTGAGGGCGGAATAAATATTCCTCCACTGGACCAGGCTACTTTCTCTGCTGAACTGCCTCTGCCGGATAACTGGAATGTCGGCCTGACTTACAAACCCAATGACCGCTGGATTGTTTCCGGTGAAGTTCAGTTTGTAGGCTGGGGGGCTTACAACTCTTTGGTTGTGAACTTCTATCCGGCATCCGAATTGAGCGATTATGATATCGATGCTCCGAAGAAATATAAGAACTCACGTATTTATCGTTTGGGTACTCAGTTTGCAGCAACAAACCGTCTGGACCTTCGTTTAGGTGCATATTTCGACGAAACTCCGGTAGAAGATAATTACCTGAATCCCGAAACTCCGAGTATGAACAAACTGGGTATCACTGCCGGTTTGAGTTTCCGTCCGTTACAGTCTTTATCTGTTGACTTTGCGTTCTCTTATGTAACAGGTTTCGGACGCGACGGTTCTTATACCGACCTGGACCTCTTAAAGAAACCCCGTACG
>PPYE01131065.1_pt1 | contig 12678 bp, 8 predicted proteins | sample 1559881 | NCBI WGS metagenome assembly PPYE01 (sample SAMN08240022, study PRJNA423297) | Human gut metagenome, whole genome shotgun sequencing project.
GTTCAGTGAGCTGTTTGCACCTGTGAGTATCGGAGTTCGCACCATTGCGAAGACCGTTCGCATACTTGAGAGAAATCACATATCAATCTATCGATGTCATTCATCAGGCGCAAACATTGGAAACCGATCCCATCGGAGAATTTGATTTGGTCGTTTGTGATGAAGCTCACCGCACTGCCGGAGGTCATTTTACAGACGAGAAAGAAGCTGTCTTCACCCGTATTCATAACAACGACTATGTTGCGGCTAAAAAACGTCTGTACATGACCGCAACGCCTAAGATTTACGGCAGAGATGCCAAAAGCCAAAAAGAATCGGGAGACATTGAACTCTATTCGATGGATGATGAAGAAGTCTATGGCAAGACCTTTTATTCCATAAACTTCACCGAAGCCGTCCGATTGGGCAGTTTGGTTGATTACAAAGTCATCGTCCTTACCGTTAATGAATCGATGATTGGAGACAAGAACAACCCTGATGAGCTTGTGTTGGGGGCTACGGGCGGATTGTCGGTATCAAATGCGGCAAAGGTCATTGGGTGTTGGCGAGCTTTGTCTAAAAGGGACTTACAAGGAGAAGTGTCTTTAGGAGATGACTTACAGCCGATGAGGAGAGCTGTCGGCTTTGCTCAGGTAATCAATCCTTCCGAAAAATATGACAAAGTTTCCTCCAAACAGTTCACTGCTGAGTTCCAAAATACCATTGAAAGATTCAAAGAAAAATTAAAGAGAGAGACTAAGTATCTGCATCAGGATTTCTTCGATGAGCAGAATAGTCTTGTTTGTGAAACACGTCATATTGACGGTTCAATGGATGCCACTGAAAAGGCCAATCGTCTTGAATGGCTGAGAGCTGGTGTAGCAGAAGGGACCTGCAAGGTTCTTTTTAATGTGCGGTGTCTTTCCGAGGGAGTCGATGTTCCGGCATTGGATGCCGTTATGTTTTTGTCGCCCCGCAAATCAATGGTTGATGTGGTTCAAACCGTTGGACGAGTGATGCGTACTTCCAAGGATACAAAAAAGGAGAGAGGCTATGTCATTATTCCGATTGTCACGCCTGCGGGAATTCCTCCTGAAGCCGTATTAGACAATAACAAAGATTTTGAAACTGTCTGGCAGGTGTTAAGGGCATTGAAGTCTATCGATGAAGATTTCGGCTCAATGGTTGACGGTCAGTTAAAGAGTATCAATTCAGAGAAATTAGAAGTTATCTGTCTTACTGATAAAAAGTTCACAAGAAAGACAAGCACCGGCGGAAACAGCGGAGGGATTAAGCGCAGACGCAGAGGGACAGGAAAAGGGAAAAGAACCAAAGGCGGAAATAGCAAACAACAAGAGCTTCCGTTTGGACAAGACGAAATCTTAGAAGAAGAAATAAGAGCCCGCATCGTTAAAAAAGTTGGCAATCGCAAGGAATGGTCTGACTGGGCTGAAGATGTAGGCAGGATTTGCCAAGAGCAGGTTAAGCATATTGAGGCTGTTTTAGACAAACCGGAGAACGAAGCGTCCAGAAAGAAGTTTGAAGCCTTTTCGACAGAACTTAAGAATACCCTGAACGGAGAATTATCCAAAGAAGAGATACTGGATATGCTGGGTCAGCACATTGTGACAAAACCGGTCATGGATGCTCTGTTCTCAGAATTTCCGTTTACGGAAAAGAATCCAATTTCAAGAGCAATGACGCAGATGTTGGATGCCCTTGATAAAGAGGGTTTGCAGTCGGCAACGAAGCTGTTGGAGGGTTTCTATAACTCGGTAAGGGTGCGGGCCAAGAACATTAAAACGGCAGAAGACCGGCAAACAGTCATCATCGAATTGTTTGATAAGTTCTTTAAATTTGCTTTTCCCAAGATGCGGGACAAATTGGGAATCATCTATACCCCCGTTCCGGTGGTGGATTTTATCAATCACTCGGTAGCAGACATTCTCCAAAAGGAATTTGGTACAACCATTGATTCCCCTAATGTGCATATCCTTGATCCGTTTACCGGAACAGGAACTTTTCTTACGAGACTGATGCAAAGCGGGTTAATTGCAAAAGAGCATCTGCCTCAGAAATTCAACAACGATATGCATGCGCAGGAAATTGTTCCGCTGGCTTATTACGTAGCTTCTATGAATTTGGAAGCCACTCTCCATGACTTGGTGCCGGATCAGGAATATGGACCGAATCCCGTAATGATTTGGACGGATACTTTTGCGGACCATGATGCCAAGACTTTATTCAGTACGTCGCTGGCTGAAAACAATGCGCGATTAGCCAAGGCGAATGATTTGGATATCAGGGTGATTATTGGGAATCCCCCCTACTCTGTAGGACAAGACGATGCTAATGATAATAATCAGAACGAACATTACTTAGAATTAGATCGTCGCATTTCTAAAACTTATATAAATAAGGGTAATAAAGAGAGAATGAAAGGCTCTCTTTACGATTCTTATATCCGTGCCTACCGCTGGGCCTCAGATCGTATAAAAGATAAAGGAGTTATCGGTTTTGTGACAAACGCCGGATGGATTGAATCCAATAGTGCCGACGGTATGCGAAAGTGCATGGCCGAGGAGTTTAATTCGATTTATATCTTCCATTTGAAAGGGAATCAAAGAACATCTGGAGAGAGATCTCGCCAAGAAGGGGGAAAGATTTTTGGGGAAGGGAGTCGAGCACCGGTTGCGATTGTCCTGTTAGTTAAAAATCCTGACGATCCTGAAAAAGGGAAGATTTATTTCCACGCAGTAGATGACTATTTGACGCGTGGGGAAAAGTTAGCTCAATTGACCAAGGCCGAAAGCGTCCAAAACATCGAATGGCAGAGAATCTATCCCGATAAGCATGGAGATTGGTTGAACCAAAGAGATGATTCCTACAGCCTATTTTTGAGAGTAGGAGGAAAAAAAATAGCAGAAGAAGCAATCTTTAAAAATTACTCCAGAGGGATAGGAACAAGTCGGGATGCATGGGGATTCAATAGCAATAAGGACCAACTGATTGCGAAGGTGGAAGATTCTATTAATTTTTACAATCAACAATTGCTCCTTTATAGAAATTTTGTAAAAGAAACGGGTACGCAAAAAATTGCGGCTAAAGATTTTGTAGAGTATGACCCTCAAAAAATATCTTGGGCAGGGGGCTTGCCTAAGCTAATAGAAAGAGATAAGGAATTAGAATTTAATATCAAAGAGTTAAGGCTAAGTTTTTACAGACCATTTTTCCCTCAATTTTTATATTGCGACACTGATTTAATAAATGAAGGTCGGTGTTTAGCGAGTTCATTCTTTCCTACATCCACGTCAGAAAACCTTGCCATTTGCGTCAACCAAGGAGCCAAGGCAACTGATGGTTTTATCGCATTGATGGTTAATCAAATTGCCGATCTCCACTTTAACGGCGACTCCCAATGCTTTCCTTGCTACATCTACAAACCAACGAAGGAATCTTCCGAAGGTCTGGAAGATGATTTGTTTGCCTCTGAAGAGAAAAAGCCCTCTTCTGTCGATTACGTAAGAGAGGATGCAATTACTGATGAGGCATTAGCTCATTTCCAAGAGGTCTATCCGAATAACCCAATCACAAAGGATGACTTGTTCTACTACATCTACGGGATTTTGCATAATCAAGACTATCGAACCAAGTATGCGAACAATCTGAGCAAAGAACTTCCTAGAATCCCGCGAGTTGCAACTTATGAGGACTTCAAGGCATTTTCCGAGGCAGGAAGAAAATTAGCGGACTTGCACGTGAATTTTGAAAAACAGCCTCGCTATAAAGGCGTGACTGTGAAGATGCGTGAAGGAAACACCTTCCGAGTGACGCAGATGAAATGGGGCAAGATTGCCGGTAAAACAGGCAATGCCGCAAAAGATAAAACTCGTTTGATTTATAACGAAGACATCACGATTGAGAATATTCCCTTGGAAGCACAGGAATATGTAGTCAACAAAAAGAGCGCTTTGGACTGGATCGTAGAAAGGTGCCGTATCTCTATTGATAAAGACAGCGGCATCGTTAATGACTTCAATCAGTATGGGGAGGAACTGGGAGACCCTGCCTATCTATACGATTTGTTCCTTAGAGTGATTACAGTCAGTCTTGAAACGATGAAGATTGTAAAGGCACTTCCTGCACTGAATATTCATCGTCTGGATAAAGAGAGTGATTAAGTTTCGGAGGGTTTATGTCAGGGAGTTTTGAAATTAGGAATTTTTTCCGCAAAATGCCTGCGGACTTAATTCACGAGTATTTTGCAGTAAAGCATGGAATTACTTTTGGTGTGCCTGAGGAAGGTTCGGAACAAACTGAATTTGAATGTCAACTGACGGATTGGAAGAATCTTCCGCAAGAGATCAAAGTTTCTGCGGAAAGAGACTTCATAAAGATTAGCGATATGGCAGATGAAGCAGGAATCAGAGCCATATTGGATGAAGCCGAGTTTCAAGACGGAGGCCACGAAAAAATCTTGTCCCAATGGGAAGATTTTCCTTTGAACAGACGTGTTTTTTATACATTTTTGAACCGTTCTGAGTTGTGGGACAATGCCTGCTTATTTCACCATTCGGATTGCCTTCCTCAGAATTGGTGGAAAAAACGCAAAGGGTTCGGCCATCTAAAAGCAGAAACGGCGCCGGAAGCAATAGAGGCTTTGGCAAAAAGATTAGGCGACTATTTCTTTGAGCATGACGGTAAAGGGAAGAACTGTCGAGTGGAAGTACTGAGAAGAAGGAATCAGGATTACTTTTTTGCCTATCCCGAGGATTACTCCCGAGAGGTCTTAGAGTGGCACGGCAATAAACTTTCTGCCCGAGTAGCCAAGCAAGCCTATACCGTTATTTTTATCTATGTCCGGGACGAGGGAACTTTGGACCTGATGTGCAAAGGGAACAAGACCAGAATCTATGAAATTCAGGAGCTGTTTGCGCAGACAATCCTTGGCATAGAGAAACTGCCCGAAAGCGAGAAGGACAGCAGAATTTACGAGCTGGCACCGTTACTGAATCCAAACTTTAAATTTCGGTACGAGCCGTCCTCCATTATTCAGAGAGTGGCAATTTCAAAGATTCGCTTAACCAGACGATATACATGGGACAGTCGAGTGGTACTGGAATCTCCGATGTGGAAAAAACAACCGGAGAAGATTTACGAGATTTTGGAGTCTTTTTCCAAGGCTTGTCCTTTGGATGGATTCTTTGTCACCCAAGCAGAGATCAAAGTAGTGGTACTTAACGAAGACGGTAAAGAAGTAACAGAAACGATTCGTCTGACAACTCCGAATTTATGCAACCTGCATCGAGAGGGAACGCACGCCGTACTCAGAAAAATGCTGATTGACTCAGGAATTGAGCCAAGGGATTTGAGCGATGGCGGGCAGACCTAAAAAGAGAATCGTAGAACCTCTGAGTAAGGATGATCCGTTATGCGTTTTGTTATCACTTATCAGCGATAAAGAGCCGTCTGTTGTTATTAGCCGGTATGAGACTTTGGAGTGGGTGCCGGTAAAGTTTGAAGCACTTTTGCACTCCAAACTTCTCAAAGAGGCGCCTCCAATCAGAGCCGTTCGGTGTGACAAGTGCGAATACTTGTGTTCAGAAGTTCCGGTAATGCAAAGAGGCGGTCGGTATTGGATTTTTTGTGAACAGCGGGAAGATACCGGAAGAATTCCCGTTTCTGATGAACAGATGAGGGGTTATCAATTTTCCTTGGGAAATGTGAAGAACTTCTTATATCAATTAATTGGCTGCAAACCCTACTTTGCTGGTCTCCAAGAAGAGACAAACAAGCAACGAGAAGTGATTGGTATTGTTCACTCCGGCAAGTTAAGGCTGACTGTACAGTTGCTTTATCAGAACTTTCACTGGCTACTGAAAATTGGTGAGAATACTCTCGAGGTAAAAGATGTGGTTGGGTTTGATGGGAGTTCTTATGTTTTACAGCCGCCGCAAAAAGAATTTCTTCTTGTGACGGAAAAAGCTGACGAACCGAAAGAACAGAGAAGAGCACGTTTATTAGCCGCCGTGGAATTTTATAGGATAATCGGCATTAGTCCGATATACAAAACTATTGCCAAAGAAGAAGGAGTGTCCCTCAGCACAATCGAGAACGAATTGAAAGCGGCAAGAAGCGATCGTTCTATTCTCAAGCTAAAGGAAAAGTATTTGAAAGAAATGATAGAGAGGCATAATTCTCTCACAGTAAAAAAATAAAAATAATTTCCGCAAGCCCCGAAAATACGGACCTCAAAAAAGTATCTATCGAAAGTAAGTTACTGTAGGCGTAATTGAGGCCATGTCAAACAGACTTCTAAAGGAGTCCAAACATGGCTTTGAAGATACTAAGAGCCTCACAAGCACAGCAGGCTACGGGCCTGCCCCGTTCAAGTTTTTACTCTCAGGTTGCAAAGGGGCTTCTGCCGCCCTCGGTTCAACTCGGACCCCGCAGTGTCGGATGGGTAGAAAGCGAAATTAACGCAGTCAATGCCGCTCGCATTCTGGGTAAAACGGATGAAGAAATTAAATCGCTGGTCATGCGGTTAGTCAAAGACCGTGTTCACTTGGCAGAAGGAGCGGCAAATGTCTAATTTTGTCGGTTCCCTTTCTCATGCCATTCTTTCTTCGCAATCGATTGAGGTATCCAACTATGAATTTCTTGAAAACATTTTTTGCCATGCATCCGAATTTAGTGGAACCGACTGTGCACCTGTGTGCGTTTCTTTTAGCCGTTCTCCCGCAACTGCTCGTTCTGCTGATTGGTATGGCTTTGCTTGGAACAAAGTAAACGAGCCCAAAGACGTTAACTGCAACTCTTACTTTTCTATCTCGGCTTTTCAGCCTGATGAACACAAAAAGTACCGGAGAAAGAAAACTCAGTTTGCCGGTCAGTTCGCTATTGCATTTGATGATGTAGTTGCTCAACCGACAGACGGTAAAACCAAAGCTCAAATTCCTTGGAGCCAAATTAAGCTCGCTCCGTCATGGGTATTGGAGACATCCGAAGGAAACTTCCAAGTCGGCTACATTCTGGAAAAACCGATTACCGATTTGCAAACAGCGGACGCATTAAGTAAAGCAATCATCCGCAAAGGATTAAGTGATCCCGGCGCCGGTGGTCCATCAACAAGGTTAATGCGGCTTCCCTGCGCTTCCAACACCAAAGCAGAGCCGCCTTTTCGCTGTCAGATGAAACTATGGGAACCCGAGAAGAGATACAGCCTACAGCAGTTTATGGAGGTTTACGGAATCTCTTTATCTGAAACTAAGAAAGCGAAAGCACCGCTGCCGACCAAAGCAAAAACGGTGCAATGCTCTTATGACGGCAATGCCGTGTGGAAGCCAAAACCATCGGTCAATATTGTAGTGGAATCTCTCAGGAATCATGGACTGATTAAGTCAGAGATAGAGTCGGGAAAGTACGACATTACTTGCCCATGGACAGAAGAGCACACCGATCAGGTTGATTCCGGTGCCTGCTATTGGGAGCCGGATGATGAACACCCAATCGGCTCATTTAAGTGTCAGCACGCTCACTGTCAGGAGAGAAACATTTCCGATCTTTTAGAGTTTCTCGGAATTGACCCGGAAGAAGCTTATATGAAGGATCGAATCTTTGTGAATCCGGGAGAAATCAACAGAATCGTGGAAGCCGCAGAAAGAATTTTGGCAAGGACCGGTTTGTTTTATCAAAGAGCAGGCAGAGTGGTTGCGGTTTATCAACAACTGAGAAGTTCGGTACTCAAAGAAGTGAACATCCACGACCTTACGCTCGAGATGGCAAAGCTGTCCCGCTGGCAGAGATACGACGGAAGAGCCAAAAGATGTGTTCCGACAGACCCTTCTGCCAAATGCCTGACTGCACTCCTGGAAAGTCAGAATCATAAATTCCTGCCGGAGATCGAAGCGATTGCAAGACAGCCTATCTTACAAGAGGACGGGAAAATTGATCTTGAGAGGGGGTACCACCCAAAAACGCGGCTTTATTGCTCGTATGACGCTGAGAAATATCAGTTGGAAGAAAAACCATTTTTAGACGATGCGCTAAAGGCGTTGGCAGAGTTAAGGAAGTTATTGGAAGAGTTTCAGTTTGAAGATTCCAGTGATGAATCGGCGGCACTGTGCGCAATGCTGACGGCCTCGGTGAGAACTCTGCTTCCGTTGGCTCCGATGTTTTTAATCAAAGCGCATCAGCCAGGGACCGGCAAAGGAGTTCTCTCGGAGCTGATTTCTCTTATGGCTACAGCAGAGAAACCCTCTCCCATCGCCTTTCCTAAAGACTCGGTTGAATGCGAGAAACTTCTTTTAGCGGAATTGCTTAAAGCTCCGTCTGTATTGTTCTTCGATAATCTGACCAGTGATCTTTATCCGCATAAGTATCTGTGCTCGGCGATTACCTCGGAAGCATTGACCGGACGGGTATTGGGAGAGTCCAGAACAGCAACGGTGGGAACCAAAACGCTTATTCTCGCTAACGGCAATAATGTGGCGCCGGTCGGGGATATGACCAGACGAACCGTTTCTATCTGTATCGATACAAAAGAAGAGATACCGGCTTCACGAACCTTTAAAAATCCCAATTTGCTGCAACAGGTCAGGGAGAGGCGAGAACATTACGTCAGTTGTGCTTTAACAATTATTTCCGCATGGATTCACTCCGGTAAACCGCACACGGACTGTCCGAATCTTAACTCTTTTGAAAAGTGGTCCGAGTGGTGCCGACAACCATTGCTTTGGCTGGGACTGCCTGACCCTGTAAAAAAGGTGTTTACGGCGATGAATGACGATCCTGAAAGAGTTCAGGTGGGAAGAGTTTTTGACGGAATAAGGCGAGAGTTTGAAACAGTGCCGTTCAGTGTAAAGGACTTGTCAGAGCGAGCCGCACGCTCGGTTGATTCGGAACTGCTCAGAGAGCCGCTGGAAGATATCGGATGCTTTGACGGATGCATCGTCAATCGCAATCGCTTGGGTTGGTGGCTAAAGAAAAAAGTCGGCTGGTCGGTTAATGGCATTCGATTAAATCTTGTCTCAATAGATGCGCATACCAAACAGCCCAAGTATCAACTTTCTATCCGCAAACATCGGGAGTAATCCATCATGGAAAAGATTTATCAAGTAAGACGCTTAAACGCGGTTAAACATGGGATTCTTTCTAAAGAAGCCGTCCTGCCGCATGAATCCAAAGAGGAATTTGAAGATTTGCTGGCACAGTACGAAGCAGACTTTGTTCCCGTCAATGTGACTGAGAGCACTTTAGTTGAAGAATTGGCGACTATCGTATGGCGAAAGAAACGACTTCTGAAAGCGGAGAATGCCAAAATCAATAACGGCCTTGCCAATGCGTTGAATCTCTCCCAAAGACTTCTAAACAGCACGGCTCCCCTGTCTTTACACATTGAAGATGAAAAAATTGAAATAAGAGAGTTTCTGAGGCTCTCTGCTGAGGAACTGGAAGAGAAACGCAAAGAGATGGAATCCGAAGAGCAGAAACGACAGCGGGCAGAAGAAATCCTATCGCAGGGCGGAAGGAACTGCACAAAAAGAGCTGAAGAATGTCTCGGAGACTTCCTGCTTAATCTTTGGTACACAGATGAGTATGCTCAGCACGACAGGTATGGGCTGTCGGTCTTCCTATCGGGAAAGGCCAAATCCGCCATTGAACAAACCCTAGCGGTTGTCAATCACGTCTCTGAAATCAAAGAACAGGCCCTTGGGAACGCCATAAATCAGGTCAATTTTGATTCTTTTGCCAGATATGAAGCTCACTTAGACCGTAAATATGAGCGAACACTAGCCATGCTGATCAAGTTAAAGAGTCTTTCGGGGAATGTTCCTTAAACCTCGTAAATCAAGGATAGTGCGGATATCGACGGTTTTTGAGCACTGAATTAACAAAACATTTGGGAGAAAGACAGATGGGCGGATATGGTAGTGGCCGTGTCAGGGAAAGGGAACTGATTACAAACCTTCGCTTCTTAAATGTTCGATGGATGAATAAGCATGGTTTGTTAAAAAGCAAGGGAGTTAAAACGATCGAATGGAGCTGCAACGGTAAACCGTGGGGAAAAATGGAAGTCCTGATTGCGGAAGACAACATTCGGCTGATTTACAAAGTAAGCCGCAATGACGGTCCGTGGGAGGATAAGGACGTAGAAATCAAATTATTGAAAACTCCTTGCCGATTCGGAGGCTTCCAATATTGGTTTGAATGTCCTCACTGCCGGCGCCGCGTCTGCTGTGTCTATTTATCGAATACGTGGTGTTGCAGGCATTGTGGGCACTTGGCTTATCCATCAGAGAATGAGGATGAACTTGAGAGGCTGCGCAGTAAGGCCGTTAAGCTCAAAGAGAAACTGGGAGGCGAATACTGGATTAAGCCGAAGGGAATGCATCATAAAACCTATGATCGTTTGAGAGAGGCTTTCTTGGAGGCCGAAGCAAAAGCCGATGACGCTTTTGATGAAAAACTGAGGAAATTAAATCAAAGACTGATTTCGTTTGGCAAATTCCACCCATAGGGCGGGTCAAAAGTTAAAAGAGGAGTCACGCAAGACCGTGCGGCTCCTTAATTTTTTGTGCGTGCAAAATGGAGAATTTCTAAAGATCGGAGAACTTGCGGGGTTTTATCGTAAAAGCCTCGTAACGTAACTAATTGAATTTAAACAATTCTGCGGGGTTTGCGGGGTTTTTGCGGGGCTTTTTCCTCGGGATTGGAAAACATGTCACGAGTGAAATATTTATTCAACCTAAAAGCTCTATTTCTAGAATTTGACAAATTTCTAATTTGCTTTAAATAAAGCCCTGCAACTCCCCGCAAAAATTTTTACATAGTGAGATTTTGAGTTATTTGCTCAAACGGCTGTAACAGTATTTGCCCCAGCAATCTATTACGAAGCGTCTTTCCTTTTCCAGCTTTGCTCGGTCGTATGCTCCGTTGTAGGCATCGTTCTTTGAATGCAGTAAACACAGCTCTACGGCTTCTTGGTCAAACTTTCGATTATTGCCTAATTCGTCATCCTTAGCCCAAGTGCGGAACGTTGCACGGGCTGTACCGTGGACAGTAATCGTGCATGGTTCTCCTGTCTTTTCTGTCTTATGCGGATCTATCCAGCCGATACCGTCTTCAGCAAACTTCTTTTCGTGAAGTCCTCTTAGAAACATATTGATTCCGCAGTCTGACAGATGAGAGCCTCGATTGCTTGGAAAAACTAGTTCTGTTTCGTTAAATCTTGGCAAATTTTTGAGAAGAGTTAAAGCCTGTTCAGAAAGAAAAATTGTTCTGTCCCTGTTGGGTATTTTTATCTTGTCGTGTTCCATAGGGATTACCCAGATTCCTTTCTCTAAATCAAATTCATTCCATCGGGCGAATCTAACCGCTTTAGAGCGGGTCGCTGTAAGAATAGAGAATTCACAGGCACGGGCGGAAATTGAGTTGTAAGAATGAATCTCGGCCATTAGTTGAGGAATGTCTTTGACTGGGCAGGAAGCATAATTTTGCTTTTCTTTCTTGTTCTTTTGCAAAGGTTCCATCAAGACACCTAACGTTCCGTCCATCTGTGCTGGATTTTCTTTGTCCTTCCTCTTTTTTAATGCAATAGCCCACTGAAAAATCTGTCGAAGGTAGGTTTTTACTTTCTTGGCAGTGCTCGGTTTTGTTTGCCATATGGGTTCAAGGATCATTCTCACCATCTCAGGATCAATCTCTTCAATGTGAGTTTGACCAATAAAAGGATAGACATTCCTTTCTAAGATTTGGATCGTACACTTCGGCTCTCTGATGTTATTAACCCAGTAGCCGTGTTTTTCTCGATCTTCTATCCATTGCCTGGCAACATTTGCAAATGTTAATTCTCGGCTTTCCTCTGCCTGTTTTTTGTCTTCAATTGCCTTTTGTTTATTTTTTCTTTCTTCTTCTCTTTCTCTGATAGGGTCTTTCCCGGAATCAATCTGCTGCCAAGTATCAAACGCTTTTTTTCTGGCTTGAGCGAGAGAGAGTTGAGGGTAGCTTCCAAGAGAGAAATCGTGGCGCCCAAACTCATCGGAGTACCTTAGAAAAAATCTGGCTTGAGAGTCCGTTTTCTTAAAGTAAAGACCTTTGACTCCTCCAACATTGTGGACGCCGTTTTTTAAGTTTTTCAACTGCAAAGCGGTCAGTTCGGAAACCCTTTTGGGCATTGATGTCTCCTCTGTTTATGATGGTCTTTTTGTATTTTACAACTTAGAACTCTTAAAAACCATCATAAAAACCATCATAAAAATTAAGATTGTGTTGGATTTCCTTAGACGTTGTTAGACAAGAGCTTGCGATAACTATATGATTTAAATAAAAATCCCAGACATCTTTGGATGGTCTGGGAATCTAAATTGGTGGAGGCGGCGAGAATCGAACTCGCGTCCAGAAGCTATCAATACCAGCCTCTACGTGCGTAGCTAATTCACTTAGTTCTTACCGGCAACCCTGCAAACTAGCGATGCCAGTTGCCGGCCAGTTGCTAAGTTTCGCTCCCGCAGTCACAACTCCTGCAGGAACTAGCTCCTATGATATGTCGCTGCCGTCCATTGCGGGACCCGGCCTAGAAGCGAACCGGTCGCAGCGTCTCACCGGAAATTAAGCGGCGAGAGCGAAACGCTCATCGTTGGCGTTTATATTTTTGTAAGCGGTTTAGCGAGGAACTCACACCTCGGCACGCGTCCAAAT
>PPYE01541141.1_pt1 | contig 12677 bp, 7 predicted proteins | sample 1559881 | NCBI WGS metagenome assembly PPYE01 (sample SAMN08240022, study PRJNA423297) | Human gut metagenome, whole genome shotgun sequencing project.
ATAAGCCATCAATTTTCGTTTTTTTGTTGGGGTTCTCTTAGTAAGAGAACCCCAAGTTTACTTAAATGCCTGATAGAGTGTCCTATAGTTATAACCTTTCATATTATTTTTGCAAACAATTGTCATTTATAAGCATACTTTGGAATACTTTTTTAATGCGGAATTTTCTGTATTAAGGAATTATAGCTATCTTTGCAGCAAAATGGGGTTCTCTTACTAAGAGAACTCCATTTTTTATTAAAGGCTTAAAAAGGGAAAAATCTTATTTTCAACACATTATATTATTTATACAATCAGAATCAATTTTCCTCTCACAATAATTATGGTGAACTAAAAATGCTCAAAAAGAAAGAGGCTTCCGTTTCCGGTCGCCTCTCTTTTCTTTTCGGATAAACGCTTTTATCCGTAAGTGTACTGACTTTCACAAGCAAATACTAACTATTAATCTTAAATCTATTACTATGAAAAACACATTATATTAACATTTGAATCGCGTAGATTGTTCAACAAAATGAGATTAAAAGAGTGTTAAATATATAGCAAAGGGAGGTCCAATTGTTTTTTAATGCAAGAAAAACGATTAAGTCTGATAAAAGTAAAAGAAACGGAAATACAAAAGATGTATCGTGATTTCACATAATCGTGACATAAGTAAAATACAATATAAATTATACAAAAACACACTACAAAAGAGAAAGGATGCCACCAAGGCACCCTTTCTCATCGCTCATTTGTAACTATAGAGAGTTAGACTCTCCTTAAAAACGCTGTAAAATTAATAAAATAATTTTAGACGCAAAATTAGTTTTGTAGAAAAATTCAAAAGGTTTTCAAAGTTTATCAGTATTGATCTGCCATAATGAACTGGTACGATAATTTATATTGGTTTTAAATGATATTCCTTGTAAATGAATTACTAACCACGGATATCTTATATTCCATTATTCATATTTCAATGACCGAGCGGGTTTACTATAAACAACCTTTATGGTTTGTCCTGCTACAGTCAGAAAAGAAATCAACAACATCAAGACCACAGGAAGCAGAAAGAACCACACTTTCAATTCTGTTCGGAACGGATAATGAGCCAACCATGCATTCATGCTGCCCCATGCCACAGGCAACGCAATCAGAATAGCGATAATAATAGGAATAAAGAAACCTTTACCCAACTGATAAAACAGATTCCAACGAGATGCCCCCAATACTTTCCGGATACCCATCTCCTTGGTACGGACGGCACAAGAGAACATAACCAACACCCATAAACCTAAGCAGGAGATAAAAATAGCCAATCCGGTAAAACCTCCCATCAATACGCCGAAAGCCTCATCCTGACGGTACTGCCGGTCATAGAACTGGTCGAGGAAGAAATAATCAAAACTAGAATCCGCAAAGTAATTATTCCATATTTCTCCTATCTGTGATACTAATTCCGAAGGATCACCCGGTTTCATCACAACCGAAATATAACGCTGAGGAATCCAGTCAATCTTATCTTTATGGAAAAGCATTACCCCTGTATAACCTTTATTCAACGCTTGCTGATGATAATCCTTCACTACCCCGATTACCTGCATGGGCTCTCCTAGCGTTTCAACAGCTATTTCCTCACCAATGGCATCATCATTATCCACATATCCTAACATACGGGCAGCCGTTTCGTTGATAACCAATTTATTCACATCGTCCCCATATTCCTCGGAAAAACCCCGTCCGGCTACCACCTCCAGTCCGTATGCATCTATATAATCAGGGTCACAACTCAGCATCTCGTACAACCGGTTTTGCTTCAACGCATCATGTGCCCGATGATTGGACAGGAACATGGCCACCTCTTCACCCGGTACCGCCCCGGAACAAGTTACTTTCGACGCCAATGGCAATTTCTTGATAGCTCTCCGCATAGACTCCATCTTTGTTTTCATACCCTCAGTAGGTACAGAGAAAGTAATAGTACGTCCTACCAACTGATTGAAGGAAGGAAGTAATAGTTCGATCAATCCTAACGCAATGATAAAAGCGATCAAATTCATTACAAATGCTTCAAATAGAAACTGACCAACAAGCTGTTTCGGGAAAGCTCCCACTACCCTGCGCACTCCTACCTCTTTGGCACGCTCCATAGAACGGGCAACTGTCAGATTTATATAATTGATCCAAGCGATAATCAAAATAGCAATAGCTCCGAAAATCAATGCGATGATGGCCGAATGGTTCCCTTTCAACTCGGCCTCATAACCTAATTGAGGATTGAGATGAATCTTCTCCAATGGCTCCAACCGCACCCCCCAAGTCTTGTTTTTCAATGCCTCTTCAGTTTTATACTTCTCGGCCAATTGAGGAAAAGCACGTTCTATCTCTTCTTTGCGCTCGGGCGAATCCAGCAATACATATGTATAGGCTTCATGTTTGTACCAATACTCCTGTACCCATTTAGGTAAGGTGGCATATGATAAAAGAAAATTATAATGTATATGCGAATTAGAAGGCATTTCTTTCATGATTCCAGTTACCTCACAAGACACCTTCCCCATATTGCTGTTAAAAATAAGTATCTTCCCGACAGGGTCTTCATCTCTGAAATATTTGCGGGCAATCCGTTCCGTAATCACTACCTGACATGGCATGGAAAGACAAGAAGCGCGGTCACCTTTCAACAATTCAAAATCAAACAAACGGAAAAAGCCAGGATCAGCGTATGCTATCCCATTCTCGCGCAGACATAATTCGCCATATTTTACCAATTGCTCCGGTTGGATAATACATCCTACACGAGTATAATCCTCAATTCCCGCCAGATTTTCCTGCATGGCCGAACCATATCCGAATGAACTGGTCGCCCAATCATCCGTCAGAACTTCCCCCTCATGAAAAGTACTTTGCACACGATAAATCCGTTCACTCTTACTATGCATTTTGTCAAAACTAAATTCAAAAGCAACGTAAGTAAATATCAATAAAGCTGATGCCATGCCTACAGCCAAGCCAAAGATATTGATGAAGCTGAAACCTTTCCTCTTCATCAGATTACGCCAAACGCTATTCCAATAATTTTGTATAATCATAAAATTTCAATTTTGCTGTCAGATTCCATAGGGCGGTTACGATTCTCGGCAATAATTTTACCATCCAGCAAACGGATTATACGATGTGCATAAGCAGCATCACGCTGTGAATGGGTAACAATGATGATGGTGGTCCCCTGTTTGTTCAGTGTACTAAGCAGTTCCATAACCTCCACCCCATTGGTAGAGTCCAAATTACCTGTCGGCTCATCCGCCAGCAAAAGCCTGGCATTGGTAACTACGGCACGGGCTATGGCCACACGTTGCTGCTGTCCACCTGATAACTGTTGTGGCAGATGATTGGCGCGATGCAGCATATTCACTTTTTCAAGCACTTCTTTTACCTGCCTGTTACGTTCTGTCGGCTTTATATTAAGATACACCAATGGGAGTTCAACATTCTCATATACAGTCAGTTCATCAATCAAATTAAAGCTTTGGAAGATGAAACCGATATTTCCTTTTCGGAGAGCGGTCAGTTGGTTTTCATTCATTTTATCCACTCGCTTTCCTTCAAAGAGATAGGAGCCCGAAGTAGGGGTATCTAATGTTCCAAGTATATTCAACAAGGTAGATTTTCCACAACCGGACGGTCCCATGATAGCGACAAATTCTCCCTTTTCAATTTCGAAAGTTACTTCATTCAATGCTTTGGTCTGCACTTCCTCGGTGCTGAACAACATAGAGAGGTTTTCTACTTTAATCATTCTTACGTGTGTTTTTTATTCGTTTAAAATCAGTTTCTCATTATCTCCAAACAGCTCGTAACCGGAAATAATAACTTTCTCACCGGAAGCCAGCCCGTCAGTCACTTCATAAAACTGAGGATTCTGCCTGCCAATCTTGATAGGACGTCTGACGGCAAATTTACCACTTTCATCCACAACATATATCCATCGTCCTCCGGTAATTTGAAAAAAACCTCCCCGAGGAATCAGAACAGCTTTGACAGGATCCCCCAACTGAAGATTGATATGATAAGTTTGTCCCGCCCGAATGTTTTCGGGACGCCCTGTCGTGAAACGGAAATCTGTACGAAACTGCCCGTCTTTCACTTCAGGATACACTTTGGTTACTTCCAACTTATAATTTTCTCCATCACGGGTAAAGTCAGCGGGAAGCTCTTGGACGACACGCTCCACATAATGCTCGTCAATTAATGCCTGTACCTTCAGATCAGCAGTAATAATCTGACCGATATGTTCCCCGGCAGAAATGGATTGCCCGATTTGTGCTTCAAGATTACCCACTTGCCCGTCTATAGGAGCTTTCACTTTCAGGTTTTCAAGACGTTCTCGTACCAATGCCAAACTTCGTTTCATATTCATTATATTCTCGTCCAAACTGCTTATCTGAGTCAAACGAAACAAACTATCTTGACGGATCCGCTCATCCAATACCGACAATTGTTCTTTTACCGCTTCATATTCCTCCGTAGCTTGGAGATAGTCCTCCCTCGCTATCAATTGCCCCTCCATCAGCCGCTTGTATTGTCCGTAACGACGTTTCTTTATAATGAATTCTTTCTGAATACCGATACGATCCTGCTTCAGACTCAACCGTTCCTGCTCCATACTTATACGAGTATTACGCAACTCATTTTCCTGATAGGCCAGATCTGCTTCACTTTGCATGATACCGATATTCAGCAGAGGATTACTCAGGCGCAGAATCACATCCCCTTTCTTTACCATCGCTCCTTCTTCATGAAGGCGTTCCTCCACTCTTCCGCCTTCTATAGCATCGAGGTAAATCATGCGGCTGGGAAGTACTTGTCCAATCACACGGACATAATCATTAAACTCATTTTCTGTAACTGTAGCGATAGTGATACGGCTCTTGTCAATGGTCATGGAAGAACCGGTATCACGAAAAATAAAATAAAAAACGAATACCAATATGAATAATACTCCCGCACCTCCATAAATCCGCCTGGGAGTGAAACGCTTTTTACGTTCAATTAGTGTGTCCATATTTTTTAATGGTTAATAAAACTTCCTGTCCGATAATACATAGTTAGTCGCGATGTCAGTTCGTACTGCAAACGCACTCTTATTTTTTCCGCTTTAGCGACAAGCAGGCGATTTCGTGCTTCCATCAACTGAAACACGGAAACAAGCCCTTCCTCCCACTTCCGTTCCGTTTCTTTCAGCACTTGCGTTTCTGCTTTTACCTGCAGGGAAGCCTGTCGATGCTCTTCCCATCCCGAATGTAATGAAAGTACAATTCGTTCCGTTTCATTACGTAAATGTAACTTCTCTTCCTCTATGCTGTTCCGCACCCGTTGCAAGTTTAATTTCTTCTTCCTTATTCCGGCATTCCGATCTAATCCGCTAAGAATAGGGAATGAAATACCTACTCCTATATATTTATTCCAATGGTCACGCAATTGATGTAACGAGAACAAGGAATTATAAAAATCAGATCCCCATGAGAAACGGGCGAAGATAGTCGGGCTGAACTGTCCAAGGGTCACAGCATACTCCTTACGGGCAGCGCGTTCCCACATTTCCATCCGTTTATAATCCGGCAGTACGTGTACGGACCGTAAATAGACTTCTTCTACCTCTACTTGAGGCATTAACAAGAGCGTATCCTCACTGACTGATAAAGAAACAGACAAAACATCGCCCTCTTTCATACCCAGTATTTCCTTTAAATAAAGAAAGGACATCTGACGATTTTTTTCATACATACGCTCTCTGAACACATCTCCTTGATGACGCGCTTTTACTTCCTGCAAGTCCGAAAGCGATTTCAACCCCAGTTCTACAAAAGCTTCCGTCTGTTTCAGATAACGTTCTCCCAAACGAAGCTGTTCAGCTGCCAGTTCTGAAAGCTTTTTATCCAATACCGCTTTATAATAAGCCTCAGCTACCCGATAAGCCAAATCATTTTTCTTTGCCAGATGATCCCACTCCTTCTCTTTTTTAGTCCAATGCGTATATCGCAAACGATTGATCCGGGCAAATCCTTCGAATAAAGAAAGAGTTATATCCATTCCTATAGTTCCTTGATTATATGAATCGGCTGTATATCCATTAGTATCCGGATCGACAGAACGTCCGATATGCCTGCCCACTTCCGCCTGTACTGAAACATAAGGAAGAAATTTACCCATAGCAGCCACATAGTCTGTTCGTGCTTCCTTTACGTCTATTTGGACATTCTTGAAACCAGGATTATGTTTCCAAGCATAACGTATGCAATCGTCCAGTGTACTTTGCCCACATACAGGCAAAGACAGACCGGACAACAAACACACAATTATCAAGTTATTTCTCATTGCATTTTAATTTAAACACAGAATAGGAAGCAAACGATATGCCAAGAAGATCAGAACATTAATAATCAACCAGTTACAAAATAAAATATAAATTAGCTGTCCAAATTTTAGACGGTATAACGTCCAAATTATAAACACTATAAAACCAGAACGAACCAAGGAAGATATTGGAACGCTGACAACACGGACTGAAGACACATTCCAATGTCAAGTCACCGTTATGATAAATAAAAGCATTACAGAAAATAATAAAAAACGTCCAATAATTGGACGCCTCATTTGCAGAAACAATCAAAAGCAGATACCTTTAGCCTCTGAAAGCAAAAATGAGATGGAAAAAGGAACGATTTTAATAGTAGATGATAATAAAGGAGTATTGGCCTCACTGGAATTATTACTGGAAACGGAGTTCAGCGAAATAAAGACAGCCCATCATCCGAATCAAATCATATCTATCATAAATACCTCTCCGATAGATGTGATTATTCTTGATATGAATTTCTCGGCAGGAATCAATAACGGCAACGAAGGGTTATATTGGCTGAAACGAATCCGTGAGATAGCTCCTGCACTACCCGTAGTCATGCTTACAGCATACGGGGATGTAGAACTGGCAGTAAAGGCTTTAAAGAATGATGCAACTGATTTTTTGTTGAAACCTTGGGATAACCGGACCTTAGTGCGCAAAATAAAAGATGCTTTTGGAAGCGGTAAGAAAAGGAAAAACAGAATCCCCGATAGAAACAAATCACCGATGATTGTGGGAACATCCCCTGCCATGCAGCAGTTAATGAAGATAGTAGTGAAAGTGGCACGCACAGATGCCAATATATTGATTACCGGAGAAAACGGAACAGGAAAAGAAATGCTGGCACAGGAAATACACCGGCTTTCCACACGAAAGGAACATTCTATGGTAACGGTAGATATGGGAGCAATCAGTGAATCTTTATTCGAAAGTGAACTGTTCGGGCATGAGCGCGGTTCTTTTACCGATGCCTACGAGAGCCGGCCGGGAAAGTTTGAAGCGGCATCCGGCAGTTCCCTGTTTATGGATGAAATAGGAAATCTCCCTTTAGCCATGCAGGCAAAGTTGCTCACCGTATTACAAAACCGAAAAATTACACGCATCGGCAGTAATAAAGTAATCCCAGTGGATATCCGGCTGCTTTCAGCTACCAACAAGAATATTCAGGATATGGTGGATTCCGGGACTTTCCGTGAGGATTTATTGTACAGACTGAATACTATTCATCTGGAAATCCCGCCTTTACGCGAACGGAGGGAAGATATACATTTGTTCATTAATTATTTTATGCAGCGCTATGCTGCTAAATACGAAAAAAAAGAAATCTTCCTGCATGAACATGCTTTAGAGAAATTATGTTCTTATCATTGGCCGGGAAATATCCGGGAATTGCAACATACCATCGAGAAAGCAGTTATTTTATGTGAAGGAGATGTAATCCGTTCCAAAGACATTTTCGTAAAACAAACCTGGAGTCCACAATTCTCCACTACCGTTCCTAATCTGGAAGAAGTAGAACGCCAGGCCATAGAAACAGCCATCCGTCAAAACGATGGAAATCTGACAGCAACAGCCGAACAGTTAGGCATCAGCCGCCAGACACTTTACAATAAAATAAAACGCTTTAAGCTCTGATGATCATGGTATTCAGCAAACATCTATATATGGTTATCCTAAGCTACATCTTATTAATAATTGCTGTAGCCGGAGCTGGTATCGCACTTATTATTACACATACCGCCCTTATTCTAGGCTGTCTTTTCTTGATTATTTCACTTTTTTTTATCAGAGCTTTGGTAAAACAATTGAATAAATTCAATGCCAAAATAAGAATATTCTTGGATGCGATGGAAGATAAAGAGAGCATGATACTGTTCAACGAGCAATCGGCAGATAAAGAAATGAATGCACTTAGCCATTCACTAAACCGAATCAATGAATTGCTTGCCACAACGAAATCGCAAAGCCGGGTACAAGAGAACTTTTATCACTCTTTACTGGAAGAAGTACCAAATGGAGTGCTAGCGTGGAACTCCGAAAAAAGAGTTCTGTTTGTAAATGGTGCAGCCTTACGTTTGCTGGGAGTTGAGTCAATCATATTCCTCCGCCAATTGGAAGAGCAATATCCGATCTTGAAAGATTTCATAACCCATGGAAATGTGGAAAATTCCTTTCTTTTACAATCTAACTCAAAAAAACAACTGTCACTATCCATGAACCGGATGAAACTAAATTCAGAAACGATTACCCTGTTGGCTATCAAAGATATCAGTAATGAACTGAACGAGAAAGAAAGTGAGTCATGGAACAAACTTACCCGGGTGCTTACTCATGAAATTATGAATACCATTGCTCCTATTGTTTCTCTGTCTCAAACACTTTCATTGCGCCCCGGTACGGACGAGAAAGTAATACGAGGACTTGGAGTGATTCGTGAACAAAGCGAAAGACTGATGGAATTCACAGAATCATATCGACGCTTATCGTATATGCCGGAACCGAAAAAGAAGCGATTCTCACTGACCAATTCATTGCACAATCTAGGTCTGTTACTACAATCTGATTTTGAAAATGCTCATATCCATTTCATTCTGCGTAGCACCCCCTCTGATATATATATTGAGGGCGATGAGAAGCAACTCTCTCAAGTTTTTTTAAATCTGCTGAAAAACAGTATGCAATCATTGGAAGGAAAAACAGACGGACAAATAGAAGTAACACTGGAAGTAACAAACAAACTTTATATAAGACTACTTGACAATGGACGGGGAATCCCTATGGAATTGCAAGAAAAAATATTCGTTCCTTTCTTTACCACAAAAACAGAAGGAACTGGTATCGGGCTTAGTCTGTGCCGGCAGATTATAAAAAGACATGGGGGCAATTTCTATTTACAGGAAAGCAGACAAGGAAAAACTATTTGGGAAAGCGAAATCACACGGAGTAAACACTCCAGACTGTGCATACTGAATATCCATATTGTGCACACGCGGCAAATTTCCCACACTACCGGCTATAACGACAAAACATTCATTCTCGATTGCCCGTGCCTGAGCACAAACACGTACACGGGAATAGCCGTTCTGAGTATCGGTGAGGAATGGAACAAACAGAATCTGCATTCCCTGATCGGCCATGATACGAGAGAGCTCGGGAAATTCCACATCATAACAAATCAAGATACCAATTTTAGCACAATCCGTATCAAAAGTCTGCACCATCTTACCGCCCGAGAGGCCCCAACTCTTTATCTCATCGGGAGTGACATGTACCTTTTCATACATTTCGTATGAACCGTCACGCCGTACTAAAAAACCAACATTATAAAGCCCTCCGTCCTCTTTTACGTATGGCATACTACCCGTAATGATATTAATATTATAACTGATAGCCAAATTGATAAAACGGTCGCGAACCTCTTCGGTATATTGTGCCAAACCACGAATGCTCTGGGCTTCTCCCAAATGATTGAACTTGGCCATCAACGGCGCATTGAAATATTCCGGAAAAAGAACAAAATCACTCTTATAATCGGAAACGGCATCTACGAAAAACTCAACCTGCTCAAATACATCATCCAATGTTTTATAAGGGCGCATCTGCCATTGCACTAACCCTACACGTACAGTGGTTTTCTTATCCACATAATCCTGCGTAGGCTCCTGATAATAAATATTATCCCATTGCAACAAAGTGGCACAATGCTTGGATTCTTCGTCATTGGGAAGATAATTCTTCATGACACGACGCACATGAAAATCATTGGAAAGCTGAAATGTCAATACCGGATCATAAATCTCACGGGAACGCACCTTATCCAAATATTCCTTAGGACGCATCGTATCCGCATACTTATAATAATTAGGAATACGACCACCGAACATGATCGCTTTCAGATTCAGTTTCTCGCATAATTCTTTCCGGTACTCATACATACGGCGTGCCAAACGCAAACCGCGATAATCCGGATGGATAAACACCTCGATACCATACAAAATATTCCCTTCCGGATTATGCGTACAGAAAGTTTCATTACCAGTTACTTTGGCATAGGTATGATCTCCCTTTACCATATCATAGTCTACAATAATAGAAAGAGCACATCCCACTATCTTATCGTCTACCACCGTTACTACTTGCCCTTCCGGAAAAATCCGGATAAGCGTTTCTATTTGCTCGTGTGTCCAAAACACATCCTTATCCGCATACACCCGCTTGAATGATTGTGATAATTGGATGTAATCTTCGATCTGTAAATTCCGGACCTCTACTTTATTAATTTTATGCATCGGTTCCATAATGATTCTCTTATTTATATTTTAAAACAGCGGTGCAAAGGTAGGACAAATTATAAAACGATGTTCTCCCAAACAGAAAAAGATAAAGAGAATATCACTCAGTATGAAAGAAAATATCTATGAACTTTTCATAGGATTTTCAGAAAACTTTTTGTTATCTTTGGAAAGTTAACCAAATAACAAACAAAAAACAACCAATTTTGCTATGAATAAAGAATTAATAATGAACCCCAACCAATTGGTGGCATTTCTAGAAAAACCTTGTGCAGAGTTTACCAAAGAAGACATAAAACGATACATTCAACAGAATGGCATCCGTATGGTCAACTTTATGTATCCCGCCGGAGACGGACGACTGAAGACATTGAATTTCGTTATCAACAACCAAGCATATCTAGATGCTATCTTGACTTGTGGAGAACGTGTGGACGGTTCCAGCCTGTTTCCATTCATTGAGGCGGGCAGCAGTGATCTGTATGTAATTCCCCGATTCCGGACGGCTTTTTTGGACCCGTTTGCCGAGATACCTACACTTTCCATGCTTTGCTCTTTCTTTAACAAGGATGGAGAGCCATTGGAAAGTTCCCCCGAACATACCTTACACAAAGCATGCAAGGCATTCAATGAAGTAACCGGCATGGAATTTCAGGCTATGGGGGAATTAGAGTACTATGTAATTGCTCCGGATACAAATATGTTCGAGGCTACAGATCAGAAAGGCTATCATGAATCAGCACCATATGCCAAGTTCAATGATTTCCGTACCCAGTGCATGGCCTACATTGCACAAGCAGGCGGACAAATAAAATATGGACATTCCGAAGTAGGTAATTTTACCTTGAATGGCATGATATATGAACAGAATGAAATAGAATTCCTGCCTGTCAATGCCGAAGATGCGGCAGACCAATTGATGATCGCCAAATGGATTATACGTAATCTGGCCTATAAACATGGTTATAACATTACTTTCGCGCCTAAAATAACTACAGGAAAAGCTGGTTCCGGATTGCACATCCACATGCGTATCATGAAAGATGGACAAAACCAGATGTTGAAAGAAGGTGTTTTATCAGAAACAGCACGCAAAGCTATTGCTGGCATGATGGAACTTGCTCCATCCATCACCGCATTCGGTAATACCAATCCTACTTCTTATTTCCGCCTGGTTCCCCATCAGGAAGCGCCAACTAATATTTGCTGGGGTGACCGCAACCGTTCAGTATTGGTACGCGTACCTCTAGGATGGGCAGCTAAAACAGACATGTGCATGACTGCCAATCCACTGGAAACAGAAAGCCATTATGATACCACACAAAAACAGACAGTGGAAATGCGGTCACCGGACGGTTCGGCCGATCTCTACCAACTGATAGCAGGATTAGCTGTAGCCTGTCGCCATGGATTTGAAATAGAAAATGCACTGGACATTGCAGAAAAAACTTACGTAAACGTCAATATCCATCAGAAAGAAAATGCAGACAAACTGAAGGCATTAGCCCAGCTTCCCGATAGCTGTGCAGCTTCCGCAACCTGTTTGCAACAACAGCGCGAAATATTCCAAAAACATAATGTGTTCAGCCCCACTATGATTGATGGAATCATCAGCAAATTAACCAGTTATAACGATCTGACCTTACGTAACGACTTAAAAGATAATCCGGAAGGGATGTTGGCATTGGTCAATAAATATTTCCATTGCGGATAATTTGACTAAAACAGCGGGAGGAGGGTATATCAATATTTTGATTTGACCTTCTTCCGTTTTCTAACATTTACACCATGATAAATAAAAAAGATCAATGTACTTCTACACTGATCTTTTCTCTTGAGCGGAAAACGAGACTCGAACTCGCGACCCTAACCTTGGCAAGGTTATGCTCTACCAACTGAGCTATTTCCGCAAACCTCTAACATGGTGCCCAGAACAGGACTCGAACCTGCATGCCTCTCGACACACGCACCTGAAACGTGCGCGTCTACCATTCCGCCACCTG